>Ga0182742_1001507_pt1 | contig 29517 bp, 19 predicted proteins | sample eDN5th37CBELigMG_FD_128880 | JGI IMG/M metagenome (GOLD analysis project Ga0182742, IMG submission 128880) | Enriched Miracle-Growth compost microbial communities from Emeryville, California, USA - eDNA 5th pass 37_C BE-Lig MG (version 2)... ...
CTCGACGAGCGTCTGAGCCTCCTGACGCGGCGGACGGGAGGCGTCTACACCCGATACGGCGACGACCTGGCGTTCTCGTGGGACGAGGACCGCTTGCCGGACGGCTTCAAGGCCGCCGTCGAGGACGCCCTGGCGCGATCGGGCTACGAAATCCAGCCGCTGAAAGACTGGCGGATGGGAGCGACCCGCGACGGCTTCGAGCTGGTCGGTCTCGTGCTCCGAGGCGACGGCCGCGTCCGCGTCCCCCGCCCCCTCCGCTGGCGCGCGACCCTGCTCCACTGGCGAGCGCTCCTCGGCCGCGACCCCGTGACCAACGCGCGGGCGAGCGGCCTCAACGGTTACCTTAAGATGGTGGACCGGGGGCGCGGGATGTGACTGGCGCGGGGACCGGCGGTCTTCGAGGGAAGGAAGGCGCCGAGAGTCGGAAGAGGGCAAGGAGGAGCCCGCCAATCCTTACGAGCCCTCCGGTGGCTTCTCATCCTCGAGACTCATGAGCAGCGTCTTCAATTCGAGCCTTCGCGGCTCGTACCTGGCCCGAACGGCGTAGAGATTTAGCCAGTAAATCACGCTGAAAGCACCCAAGACTAGACCGAACGTCATCGAGAAGGCGAGGGCCGTCCACCAGCCGCCACCCCGTTCTCGCCACGCGCTTTGCCCGAGGAACGCCAGGATGGTAATGGACATCGGCAGGAGAGCCCACCAGTGCACATTGCGGAGCAGCTTTATTTGATGCTCCACCTCCGCCAGCGAACTCTCCAGGCGCCGTCGAAGCGGCTCGGCCGGCTCCGACGGTTGTCGTTGGTGGAGCTTACGGTCCACCAGCATGTACACGGCGATCCAGAGGAGGACCGGCGCCGTCAGGTAAAAGGCCCAGGGCGACGAGGTCTTGACTCCGAGGTAGATCCACAAGGGCGCCATTATAAGAGCCGAGCCGATCTCGCGAACATCCCGCCAGAAGATCTCGGTGGCGAAGCGCCGCTCTTTGCGCCGCACCTCGTTGAGGAGCGGATCGACGTCGACGGTCGTGCGGGGTTGACCTTGCCAGGTCTGCTTGAAGTCGTCGGGATTCTTAGAGCCGGGGTTCATCGGACGTCTCCTTCCTCAGCGCGCTCAGGGCCTTCTTCGCTCGATTGAGTTTCACTCCAACGTTGTTCTCGGTGATTCCCAGCACCTCGGCGATCTGGCGATGGCTCAGATCGTCCAGATGGAGCATGACGAGCGCCGCGTCGGTCTTGGGCAACCGTCGAATCGCGGCGTAGAGCCGCTCGATGATCTCGGCCTGAGCGGCGCGCTGGGGGCCGTCCAGCCCGGGGGCCGGCAGGTCTTCGACCACGGGAACCGTTCGTTGGCGCGCCTGGCGGCGGTGCGCCTGACGGCGCCAGACGAGCGCGGTGCTCAGAGCAACGCGATACGCCCAGGTGGACGCGCTGGCCCGCCCCTGGTATCGCGGCAGGGATCGCCAGACTTGGAGGAGGATCTCTTGAACCACGTCTTGGCGATCCTCGGCCGTGACCGTGTAGGCGCGGGCCACCCTCAGCACGGCGGCTCCATGCTCCGCGAGCCAGGTTCTGAACAGCGATTCCTGGGCGTCATCGGGCAACTCGGAACCTCCTTCTCAGAAGTATTGGTGGCCGCGGGCGGCGATTTCTTACAAGAATGTCGCGCCTTTGTCTCCATCCGGCCGGAGCGTGTGAGACTTCCGAGCTTTCAAGACGATTGAGATTCCTCTTCCTCCCGCAAACCACGCCACGGCGACGATCTCGCCACTTGAGGGGTGGGGCGTTGTCGGATAGCCTCGATCCCGGCGTGGACGACCGGCTACCATTCCGCGATATCAAATGTCCCCACGGAGTTCGTCACGGTGATCGGGATCAACCTTGGCGGGAAGGTGGCGCTGGTGACGGGCGGTGGGCGGGGGCTTGGGCGCGCGGCGGTGGAGTGCTTGGGCGCGGCGGGGGCCGAGGTCGTCGTCAACTATTTGCCGGATGAGGGGGGAACGAACGCCGAGTTGGCTCGGGAGGTCGTCCGGGAGCTTGGGGGGCGGGCGGTGGCGCTGCCCGCGGACGTGAGCGATTCCCAACAGGTCGACGCGATGATGGCGGCGATTCGCGAGCGGTTCGGTCGGCTCGACGTGGTGGTGAACAACGCGGCGATCGTTCGCGATCGGACGGTTAGGAAGATGACCGACGAGGAGTGGCGAACCGTCATCGACACCGACCTCACCGGCGTTTTCCACGTGTGTCGGGCTGCGTCGGCGATCATGGCCGATGGCGGGCGGATCGTGAACCTCGCCTCGATCTCGGGCGTCGTCGGCCTCTTCGGCCAGGCCAATTACGCGGCGGCCAAGGCCGGCGTCATGGCGCTGACGAAGGTGCTCGCCAGAGAGATGGCGGCGCGGCGGATCAACGTCAACGCGGTGGCGCCCGGGGTGGTTTTGACCGAGATGGGGAAGACCATCCCCGAAGAGGTCCGCGCCGGGATGTTGGAGCAGATCCCGCTAAAGCGGTTCGGCGAGCCCGAGGAGATCGCCCACGCGATCCTCTTCCTCGTCAGCGATCTCGCGTCCTACATCACGGGGCAAACGATCCACGTCAACGGGGGCTGGTGGTCATGACCGGTCGCGTCGAGAAGCTGCTCTGCTCGGCGGCGGAGGCGGTGGAGGCCATCGAGGACGGGCAAACCGTCGTCAGCGGCGGTTTCGTCGGCGCGGCCCACCCGGAGGCGCTCACCGAGGCGATCGAGGCCCGGTTCCTCGGAACGGGCCGTCCCCGCGGGCTCACCCTCCTGTACGCCGCGGGGCAGGGCGACGGCGGCGATCGGGGGCTCAATCACCTGGGGCATAAGGGACTCCTCGCGCGGGTCATCGGCGGTCACTGGGGGCTCGCCCCGCGGATCGGCCGGCTCGCGATCGCCGAGGAGATCGAAGCCTACAACTTCCCCCAGGGCGTCGTCTGCCACCTGCTGCGCGACATCGCCGCCGGCCGGCCGGGGTGTCTTACCGCCGTGGGACTGGGAACCTTCATCGACCCGATCCACCAGGGCGGTCGGCTCAATTCCCGGTCGAAGGCCGAACTGGTCAGCCGGATCGAGATCGACGGCCGCGACTGGCTCCTCTATCGCGCCTTCCCGGTCCACGTCGGCCTGATCCGAGGGACGGCGGTCGATATTCATGGCAACCTTTTGATGGATGAAGAGGCGATCATCGGCGAGGTTCTGGCGATCGCCCAGGCCGTTCACAATTGCGGCGGAACCGTGATCGCCCAGGTCCAGCGCGTGCTTCCCCACGCCGCGTCGCCGATGAGGGTGAGCGTGCCCGGCGTTTTGATTGACCGCGTCGTCGTGGCGGGCGACGGGCAGCACGACCAGACCTTCGCCGAGCGGTCGAACCCCGCCTACCACACCGCCGCCGAACGCGACGGCCTGGCGACATGGCCGCGGTTGCCGGCGGGCGTCCGGCGCGTCATCGCCTCGCGGGTCTGCGACGAGCTAAAGCCCGGCGCGATCGCCAACCTGGGGATCGGCATGCCCGAGGGCGTCGCCCTGATCGCCGCCGAGCGCGGGCTGTTCGGCGAGGTGACGCTGACCGTCGAGAGCGGTCCAATCGGCGGCGTTCCGGCCGGCGGCCTGAGCTTCGGCGCGTCGTATCATCCCCAGGCGATCGTCGACCAACCAGCACAGTTCGACCTCTACGACGGCGGCGGCCTCGATTTCGCAGCCCTCGGCGCCGCCGAGATCGACCGCCTGGGAAACGTGAACGTCTCACGATTCGGCGAGCGTCTCGTGGGCGTCGGCGGTTTCGTCAACATCTCCCAGAACGCGCGTCGGGTTGTCTTCTGCGGCACAATGACCTCCGGCGGCCTCGAAGTCGAAATCGCCCAAGGACGCTTGCGGATCGTCCGCGAAGGCCGAACCCGCAAGTTCGTCGCCGACGTGGCCCAACTCTCCTACTCCGCCGAATTCGCCAGGCGAAAGGGCCAGGAGGCCCTCTACGTCACCGAGCGCGCCGTCTTCCAAATGGCCGACGAGGGCCTTGAACTGATCGAAATCGCGCCGGGGATCGACCTGAAGCGCGACGTGCTCGACCAGATGGAGTTCCCCCCCATTATCCGCCACCCGCGCCCGATGCCGGCCTCGGCGTTTGATCCGCACACGGCGGACTCTTAACCGCGGGAAAGGGAGGCGGGAGACAAATCAAGAATGCGCGATTTCGCGCGCCGCCGGCGATTCGAACCCGCGATCGGGGAAAATGCGGAGGATCGGCAAATACGCGGCATTGTTCCGGCCCAGAGCAGTCAGAATGGCCGCTCTGGCTCGTTCGGACGTCGGTCGCCCCATCGCCGTTCCGGAAGAGGGTTTCGGTCATTCTAAGTCGAAATCTGAATCGACAACGGATTTATTGCGATCATTCAGGGTCGAAATGTGAGCCGACGCCGGGTTTTTCGTTGAGGGAGGCGATCGCCGTGGTCTCCTCCGAGGACGGAGTGAGGAAAACCAAGGTCGCCTGAGATTTCCTCCTTTATGAAGACTGATGATGACTCGCTTGCATGGGCGAATTCCCGTCCCGAAATCGGGATTCTCATCGATATAGGCGATCGCCCTCCGATCAAACAGAGAACACGTTGATTTTATAAGCTTAATCCTAAGTGGATAGGAGCTATTCGGACTCGATCTAACTCCGAAAAACTGCTTTGTTTTGCTTTTCTTGTTGACTTGGATAAAGAGCGGCGTCAATCTGTTGAAGCGCCGTCATGTCGAGGATCGAGACATCTCAACCCTCATCAGTGCCTAGAGCATGGACATTTCCACATTTGTGAGGCCGCCGTGATGCCTCATGGGAGTCGGTCCGTGCCCGTTCGGTCGTCGCGCGACGGCGGAGCATCTCGCGTTCCCCCCTTCCACCGTCCTGGATCTGAGAGGTGATGCCATGTCCCACGCCTTCAGGGTTCGCAGGGGTTTCACGCTGATTGAGCTTTTGGTGGTGATCGCCATCATCGCCGTGTTGATCGCCCTGCTCCTGCCCGCGGTCCAGTCGGCCCGCGAGGCCGCTCGTCGCGCCCAATGCGTCAACAATCTCAAGCAGATGGGTCTGGCGGCGATGAACTATGAGTCGACGTACGGTTGCATGCCTCCGGGCAACATGGGCGGTGGGCTTCCACCCGGGAGCCAGGGAAACGAGTTCGGCACGGTCAACGGCATCCGCTGGAACGACCCGAGCGTCGGCGGCTGTTGCCCCTGGGGCCACTTCAGTTGGTCTTACTTCGTCCTGCCCGCGATGGAGCAGTCGAACCTGTACAACTCGATCAACGTCTCGGTGCCCATGTACGCTTGGTCGGTCCTGGAGTTTGGCGATCAGCGGGGAGGGCCGAATCCCCCAGGCGACCTCGGCTCGAACACCGTTGAGAGCCTCGCCAACTCCACGGCGGCGCGCATGGTTCCGAACAGCTTCATGTGCCCCTCCGCGCCCCGGCCGAAGTTTAATCAGTTCCCCACCGAGCAGAAGGACTACGCGATCAACGGCGGGACGGGAGCGGACTGTTGCATGGAGCGGAACAATAGCGCGGGAGGCACTGGAACGCTCAACGACGGCCTGGGGGCGATGAACTGGGTCGCCAAGGTCTCCGACATCACCGACGGAACCAGCAACACGTTCTTATTCCTGGAGAAGGCGGCCTGGGGCGCGCAGAGCTGGATTGACAAGGACGGAGGCTCGAATAACTTCCTCTTCGTCCACCACCCCTCCCAGGGGTACGTCAACGCGATTCTCAACGGCGGCGGGGTGCCAACGCCCCCCAACGTGACTGTGGACAATACCCGCGGGGCGATGAGCTCACACCCGGGCGGCCTCAACGCGGTCAGTTGTGACGGCAGTGTGAAGTTCATCAAGAACAGCATCAACTACAGGATCTACACGGCGCTGTTCACCCGGGGCAAGGGGGAGATCGTCTCCTCCGACGCCTACTGATTGGCCGACGCGGCGGGGCGGCTCCCGTCCCGCCGCTTGGGATCCGCTCTGTTGACTCCATCAGTTCCGTGCGAGGAGGCGGCCATGATTCGCGCTCGTTTCATTGCATCCATTCGCCATGTCGTGATCGCTTCGTTCCTGCTTGCCCCGCTGATTGGCTGCGGCGACGATGGCGCGCCCCCAATCGGCAGGGTCACGGGAACGGTGACTCACAACGGACAGGCTCTCCCGGGCGTGACCATCACTTTCATGCCTGACAATGGCCGGCCGAGTTGGGGCATAACCGACGAATCGGGCCGCTACCAGCTCCACTGGGATGCCGACCACGACGGCGCGGAAGTCGGCAGACACAAGGTTTCGGTCGCCTACGTACCCAAGTCGCCGAGGGACCAGGCTGGTTACGAAACCGTGACCGGCAGGCGAAGGAAGCCGGCGGTCAAGAATGCTCCGGCGGGCCGTCCCGAAGCCTGGCCCGAGATCGAGCGAAAATACGGGCTCGAGACGACCCAGCTCACCAAGGATGTCAAATCGGGCTCGCAGACCATCGATCTCGCGCTGGACTAAAGCGGCGAACGATCGCGTTGCAATACCCAAGCGAAGCGGCCCAACCCGGCGGTCCAGCGCGGCTCCGACGCGCCTCCCCAGGTGGCGCGTCGGAGCTACGCTGGACTCACCCTGCGACTACCTGGGCGCGGAGGGCTTATAACCGTGGAGGGATGCGGCGCAAGGCCGGGATCTTTGTTGGAGCGGTCAGTCGATGGGAGTCAAGCGACTCCACCATTCTCGTCGCGCCAAGGCTTGATTCCACGCTTTTCGCCATGGGCGGCCAACCGCCTCGTTCAAGGCGGAATCCAGGTTCGATACTGGGTACTGGCCCAGGACGCCTCCAAGCTCGAGATGAATTCCCTCATTCTCTCGCGCCCGCGCCGCCAGGTCGATTGCCGTGAATGGCGCCGAGAGTCGGAAGGGAAAATAAAGTGGAGGCGAAGGGACTCGAACCCTCAACCTTCTGGTTGCAAACCAGATGCTCTGCCAATTGAGCTACACCCCCGGGTGGCGGGGCCGCTCCTCGGTTGGGACATGAGGCGGCGGCGGTGTAGGCGATCTTAGCGTGCGGGGGGCGGCTTGGCTAGCTCTCGGGCCCGCGAATCTCGGCTTCACGGCCTCAGCGGTTGCGCATCCACTCCTGGACCGCCAGGTGCGCCCGGGCGCGCGAGGGGTGGGGGATGGCTTGCCAGGCTGGGGCGCCGGCGTTGGGGTTGGAGAGCTCGCGGATCCATTGGCGGATCACCTGCGGCGACTGGCTGACCATCGCGGCGCGGCGGACCAACCCGGCGGTGAGCGGTTGCTCGAACATCACCGCGTAGTAGGGCATCGAGGCGTAGCCCTTTTGCTTCGTCAGCCAGCGCAGGTAGGCGTCGATCGCCTTGTCCAGCTTAACCAGGTCGTCGCCGAAGCATTCCCGGAAGTCGCGAACCTGATCCTCGGCCGTTCGAGGGTCCAGGGGAGGAAGCTCGGCCATCCGTTTAAGGTAGTGGATGAAGTCGTCGCCGCGCTTCAGGGCCAGGTAGTGGGTCATCGCCCAGGCCAGGGCGTACTCGGTGGGCGTCAGCTCGGATCGCGTCAGCATGGCCTCGACGAGCGGTTGGCCCGGACGGCGGAAAAGCGTCTCGGAACGCGCGGCGGGCCCTTGCATCGTCAGGGCCAGTGGGTCTTCGATCTCCCGGAGCGTCGCCATGTGGAGGTTGTTGATCTGCCCCAAGCCGTCCCAGGTGGGCGGCCCCTTGCGGGACGAGACGGGCGTGGCGCAGTATTCGGCCAGGCCCTCGATCAGCCAGAGCGGCCAGGCGGCCAGGCGGGGTTGCACGCCGATGTTCTGAAGGATCTGGTGCGTGCCCTCGTGGGCCACCACCTGCGGCTTCAAGAGCGCGCCGACCTCCGGTTCGAGGCCCTCGCGATCGGAGGTTTGATAGAAGAAGATCCGGTTGGAGAAGATCTCGTAATACGCCTGGACGTCCGGGGCCACTTGTCGATGGGCCCGGAAGTCGCGCTCCGAGCGGAAGATCACCGCCACCAGGGGAAACTCGGCCTCGTGAACGGCCACGTCGTGCTTGCGGAACGCTTCGAGCAGCCGGGCGTACAGCTCCTCCAATACCTCGCCATTGGTCTTGACGAACTCGTCGGTCGCCTGATGAAGGATCAGGTAGTGGGTCGTCCGGTGGACGGAGAAGTCGGCGAAGGGGCCGGTTCGCAGGCCTTCGGCCATCTCGTCGGCGGTCATCGCGTGGAAGGGCTCGTCGGTGGGGACGAGCATCGACGCGATTCCCAGCCGGCCGTCGGGCAGCATCAAAACGGTCTTGCCGTCGTGATGACCGTGCAATCGGGCCACGACCTGGCGGCCATCGTCGTCACGGACCAGGAACCGGCGCTCGCCGTCGCGGGCGCACTTGGCCGCGAGCGCCTCGAACGAAGGGGCGCCGAAGTCGGGAGGAGTCAGGACGTCCGCCACAGGCGGGGACGTCGGCGCGGGCACGGATTGCTCGACGGCGGGTTGGGCGATCTCGCGGAGAAAGGTCGCGACGCGGGGGGCGATCCGGTCGCGGGCCAGCTCCGCCAGCGGCCGGAGGAGGGCGAGTCCCTCGGGATGCGCGACGCCGAGGCCGCCGGGGACCGGGGCCGCCGCCGGGCCGGCCGACGATTTCAGCGAGACGACGGCGGGACTCGCGAGCGACGAGCCCTCGATCGGGGTCAGGGCGCTGATGGTCCATAGCGCCAGGTGGGCCGCCGCCAAAAGCGGCAGGGCGAGCCAGAGCAGGCCGGGCGGCGCGGCGAGGGAACGACGCCGTTTGGGGACGCTTGGCGACGCCTCAAGCGGCGGCGCGGTGGCGCGGCATGAGCGACAAAGGTATCGTCGAGCGCGTTGGCTCTCGGGACGGCGGACGCGGATGGCCTTGCCGCAACCGTCGCAAGTCGTAACCACCGATTCCATGGCCGTCGCCTCGCGAGTCATGGTCCTGGGTAATCCGGCGAAAGGGGCCTACGAGAAGTTTAGCACCCGCGCCGCGCGGCGGAAAGCCGTCGTCGCCCCGGAACCACGGAGAGGCCGGTTCGACCACACAATCGAGAATGATTCTTGATTAATCGGTCGGGCCTGGGATATAAGGGGAGGCTTGGTGTCTCGGCGTCCGGTCGACTGAGAGCCCTCTCGGCGCGTTGATCAGCAGCGCGACGTCCCAGTCGGTCGGGCGCGGCGACGCGCCGCGATCCTCTCGGCCAAGAGGAAGCAGCCCGCCCCCGGGGGCGCCGCCGCCCCCTCCCGCCACGACCTCCCCACGCGGGCGCGACGCCCGGCGCGCGAGGTCGATCATTCCGAAATGATGGAGAGTTGGATATGAGACGGAAGAAATCGCGATTCCTTTGGGTTCCCGGGATTCTTCTTCTGGGGGGCCTCGTCATCGCTCCTCGAGCCATCAAGGCGACGGTGCAAGAGTCCGTCGCGGAGGCGGCCAGCCCAACCGATCACCTTTACGAGACGCCGAACCCCTCGCTGATCGACGACGAGCCCCTGGAGGTCAAGCCTCCCCTGGGACTGCCCGCGTTGAGCCCCGTCAGCGTTGTGCCGGCCTCCAACCCGCTGACGAAGGGGAAGTACGAGCTGGGACGCCAGCTCTATTTTGACCCTCGGATCTCGCTCGACGGCTCGGTGAGCTGCGCGACTTGCCACAACCCGGACAAGGGTTGGACCGACAACCTCAAGGTCTCCACGGGCATCGACTCGCTGCGTGGAACGCGCAACTCTCCCACGGTCACCAACACCGTCTACGGGAAGTCGATGTTCTGGGACGGGCGCGAGCCGAGCCTGGAAACCCAATCGATGGGACCAATGATCAATCCGGTCGAGATGGGCAACCCAGATCATAAAATGGTCATTGATCGAATTCGGGAGGTGCCCGGCTACCGCGAGCAGTTCGCGAAGGTCTTCGGGACCAACGTGAACCTCGATGGCATGTCCAAGGCGATCGCCACGTTCGAGCGGGTCGCCGCTCTTTCGGGCAACTCGAAGTACGACAGGTACAACCTGGGCGAAGTCGACGAGCTGAACGAGAGCGAGAAGCGCGGGATGGTTCTCTTCGGCCTGCGGCTTCACCCCGAAGACGAGTACGAGCCGGAGGTCGAACTCCAGAAGGCCAAGTGCACGCTCTGCCACGTTGGGGCCAACTTCACCGACGAGCTTTATCACAACCTGGGGATCGGTTGGAACGAGGAGCTGAAGAAGTTCGACGACGTCGGCCGCGCGGGCGCCGAACGGATCGGCCACAGAAACGAGGCGTCGCTCGGCGCGTTCAAGACTCCGACCGTCCGCGACGTGGCGCTCTCCGGCCCGTACATGCACGACGGCAGCTTGAACACGCTTGAAGAGGTCATGGACCACTACAACAAGGGTGGAACGCCCAACCCGGCCCTCGACCCCGACATGCACGCGCTGAACCTAACCCCCGAAGAGTCGGCCGACGTGGTCGCCTTCATGAAGGCCCTGACCGGCGATGATCGCAAGTCGACCGAGGAGCTGCTGCCGAACCTTCCCCCCAACGCCGACGGAACGGTCCCCGACGCCCGCGCGGCCCTGACCGCGCCCGGCATGGACAAGGAGGGCCCCGTCGGCTCGCGCTGAGTTCGCCGGGGTCAGTTCGACCAACCACCGAGCCCCCCATCCGGTCGCGGCCGGGTGGGGCGAGTGGTTCGCGAAGAGGCCCGGCCAGGCCGTCTTCCGTGACCGGCCTCCGCGACTTCGGGATCGGCGCTGGAAGGCGATGGCGCGCGTCCCGGGACCGGATCACGGCCGCCGGTTACAATGGACGGTCGGCATCGGGGCGTCGGATCGCGGAGGCTCCCGCGCCGGGGCCGCGGAACCCGGCTACAATTGGGACGGCCTTTCGGCCGGAGCCGGAGGGAGACGACGATCACACGGCCTCCCCGGGCCGGGAGCGGTCGTGGATTCCGAGTGGATTGAGGTGACATGGCTCGCGATTCCCGCCTGCTCCCAGCGCTGCCGATCGTCTGCCTGGCCGCGCTGCTTTTGGTTTGCTTCCACCGCGTCTTCTTCAACGATCATCAATTCGCCTACCGCGACGCGGCCCACTACTACTACCCGCTCTATCAGCGCGTTCAGCATGAGTGGGACCAGGGCCGCTGGCCGCTCTGGGAGCCCGAGGAAAACTCGGGCATGCCGCTTCTGGGCAACCCGACCGCGGCGGTGCTGTATCCGGGGAAGGTCCTCTACGCGCTTTTCCCTTACGCATGGGGGGCGCGGCTCTACATCGTCGCGCACGTCGTTCTGGCGTTTGGGGCGATGGCGGCGCTGATGCGGTCGTGGCGGGCGAGTTGGACCGCCGCGGGGCTGAGCGCCCTGGCCTACGCGTTTTCCGGGCCGATCCTGTTTCAATACTGCAACGTCATCTATCTGGTCGGCGCGGCCTGGCTCCCCCTGGGGTTCCTGGCGGTCGATCGCTGGGTTCGGTTGGGGAGCCGCCGGTGTTTGCTCGGCCTCGCCTTCGTCCTGGCGATGCAGACTCTCGGCGGCGACCCTCAGGCGGCGTACCTGCTGGGCCTCTGCGCGGGGGGCCACGCGGTCGTCGCGTCATGGACCGGGGGGCGTGGATTTAAAGAGGCCGACGAGCGGAAGGAGGTCGCCGCGCCCCGTGGGCGGCGCTGGTGGATCACGCCATTGGTCGTCGCGGGCCTGCTCGGCTGGGTTTGGGTCACGTTGGAGCTGGCCCGGGTTTTCCCCGGCCTCCGCCCGCATCGGCCCCCCGACAAGCCCACGGCGGCCTTGCCCTGGATGCTCTGGGCGCCCCGCGTGATGCCGATTCTGTGGGGGCTGGCGGCGCTTTTCATCTTCGCCCGACGACGGGCCAAGCGGCGGGGCCGGGATCTGGAGCGGCTGACCGTTGGCCTGGTGGTCTCGGCCGCGCTGGCGGTCGCGCTGACCGCCGCCCAGCTTTGGCCGGTGGTTGAGTTCACCCAACGGACGGTTCGGGCCGCCGACGAGGGCCCACACGACATCTACCCCTTCAGCATGGAGCCGTATCGACTTGTCGAGCTGCTCTGGCCGAACGTCTTCGGGACCTATTTCAGCGGCAACGCGAATTGGATGGACCTGCTGAAGCTGGCCAACAACCCGGGAAAAATCTGGGTGCCCTCGCTCTACATGGGCGCGCTTGCGGCCATACTGGCCCTGCGCTCGCTGTCGTTTCGGCGCGGCGGGGGCCATCGCGTTTGGTTGTCCTGGATCGTGGCGGCGAGCGTTCTGGGAAGCCTGGGGCAGTACACCAGCCCGATCTGGGCCGCCCGGCTGGTCGAGGACATCACGGGGGTTGGTTATCCCGGCATCGGTCCCCTGGATCAGATTGACAGCGCTCCGCTGCGGATGGACCGATACCTGCGCGACGGGGACGGCGGCGTCTACTGGGCGATGACGACCCTTTTGCCGGGCTTCCGCCAGTTCCGCTTCCCGAGCAAGCTGATGACCTTCGCCACGCTGGGCCTCGCCGCGCTGGCGGGATTCGGCTGGGACGATCTGAGGCGCGGGCGCGGTCGCGGGACGTTGCGGCTGACCGCCGGCGCTTTGGTCGTCACGATCATCGTCCTGATCGGCTGGTTCGTCGTTGGCGGGACGGTGCTTGGCTCCTTTAGGCGCGCCGCGCCGTCGTCGTTCGGTCCCTTCGAGCCGTCGGCCGCGTTCGCCGAGACGGCCTGGGGGCTCGGGCAGTCGGCCTTGATGCTCGCGTTGGCGATCGCGGCGATGCTGTTGGTTTCGCGGCGGCCACGGCTCGCCGGCGCGGCGGCGCTGGCGATCCTCACGCTGGATTTGGCGGTCGCCAACCATCGGATGATCGCGACGGTTCCCCAGGCGATGTTCGAGGTAGAGCCCGAGGTGGTCAAACTCATCCACGAGGCGGAGCGCGAGAATCCTTCGGACGGACCCTACCGGATCCACCGGATGCCGCTCTGGAACCCTCCCGGTTGGTACACGAGGAAGTCGGACAACCGGGTTCGCGACTTCATGGAGTGGGAGCGCGCCACCATTCAGCCGAAGTACGGAATCAACCTGGGCGTCGAGTACACTCACACCGTCGGCGTGGCCGAGTTGTACGACTACGAGTGGTATTTCGGCGGCTTCCGACGCGCCATCAGACCGGGGGTCGCCGAGGCGCTGGGGGCCAAGCCCGGCCAGCAGGTCGTCTACTACCCGCGGCGGGGCTTCGACATGTGGAACACGCGTTATTTCGTCCTGCCGTCGTACCCCGGCGACTGGTCGGAGGAGAACCGCGGCTACGCGGCGTTCATGTCCGACACCGAACCGCTGTATCCCCCCGAGTCGCTGGGGAAGGGGCCGGGGGGACAAGACCGCGTGCGCGAGTGGGTTGAGACCAAGGATTATCAGATCAGGCGCAACCTCAACCAGTTCCCCCGGGCCTGGGTGGTCCACCAGGCGCGGACGATGCGGCCGGTGAAGGGGATGTCGCGCGGCGATCGCGCGGGGGCGATGCAGGAGATCATTTACCAGGACGACGCGCTTTGGCACGACGCGACGCTCCGCGCCTACGACCCTCGCCAACTGGCGTGGATCGAAGCCGAGGACGCGCCGGCGCTGCGGCCGTTCACGGCGGGAGCGACCGCCCGGCCCTCGGAGACGGTCAAGGTCGCGTATCCGAGTCCGACGAGGGTGGAGCTGACCGCGACGCTCGACCAGCCGGGCCTCGTGGTGCTGGCCGACGTCTTCTATCCCGGTTGGAGGTTGTCGATCGACGGCCAACCGGCGACGATCTATCGAGTCAACCGCATGATGCGCGGGGCGGCCGTCGGGGCGGGAACTCACACGCTGGTTTACACCTACGAGCCGAACTCGTTCCGCTTCGGCGGCCTGATCTCATTGGCGGGGCTGGCCGCGTCGGCCCTCCTCGCCGTGTTCGTCGCGCGGCGTCCTCGATCGCCCCTGCCGTGGGCGGGGGACGCCGAGGCGGCCTTGGCGGCATCGGAAATCGATCCGGCGATCGGCCGGACTTCGGGAGCTTGAATCAATGACGATCGGATGGATTCGCGGCCTGGTCGCGACGGCCGCACTGGTCTCCCCGGCGCTCGGCCAAACGCCCAACCAACCCAAGGTCGCTCCCGGGCCCAACGAGCCCGATTGGGAGGTCGTTTTGCGCGAGCGATACGGCCTGTCGATGTTCGGCGACCTGCTCAACCCGGTCGTCGCGACCGCCGCGGAGACTCCGGGCCTGTTCCGCAAGGCGGGGCCGGGGCCGGTGACGTTCGCCCCCGTCATCGCCCTGGGGCTGGAGACCCGAAACCGGGGAGGCTGGTACAAACCAACCGCCGACCACGCCGCGCCGAGCGGCAAGTCGGAGCTTTGGACCTACACTTTCAAGCACGCGGACGCCGACGCCCTGAGCGGGAGCAACCCGCCGCCGCTGGAGCCGGAGTCGAAGACCGAGTTCGATCCCGGCGACGAGCCGTTCGGCCTCTGGATCTCCAACGACGGCCTCGACGACGGCGGCGTCTTCAGCGAGCCGGCCGTTGTCGCCTCGGTCAACAAGCGCCTCGCCGCGCAACCGTACAAGGCGATGATCTATCCCAACCGCGACAAGGCCACCGGGAAACCCATCCCCAACAGCTACCTAATCGGCTGGGAGTATTCGACCAACGACGACTTCCAGGACGTCGTGTGCCGGGTGGACAACGTGGTCCTGATCGGCGAAAAGCAGGTCGGCCAGACCCCCGAATAGGGGGCTGGTCATCAACGCGTTTATGGGATCGCCCCGGGGAGCAGCGTCATGGATCGCCGTGATTTTCTGAAGTCGGCCTCGGCTCTCATGGCGGGCGGTTCGCTGGCGGGCGCGACGGCCTGGTCGCGCGCCGGCGAGGCCGCGTGGCCCGCTTATGAGGACAACCTGCGCGACCGACTCTGGATGTGGGGCCACGACTCGGGCGTGTACGACGGTCCCAACGGGATTTACAACATTCCGTTGAGCGAGCCGATCAGCATGGCCGACGGCATCAAGTCCATGGGCATTCCAAACGTCTGCGTGATCCGCGGCGGAGTCTCGGACGCGAGCTATCGCGAGCAATTCCGCGACGTGAAGCGGGTCGCCTGGAACCTGTCGAGCGGGTCGAACGAATCGTACCGGGAGTTGAAGGACCACGTCTTCGGTTTGCGGGAGACGATGCCGAACCTCACCGGCTATTACCTCGACGACTTCTTCCGGTTCGGCGATCGGCCCGGCTTCGACCGGAACTCGGAAACGATCATGGCCCCCGCGGCCCTTTCCCAGGAGGAACTGGAGAAGCTCCACGAGGAGATGATCGCCCATCGCCGCCGTCTTGAGCTGTCGATGGTTCTGTACACCCATCTATTGTGCCCGGCTATCAAGCCCGCCCTGCGGCATGTGGACGTCGTTTCGCTCTGGATCTGGAACGGGGGCGACATCGACCGAATCGACGAGAGCTTTCGGACGTACCGAGCCCTCGCGCCCGACAAGCCGACGCTTCTTGGCGTCTACATGTGGGACTTCGGCGGCGCCCGGGAACTGAGCGTGGAGCGGATGGAAAAGCAACTCGATTACGCCCACTACCTTTTCAAGCAGGGGCGAATCGAGGGGATGATCTTCCACTGCACCCCGCTTTGCAATAAGGGTCTGGCCGCGGTCGACTTCGCCCGAGATTGGATCGCCAAACACGGCGACGAGCGCCGCGGCCGCGCGGGGTAGACGCGAAGCCGGCAACAGGGGAATCCGCGCGACCGCCGCCGTCCCCCGCGGACGGCGGCGAATTGGTCATCGCGGCCCGATCATTCCGGCGTTTCGTCCTTTGCTTCGGCGGCGTCGGCCTCGTCCGGCTTGGCCGCCGCGGGCTCGGGTTCGCGCTTCGGAGCCGACGCCGCGTTGGCGTTGGCGTCGGCCTTGGGGGGCGGAACGGGTTCGCCGATCCGTTCGAGGTAATAGGCGATCAGCGGCCGGTACGCCAGGTCGGGCGCGAGCTTCAGGGCCTTGGAGAGGTGCTCGGCGGCCTGGACCGGATCTCCCGATTCGAGGAGGTTCCGTCCCAGTTCGTACTCCCAGACGGCCTCCCGATCGACCATGCCGGGGAGCGAGAGGTTGTCGGTCGTCGCCGCCGCCGCCTCACCCAGCAAAAGCCGCTGCCCCGCGGTCAGGGCCTTGAAGGTTCGGCTGTAGGCCAACCGGGGGATGGCGCGCTCGCGCCAAAGCGTGGTGGCCGAGGCGTAGTTGCCCAGCAGTTGATACACCTGGCCCTGGCGGAACCCGGCCGATCCCGGTTGGTTCGGGTCGGAATCATCGGCGCCGCCTTCGGCGAGCTGCTCAAGGGCCCGGTCGGGCTGGCCGGTGGCGCAGTACAACTCGATGAGTTGGGGCTTGACGATCATCGGCGCCATGTTGGCGCGATCGGCCTCCTCGAACTCGATCAGGGCGAGCCCCGGCGCGCCCTGGCCGAGGGCGTATTGCGCCTTCTCGATCGGTCCGGCCTGACGCTCGATCTGTAGCTCGTTCAGGACGTTCTCGATCTGCTTGACCCGCTCGTTGAGCTGGGTGAGCTGATTGCTCTGTTGCAGCCTGACCTCTTGCGTCATGTCTTCCGGCTCGGCCAAATTCAGCGCGGCCTGGAGGTGATCGCGGGCCAGATCGACGAAGCCAAGCTGGAGGTAGGCCGAATAGAGGTCGAAGTGAAGCGAGAGCAGCGCCTGCCGCTCCTCCAGGTTCTTCGGCGGCGGAGTCGTCTGGATCGCGAAGTTGAGCGCGGCGAGGCGCTGGCGCGACAGCGTACTGAGGAGGTTCAGGTTGGGCGGCAACGCGGCGGCCTGGTCGCGGTGCTCGGGATCAAGCGGGATCCCGGCGAGTAGGGCGGTTTCCTGCTGGATCAAGAGATTGTAGGCGAGGGCCAGCAGACGATAGGCCGTGTGGTCGTCGGGGTTGGAGCCCAGAGCCGCCCGGGCCTCGCGGATCGCCAGGAGACAACGGGCGGGGTCGGGGACGGCCGGCTGGTCGGGCGTTGAGGCGGCCCCGCTCAGCCAGCGGCGGGCGGCGTTGTTGTGGTGTCGCGGCGGCGTCAGGGCGCGGCTCTGGAAGATGTCGTCCATCCAGTAGACGGGCATCGGCGGGCGATCCCACTGGGGTGGCGGCGAGACGACTTTGTAGGCTCGCAGCTCGGGGTCGAGCCGGTTCGACTCGAACGCCGTCCGATCGGGCTCGGGCGCGTCGCTCCGTCCGAACATCACCACCTTGCCGTCGTCGTAGAAGGGAATCCAGGCGGGGCTTTGCATCAGTCGGGCGTAGGTGTTGACCGCGGATTCCGAGTCGATCATCACCGCCGTGATGTTGTACTGATCAAACGCCGGCCTCCAGACGCTCTCGTCGTCGTCGCGCAGGGCGTTGCGCAGCTCGTGGTGCCGCAGTTGGATCTCGGCCGGGAAGAGACGGGAGCGGCTGTCGAGGAAGGTCTTGCGCGCGGGCCCCGCCTTCCAGACGATCGCGTCGCCCTGGCTCGCGCTCCAGTTGAAGACGTTGCCGGCGATGTCGTCGTGGGCCGCCAGATACTCGGCCGCCTCGAAGGCGAACTCATCGCGATCGAAACCGAAGCCGAACCTCGAGGCGCCCGGCGGCTTGCCGTAACCGGTGATCGCCACGCTCACGAAATAAAAGAGCGCGGCGAGGGTGACGAGCCGTCCGCCGGTCGACCAGACCGTCCAGCCGGTTCCCAGCTTGCCGGCGATTCCGAACCGACGCTGATACCATTCCTGTCCGTTGAGGGCCATGACCGACGCCCAAACGATCGCGAACTCGGGGCTGTACCGCATGTAGACGCCCCAGGCGACGGCGACCGCCGCGTAGGGCAGGAATCGCGCCCACGAGAACCGCGCCCGGTTCAACAGGAACGAGGCCGCGCCGACGCCCACCACCACCAGGTAATAGATGGTCAGCCGATACCAGCCGGGGAACTGAGCCCGAATCGTCGGCCCGAAGTACGAAAGCTGGTCAAACGTCGGCGGCGCTCCCCCCCGCTCGAAGAGGTCGGCGACCGGCTCGATCGCCGCGGAATAGATCCGATACGTTGACGGGTTCGCCAGACAGACCAGGGCGCAGACGATCAGGACGGCGCCGATCGCGGACGCCGAGACCGGCGAGCGGGCCGGCTCGTCCTCCTCTTCGTAACCAAGCGCGACGAGGGCGTCGTGGCCCGCGGGGTGTCGGACCAGCGCCTCGGCCCCGCGACCGTCGAGGAGGCGGCCAAGCGTCGCCGCGGCCAGCGCCAGCAGACCGATCGCGAACGACTCGTCCAGGTTCGCCCAGACCAAAAAGAGTGGGACCAGGGCGTAAAGCCCCCAGGTCCGACCCTCGCCCAGGGCCTTGTAAAGGAAGAGGAACTCAAGCGCCAGGCACAAAATCCCCCAGGTCGCGGGGCTGACGGGCCCCGGCTGGGCGATCCCTCCCAGCATCAACCCGGCGGGACCGACCACCGCCCCGACGGCCAGGACCGCGCACAGAGCCGTCCACCAGAGCCCCGGCCCCTTGCGGCGGATCCGCAGTAGGACGAAGGCCGTCGCCAGGCGCGCCAGGGCGGCCAGGGCGACCAGGGCTCCGACCGCGATCCGCGCGGCCGAGGCGCGGTTGGCCGTCGGGTCGTCCGGGTCGGTGGGAACCAGGCTGGCGGCCAGGTCGTGAACGGCCGCGTGGCTCGCCTGGAACAGCCAGGGAATGTTGACCCACCGCTTCCCCTCCTCGGTGTAGGAGAAGGCGTCGCGGACCACCGGCGACGATTGGGCGATGATCTGCCGGCCGACCTTCAGGTTCGACCAGAGCGGAGCGTTGTTGGCGAGGACGGCCGAGACGACGAACGCCAGAAGCAGGGCCGCGCCCATCACATAGAGGTCGTAATAGGCGTTCCACTCGGTGACGCGCGCCGGCGTCCACGGTTCCGGTTCCGGCTCCGGTTCGACGTCGAGCGGTTCGGCCGCGGCGGTCGTCTCCAGGGCGTCATCGCGCGCTGGCCCCTTGTTTGGAACGGACGAGGAGGCGTCGGGTCGTGTCATGAGAACCAGCCGAGGATAATTCCCGAGATGAAGACGGAAAGGGCCGACCACTCGGCCGCGGACGAACGAGGGAAGGTTTTCATGCTAGAAGCCAAGCGCCACAATGGTCAAGGGGGGTGGGGCGGCGAGGCGCCCGGGGTCGTTGACTTCGCCGCTCCTTCACTTAAAATGCGTAAGTCTTGGGTTGGCGGCGGCGGGGACCGCCCGACCTCTGGGCGCGCATTGAACCCGGGCCGAAAAATTAGTGATGAAGCTCCTTACCGCGATACCCGTTTACAACGAAGAAAAGCACCTGGAGGAGGTCCTCCGGGAGATCCTCAAATACGCCGACGACGTGCTGGTCGTCGACGACGGCTCGGTCGATCAAACCCCCGAATTGCTCAAGCGGTTCCCCTCGGTCCAGATCATTCGCCATCCCACCAACCTCGGCTACGGCGCCGGGCTCCGCTCGGCGTTCAACCGAGCGCTTGAGGGGGGGTACGACGGCCTCGTCACCCTCGACTGCGACGGCCAGCACGAGCCCTCGCGCATTCCCGAGGTCGCCGCCGGCCTTGACGCGGCCGACATCGTTTCGGGAAGCCGCTACCTGAAGGTCTTCGACCCCTCCCAACATCCCCCCGAGGAGCGGAGGCGGATCAACGTCGAGGTCACCGGCTGGCTGAACGAACGCTTGGGGCTCAACCTCACCGACGCCTTCTGCGGCTTCAAGGCGTACCGCCGGCGCGCGCTGGAGTGTTTCAACATCACCGATTTGGGCTACGCGATGCCGCTCCAAGTCTGGGTTCAAGCGGTCGCCGCCGGATTGAAGATCGTCGAGGTTCCCGTCCCCTTGATCTACCTCGACGAGTCGCGGGCGTTCGGCGGCTCTTTGGACGATTCGACGTTCCGGCTCAACCATTACCGCCGGGTTTTTCAGGACGCGCTGAAGGCCGCGGGGCTTGAAGTCGCCGGAGGCCGTCGCGGATGAAACCCCATCGCCTGCGGGCTCCCTCGACCGACGGCGGCCTGTTGGCGGCGCCCCCTCTCGACGAGATCGCCCCGCTTCTGGACGCCAACATCCGGCGGCTTGATTCCTGGGAACATGATTTCCAAGGGCGGCCGGTCGCCGGGCTTCGCGCCCTCGCCCGTCGCGAGTTGACGACCGAGGCCCGTCGCTTTCTGGACTCCCACGGCGTTCCCGCACCGATCGCCGAGGGCCCCGGGGCCGATGGGGCGCCGGGGCCTCTGATCGTCACCGGGCACCAGCCCGAGCTGTTCCATCCCGGCGTTTGGGTCAAGAACTTCGCCGCCGCCGCTCTGGCCAAGGAGCGGGGAGGCGTCGCCCTGAATTTGATCGTCGACGACGACATCCCCAAATCGGCGTCGATCCGGGTTCCCCGGGTCGAGAATGGCCGAACCTCGCTCCGCCGGATCGAGTTCGACCGCTGGGAGGGCGAGGCCCCCTACGAGGAGTTGCCGGTTCGCGACGAGGCGTTCTTCGCCTCGTTCGGCGAGCGCGTTGAGCGGAGCCTTCAGGGGCTTATCGCCGATCCGCTGATCCGCGACTACTGGCCCGAGGTCGCCCACTATCGCGAGAGCGGGCTCTCTCTGGGCCGGCGGTTGGCTCTGGGCCGGCGGCGGCTCGAAGGGTCGTGGGGCGTCTCGAACCTCGAAATCCCGCTAAGCTGGATGTGCCGAACCGAGGGGTTTTACTGGTTCGCCTGCCACCTGCTCGCCCACCTGCCGCGCTTTCTTCGAATCCACAACCAGGCGCTCGACGAATACCGCGCTCTGTATGGAATCCGGAGCAAGAACCACCCCGTCACCGCCTTGAGGCGCCAGGGCGACTGGCTGGAGGCGCCCTTCTGGATCTGGAGAGCCGGGGGAACCCGCCGCCGCTCGCTCTTCGTTCGCCAAGACAAACGGACGATGTTGTTGCGGATCGCCGACGAGGCCGACCCGTTCCTGGAGCTTCCGCTCGCCGAAGATATGGACGCCCGCGCCGCGGTGGAGCGGCTCGGGGAGCTGGAGTCGACCTCGATCCGTCTCCGCACCCGGGCGCTGACGACCACGATGTTTCTCCGGACGCTCTTCGCCGACCTGTTCATCCACGGGATCGGCGGCGCCAAGTACGACGAGCTCGGCGACGAGATCTCCCGACGCTTCATGGATTTCGAGCCGCCCGGCTTCCTGACGCTCTCGATGACGGTTCTGCTGGGACTGGCCGAGCATTCCACGTCGCTCGCGACGCTGCACTCGATCGATCGGGAGATTCGGAGCCTGATCTACAACCCCGATCGCCACCTCAACGGGCCCCTGGAGAACGGCCGGCGCGAGCTGCTGCGGCGGAAGGCGGCGGTCGTGGCCCGGGAGCCCGAGGACCCGCGGGAGCGCAAGGAGCGGTTTCGCGAGATCCGGGCGATCAACGAAGAGCTTTTTCCGCTGGTCGAGGGGCGGGTTCGAGAGCTCCGCGAGGAGCGCCGGAACGTCGCCGAGTTGCTTGACGCGAACCGGGTGGCGCGGAACCGGGAGTTCTCCCTCGTGCTCCATTCGCGGGCGCGGCTGATGGAATTAATGGGAGGCGTCGAGGCGACGGTTGCCGAAGCCCTCAAGGCGCTCCCCTCCAATCCGTAACAATCCTTCGGGGCGCTCCTTGAACGAGGAAAAAGCGGTGGTCTCGCTGGCTTTTTGCGGCGGAAGGCCTTTCCAGCCCGTACAATGGGTATCAGGCGTCGCGTTGTGAGTTGCGTCGGATCCTCTTGTTGCACGTTAGACAGTCCCCGCCCCGCGCGGCGCGCCCGAAAGCATGGTCGACCCGATGAAAGCCTCCACGCCGGAGACGCGGCTCCCATTTCGACGCGGATCGGTCGAGTACTGCCTGGGAACCGAGGCCGACCATGAGGCCGTGTACCAGACGCTTCTGCACGTCTTTCACGGGCCGGATCGCGACGCGTTTCTCGGGGCCCTGAGCGATCCGGAATACCGGCCCGACCAGCGCTTGCTCGTCAAGGTGGACGGGCGGATCGCCAGCCACGTTCATCTAACCGAGCGGGAGATCCGCTACGGGTCGGTGAAGCTCCCCATGAACGGGGTGATGTGGGTCGGCACCCTGCCCGAATATCGCGGACTCGGCTTCGCCCAGAACCTGATGCGGCTGGCCGACGAACGGGCGCGCGCCACCGGCGCGGTCGTTCAGGCGCTTACGACCGGCATGCCGCGGTTCTACAAGCCGCTGGGCTGGGGCGTCTGCGGCCGGCAAACCTTCGGTCAGACCTTAAGTCGGAATCTGCCCTCGGTGGGCGACGGCGCGGTGGAGGCGAAGGGGGGCGGCTGGAACGTCCGGCCCTGGCGACAGGTTGAACTGGGCGACCTGATGGAGCTTTATGACCGTCAGTTCGGCTCGACGACGGGGACCGTCGCCCGGTCCGAGGAATACTGGCGGTGGATGATCGGCCGCCGCTACGCGCACGTCATCTGGGTGGCCTGTCAGGGAGAGGCGGTGCGCGGCTACGCCTTCGTGAAGGACCATCGGGTGCTCGAGATCGCCAGCGATCCGGCCCACCCCCAGGCGCTTCGGGCCCTGTTGGGAAGGGTTCGGGCCGAAGGGTTGGAGCGGGCCTATCCCGACGTGATCGTCAACGCCCCGGTCGGTCACCCGGCGCTGGAGGCCTGCCGAACCGGCTCGGGCCGCGTCTTCGACCAGGACTCGGTCGATGGGATGGTTTCCATGTACCACGTCCCGGACGTCGGCCGATTCCTCAAGGCGATCGCCCCGGAGCTGAACCTCCGGGCCGTTCGCGCCGGGGTTCCCCTTCCCCTGGAGCTGGGGATCACGGCCGGGGAGCATCGGTGGCTGATCCACGTCGACGGCAAGAGCTCCCGGGTTGAGCCCGACAAGCTCAGTCGCCGCCATCTGACGCTCGGCCCGGCGACCTTGGTTCGCCTGGTCATGGGGCACGTCGACATCGACGCCGCCGCCGAGGAGGAGGGGTTCGCCGCCTCGACGGCCACCGCGATCGACGCCGCCCGCGTCCTCTTCCCCGCCGGCCCCGTCTGGCGCAGTCCCCTCGACGCCGCCACCGCGTGACCCGGCGGCGCGGCGATCCACCCGATCGTCAGATTTCGATGTGCCGTCGCGCGAAGTAGCGTTTGACCATGGGCGAGTTTAGATAGACGGACAGGCCCGCGTAGGCGATGATGATCACGACGCCCCAGGTGATCCGCTGTTGATCGAGCCGATCGACCAGCGGCTTGAACTGATAGTCGGCGATCTCGTCGGGGTTGGGATCTTCGCGCGGGTTGTCGATCTTGGTGACGACCTGCTCCTTCTGCTCGAAGTTCGCCTCAAAGATGGGCAGGGCGATCATTGAGACGATGTTGACGAAGAGCCCGAGCGCCAGGGCCAGCATCAGGTTCTTGACCGACTTGCCTTGAACGAACAGGACCGAACCGTAAACCCCGTAGGCCGCGACGGCGCCCAGGGCGAACCAGCCGTACTGGTAGACTCCCTCCGCGCCCCTCGCCGACTGGATCAGCGACAGGATGGCCAGGACGACTCCGGCCAGACCGCAGAGCATGCCGACGATCGCCACGTGGATCGGCGGGCCGGACGGCGCCGGCGGGGGAGGCGGGAACAGGTCCTCGTCCAGACCAATGAACTGGCCGCTCTCTTGCTCCGTGCCGCAGGCCGGGCAGATCGACATGCCCTGGGGCACCACGGCGTGGCACCGGACGCAGGGGCGAGCCCTGGCCCGGGCTTCCGCGCCGGTGGCCTTTCGCTTGAGCCGCGGCTCCTCCTTGAAGAGGGCCGCGGCGTCGGCGGTTCCCTTGGCGGCCTCGCCCACGCTCTTTTCGGCGTCGGAGGACAGGAGCGGCAGGTCGAAGGCTTCGCGAAGGTCGCCCTCGGCGGTGGGGATTGGGAGGTCGTCGGCCTTGCCCGGGCGCGGCTTCGGCGCCTCGTAGGCCGAGGCGCTCGCGGCGTCGGCCGAGGCGGCGCCGGCCGAGGGCAAGCCGAGGTCCTTCTCGGTGAGCGCGAAGCGGTAATCGCACTTCGGGCACTTTAGCCGCTTGCCGACGTGGACGTTGTCGGCCACGTTGAGAAGAAGGCCACAGCTTTGGCATTTGATGGTGCGCGGCATGATCTCGTCTGGTTAAGCCGTCGTCAACGTTCCCTGTCCGTCCGCAAATGGCGCGAACCGCCCTCAGCCAGCGTTTCGATCAGCCCCGATCCTCTCACTCCATTCTACTCGCGCGCGCGCCGAGGGGAATGAATCTTGGCGGGAATGGCCCACCGCGCGGAAAAATCGGCGCGATCGGCGGCTTCGGCCCGCCGGGAGCGGGTGCCCGCGCAGTCGAATTTCAGTTCCCCCCCGCGTCAAGGTTCGGGACGCCTTCACAGGCCCGACGAACCACCTCGTGGCGGAAGTCGAAAAGGCGCTTGAGTTTCGATTCCAGGACCGATCCGCCCAACAGCGCGCCGAGCGGTCCCAGCGGGGGCAGGTAGTCGAGTTCGTCGCGGTAGATCGTCCCGCCCGCCCCGTCGTCCAGAAACCGATGACGATGGAACCAGTGGCCGAACGGGCCGAGGACCTGGCGGTCGGAGAACATGACGCCCGGCTCGTAGTCCACGTGCTCGGCGACGCACTCGGCGGAGAAGAAGCCGATCTTCACGCGGATGATCGCCCGCGAGCCTGGTTTGAGCGAGGGCGCGGCCTGGATGATTTGAACTTTCTCCCAGGGGGGCGTCAGGCGTTGGAGGGCGTCGGGGCGCTCATGAAAGGCGAAGACCGCCGCGCGGGGCGCCAGGATCCGCGATTCCTTGAGAAAATGCCGCATCGCGCGTGGGCTCCCATGATCGTTTGTGAGGAATTCCGACGACCGAGCGCGCCATCCGAGCCGTCGGAAGGGTCGGACCTCTGGTTGGCGCTCCCGCGTCGGCGGGTTCTTGACTGGTCCACTCTCGGAGGAGTAGCCTTGAGGACTGCATGACGGCCGAGAGGGGCCGGGGTCGCGCCCTCGCTCTTGATCGCGCGACCCTCCCGCCTTGCCTGGTTCGCCTCCACGATCGTCGTCTCGCGGCTGTTTCCCCCTCCGATCTTAGTCTCGTGGTCCGGAGATTCTCAGAATGCGGAACAAACCCCAGGTGAATCGTCGCACATTCCTGGAAACGGCGGGGGCCGCCGCCGGCGCCGCCGCGGCCGTCGGCACGATCGGCCACCCGGCGATCGGCGCGGTCAAGGGAGCCAACGAGCGGCTCAACGTCGGCATCCTCGGCCCCGGCGGTCGCGCTCAGGAGCACATTCGGATCCTCAGCGCCCTGAAAGAGGATACCAAACTCGTCGACATCATCGGCCTCTGCGACGTCTGGGACGGCAACGACGCGGTGAAGCGCGGGCTGTACTACTCGGCCAAGCGCTGCGGGCTCGACGCCGAGGGCAAGGACAAGGACCGGATCACCAAGGATTACCGGCGCCTGCTGGACAACAAGGACATCGACATCTTCCTGATCGCGACGCCGGATCACTGGCACGCGAAGATGTCGAAGGAGGCCATGGAGGCCGGCAAGGACGTCTACTGCGAAAAGCCGATGACGCACACCATCGACGAGGCTCGCGACCTCGTCGGCGTGGTCAACCGCACCAAGCAGGTCTTCACCGTCGGCGTGCAGTCGACCGCCGACCCCCGGTGGATGGAGGCGAACAAGCTCATCACCGAGGGCAAGATCGGCCATGTGATGCAGGGGCAGACCTCCTACTACCGCAACAGCAACATGGGGCAGTGGCGGTACTATCCCCTCACCAAGGACATGACGCCCAAGACGGTCGACTGGAAGATGTTCCTGGGGACCGACTTCGGTCTCGCCCCGGACATGCCCTTCGATCGCGCCAAGTACGCTCAGTGGCGCTGCTACTGGGAGTTCGGCGGCGGCATGTACACCGATCTCTTCGTCCATCAGATGACCCACCTGATCCTGGCGATGGGCGTCCGTCTGCCCGCCCGGGTCGTGGGCGCCGGCGGCCTCTACCTTGAGTACGACGGCCGCGACGTGCCCGACGTCGCCACCGTGGTCGCCGACTACGACGAGGGTTGCCAGGTCCTGATCTCGGCCACGATGGCCAACGACGTGCAGCTTCCCGAATTGATCCGCGGCCACACCGCGACCATCAAGTTCGATCCCCGTCCGGCCGACGGCTACTCCGTCGTCCAGCAGAAGCTCGAAGGCCGCCCGGCCCCTCCAGGCACCAACCAGGGCGAAGGCGGCGACAAGTTCCGTCCCGAGCAGCCCCGCGAAGACACCCGGGCCCTCTGGGAGCACTTCCTCGAGTGCGTCCGCTCGCGGAACCCCGAGACCCTCTGCCCGGTCGAGCTCGGCTACGCGGCCATCGCCACCGTCAACCTCGGCGTTCGGTCGTACCGCGAGGGCAAGGCCTACTACCTGAACAAGGAGGACGGCTCGGTCGTCCCCGCCGACTCCGCCTGGGCCAAGCGCTGGGAGGAGCGGAGCAAGCTCCGCGGCAAGCCCAACCAGGTCATCGGCTGGACCGCCGGCGACACCGGCTCGCTGCTTGAGGCTCCCGAGTACCAGAAGCTCGGCGGCGACTGGATCAACGGCCAAGACCCGGCCGAAAACGCCTGACGTCCTTCCGAGGCTCGCCTCGGAAGATCACCGTCATCAATGGGCGAGGAGTCTCGCGAACCGGCCGTCAAGCCGGCTCGCGGGGCTCCTCGCCCTTTTTTTCGTGCTGGTCGCGTCCGTCTTCCGTAGCCGGCCTCCGCGAGCCCGGAAACCAGGGGTCGGGGCCCTCGGCCCGCGTCCCCGGCGTCGCGGGCCCAGCCCGCAATGGGCCGGGATCGTCTCACTCTTCGGGCGTCACCCACTCCCCGTCGACGCACACGCGATCGAGGATCAGATTCCCCGGCGCGGGCCGCCGCAGGATCGCGAGGTTGGCCGGTTCGCCAGGGGCGATCCTGGGCGCGGGCTTGCGTAAAAGCTGGGCTGGGTTGCGGGTCACGGTGTCGAGCAGGGGGCGGGGGAAGCTCGGCTCGACCGCGTCGAGGTTCCGCAGGCCGGTCATCAAGCCCTGAGTGGAGCCCGCGAGATAGGGCGTGCCGGCCACGACGATCTTGCCCGAGGGGTCGACGGCCCACTCTCCATAGGTTCCCGGCGGCAGCCCCGCCAGCCAGCCGGCGTCGCTCACCAGGATGAGCCTGCTCAGACCCTTGGCCCGGACGAGCACGCGGAGAACGTCTTGGTCGAGGTGGTGCCCGTCGGCGATCAGCGAAGCGGTGAGCCGATCATCGGCCGCCTGGGTCCATATTGGGTTGGGATGTCGGCACAGTTCGGCGGCGATCCCGTTGCCCAGGTGCGTGCTGAGGGTCGCCCCGGCCGCGGCGGCGGCGCGGAGCGTCGGCGGGTCGGCCGCGGTGTGTCCCAGCGAGATCGCCACCCCCGCGCGAACCGCCTTGTCGATGAAGTCGATCGACCCCTTCCGCTCGGGCGCCAGCGTCATCAGGACCACCCGACCACCCGAGGCGTCTTGAAACGCCTCGAACAGGCTCGAGTCGGGGTCGCGCATGGCCTCGGCTGGATGCGCTCCGCGATAGCCGGGAAGCTCCGAGAGGAACGGTCCCTCCAGGTGGATTCCCGCCACCATTCGATCGACGTCGGGGTGGGCGTCGCAAGCCTCGGCGATCGTCCGAAGCCCATGGAGCGTCGACTCGACCGGCGCGGTGATCAGCGTCGGGCAGAGTCGGGCGGTCCCCAGCGCCCGCTGGGCGCGGACGATGGAGACGACCTGCTCGACCGTCAAATCGGGGCTGGAAAACGAGTGCCCCCAGCGGCCGTTGGTCTGGATGTCCCAGAACGCCGGGGCGACGAACGGGTCATCGACCTCGACCGCCGCGGGGCCCTCGCGCGGCTCCACGGCGTGAATCGATTGGCCGCTTAGCTCGACCCGGATCCAGTTTGAGGTTTCCCAGTCCCTCGCCAGGAGCTTCATGGAGCGCGCTCGCCTTTCATCAGGGTGGAGTTTTAGGAGGCGGACGCCTTGGCCTTGTCGTGCTCGGCCCCGGCCCGGTTCGCCTCGCGATGGCGGAGGGCCGCTCCCACGAAGTCGCGGAAGAGGGGATGCGCCTTGGTCGGCTTCGACTTGAACTCGGGGTGGAACTGAACCGCCACGAACCAGGGATGGTCGACCACCTCGACGATCTCGACGATGCCGCCATCGGGGCTCACGCCCGAGGCGACCAAGCCGGCCTCGGCCAGCCGCTCGCGGTAGACGTTGTTGAACTCGTAGCGGTGGCGGTGTCGCTCCGAGACCTCATCGACGCCGTAAGCCGCTCGCGCCAGACGGCCGGGCTCAAGAGCGCATGGCCAGGCCCCCAGCCGCATCGTGCCGCCGCGGGCGTCAACGGATTGTTGCTCCTCCATCAGGGCGATCACCGGGTGGTCGCAGTCCTTGTCGAATTCGGAGCTGTTGGCGTCTTCGAGCCCGAGAACGTCGCGGGCGAATTCGATCACCGCGCACTGCATGCCGAGGCAGATGCCGAAGAACGGGATGCCCCGGGTCCGGGCGAACCGGATCGCCTCGATCTTGCCCTCGATGCCCCTCATCCCGAAGCCGCCGGGAACCAGGATGCCGTCGACGCCTCCCAAAAGCGCGTCGGCGCCCCGCGTTCCCACCTCCTCGGCCTCGACCCGGACGACCGACACCCGGGCCCGGTGCGCGATGCCCGCGTGGTCGAGCGACTCGTAAACCGACTTGTAGGCGTCGCGGTGCTTCATGTACTTGCCGACGACCGCGATCCGAACCTCGTGCTTGGGGTGCATGACCCGGTCGATCATCTCGGTCCAGTCCGAGAGGTCGAGCGGCCCCGCCTTCAGCCCCAGCCGCTTCACCAACAGGTTGTCGAGCCCGTTGCCCACAAGGCTGATGGGGACTTCGTAGATGCTGTACTGGCGGTCGCGCTCCTCTATGACCGCCTTCTTGTCGACGTTGCAGAACAGGGCGATCTTGTCCTTCTCGTCGGCCGGGATCGGATGCTCGGTGCGGCAGATCAGGATGTCGGGCTGGATGCCGATTTGCCGGAGCGCGCCGACGGAGTGTTGGGTCGGCTTGGTCTTCAGCTCGGCCGCCGCCTTGAGGTAGGGAACCAGCGTCAGATGGATGTAAACGCAGTTCTCCCGCCCCACGTCGAGGGCGAATTGGCGAATCGCCTCCAGGAAGGGAAGGCTCTCGATGTCGCCAACGGTGCCGCCGATCTCGGTGATGACCACGTCCACGTCGTCGTCAGCGATCTGATGAATGGCCGCCTTGATCTCGTCGGTGACGTGGGGAATGACCTGAACCGTCTTGCCCTCGTAGTAGCGCCCCTCGCGCTCCTTCTGGATGACGGACAGATAGATTTTGCCCGTGGTGTAGTTGCAGTCCTTGGTCAACGGGGCCTGGGTGAACCGCTCGTAGTGACCCAG
>Ga0182742_1001508_pt1 | contig 29495 bp, 29 predicted proteins | sample eDN5th37CBELigMG_FD_128880 | JGI IMG/M metagenome (GOLD analysis project Ga0182742, IMG submission 128880) | Enriched Miracle-Growth compost microbial communities from Emeryville, California, USA - eDNA 5th pass 37_C BE-Lig MG (version 2)... ...
CCAGTGCGTTCCCCTGCCCAGCGGCCTCAGTCTGGCGGATGGTGCGATCATCGAGCCGTTGGCGGTGGCGCTGCACGGCGTGAACCTCTCGGGCCTCAAGGCTGGGGATCGGGTACTGGTGCTCGGCGCGGGGCCAATCGGCCTGGCCGTAGCGTTTTGGGCCAGGCGGTTCGGCGCGGCGCAAGTGGCGGTGCAGGATGTCGCCGAGTTCCAGCGCGAGCGCGCCACCGAAATGGGCGCTGATGTCTTCGTCGTGGACCCACAGGACCCGGTGGGAAGCGCAGAGCAAGCGCTCGGTGGCAAGGCCGATATCGTGTTCGAGTGCGTCGGCATCCCGGGTTTGATCGCTCAAGCCGTGGAGCAGGTGCGACCGCGCGGCACGATCCTGTTGCTGGGTTTGTGCACCCAGCCGGACACGTTCAACAGCTTCGCCATGCTGAGCAAGGAGGTGCGCCTTGTCACCAGCGCCTTCTTCACTCGCGACGAATATATTGCCGCACTGACCGCGCTGGAGGACGGCGCAGCTGAACCGCGGCTGCTGGTTACGGAGACCATCTCACTGGCCGACACCCCAGAAGTTTTCGAAACGTTGAAGCGGCGCACCGGCCAGTGCAAGGTGTTGATCGCGCCCTGAAGCGGGAGGGGGCGGCGAAGGTATTCGATAGCCCCCGCTGCCGACGTTCCTCTAGCCGTCGCGCGTGGGGAGTGGTCGCTCTCGCAGCGCATCGTTAAGGGCCTGGACGGCGGAACCCTGCGCAACCTGCTCCACCTGTGCGGAGAGTTCCCGATAGGCTCGCAGGGCTGCCTCGCCTTCGGCCGTGAGCCGCGCGCCAGCCCGGCGCCCACCCCCCGCCTGCGTCTCGACAAGCGGATGGGTGAAGCAGCGGTTCATCTGATCGACCAGCACCCACGCGCGCCGATAACTCATTCCCAACGCCCGGGCAGCGGCTGAGATCGAGCCTTCGCGCGCCAGCGCTTCGAGCAAGTCGGCCTTTCCAGGGCCCATCGCCACCTCATCGCCGCAGTACAGCTGCAGCTTGAGCTTGAGGCGGGCGATGGTGCTGTCCCGGGCAGACGGCTCGCCCGCCTCAGGCGAGCGGTCGGCTGGAGCCGAAGAACAGCGCCTGGCTGATCGCCGCGCGGACGGTGTCCTCATGGAACGGCTTGGTGATGAGGTAAGTCGGCTCGGTCCGGTCGCCGGTCAACAACCGCTCCGGATAGGCAGTGATGAAGATCACCGGCACCGACCCGATCTCGAGGATGTCATCGACAGCATCGAGACCGGAGGATCCATCGGCCAGCTGGATATCCGCCAGCACGAGGCCCGGCGCTCTCTCCCCAACAACTTCCAGCGCCTGCGTCCGGGTCGCCGCCGTGCCGCAGATCTCATGACCCAGCGAGCGGACAAGATCTTCCAGCTGCATGGAGATCAAGGGCTCATCCTCGATGATCAGCACGCTCGTGGTCGTCTCGCGCTCAATCTCCTCGACCGCTTCAGCAACCAGACGCCGCACGTCATCTTCGCCCACGCCCATGATCTCAGCCGCCTCGAACGGCGTGAAATCCTCGACCGTCGTCAGCAGGAGCGCCTGACGGTTGATCGGCGTGATCTTGCGCAGCTGATCCTGCGCGGCCGTTTCATGCAGGCCCCGCTCCGACGTGTCCTCGGCCACTTCCATATAGGCGCTGGACCAGACCTTGTTGAACGCTGCGTAGAGCGGCACGCGGCCGCCCTTGAGCGAGTTCGCAAGCTCCTCGTCCGCAAGGGCGGCCTCGAGGGTCGCCTGCACGAAAGCGTCTCCAGTGGATTGCGATCCGGTCAGAGCCCGGGCGTAGCGTCGCAGAAACGGCAGATGAGCGGCAACTTCGGCCCCAATCGACATTATTACCCCTTCCCGATAATCATCGTCGGCAAACAACGGGCCAGGCGAACACTGGTTCCGCCGGGCGCGCTCGCGCCGTGCATTGAATGATTGCACCCGGGCATGGCGCGTTCCAGCGCGAGGTGCAAACGGTTCAACGCACCATTCCAAAAAAATGCGCAAAATTTTGGGAACCCCGTTTGGGGCCGGTCATTGAAGGAATGTCACCGCCGAGACCCCCCCTCCCGTCCAAGCGGCTGGTGATACGATCCCGAAAGGCCTCCGCTCCAAGTGAGCGGAGGCCTTTTTTCTTACCCCTTCTTTAACCAGGTTGATCGAGAGCGCAATCCGCCTGCGGCAAGCGCCGCAGGCGACTTCGACTTTATGCACGAATTCAGCCGATTGCGGCGCGGATCCGGGCAAAGAGCCCGCGGCGCTCTTCCCCGGAAAGTGCTTCGACGAGCTGAGCGGGGTCGTAGGGCTTCTCAAACACCGGGCCCATCTCGGCAATCGCAGGCGGGATTTCATCGGGCGAGCCAGTGGAAAAGACGATCCGCGGAAGGGGTGGGCCAAGCTGCTCCACCAATTCGGCGACCGCCCAGCCATCGTCGCGATCCGCCAGATGCACATCCAGGACAATGCCGTCGGGCTTCTCTTCGCCCAGCACCTCCATCGTGCTGGCGATGCTCGAGCAGAGCACAACCTTGCGAGCACCCGCGTCAAGCAGCGCCGCCTCGATCGACAGAGCAAGCACCGGGTCGTCCTCGACCACAAGGATGCAGCCGAGGCGAGGCTTCGCGGATCGGATCGGCTTGTCGCTGCTCATGGCCTTCCCTGGGAATGATCGGAAGAGCGCCCGATCACCTTAGGATAAAGCGCGCAAGGAGCGGCAGTTCCCCTACTCGCGCAGCTGTCCCAAACTGCGTCAGAGGGTCTTGCCGTAGATCCTATACTCTTTGTTGATCTTGGATCCGATCGCGTCTGCGATAGCGATCATGCCGGAATTGTCGTCCAGAACCCACCCGATCTCGGCACGCTCGCAGCCATGCTCCTGCACCGCCACACGCCGGATATATTCGATCATCATGAAGGCCAGCTGGCTGGCGAGGCGGGAGTTCTGAAGCCGCTTTGCAACGCCCATCAGCGGCACCCGGAAGGTGCGGGCGCGGGGGCGGCGCAGCCACAGCAGCAGCTTCAACCAGTTGAACGGCAGCAACCTGCCGTTCATGCGGATCAGCTGCTCGTTCATGTCCGGCCATGCGAGCATGAAGGCGACGGGCTCCCCATCCAGCTCGGCGATCATGTTAGCGCCGGGGATGGTAATCGGCTTCAGCTTCTTCGCGCCATAGACCTTTTCCGCCTCCGTAAACGGCACGAAGCCCCAATTGGTGGACCACGCGTCATTGAGAAGGCTGATCGCGATCTTTCCCTCACGGTCGAACTCGGCCAGATCCACGCGGCGCACGTTGATGCGCGCGTTCTTCTCGCCCGAGGCAACGATACGATCAACGATCGGCGGAAAGCCGTCCTTCACCTGCAGCGCATAGGTGTAGAGCGACTTTGCCTTGCTGTAGCCGGCGTTCTCGATCCACCCTTGATAGAGTGGGGAATCGTAGCCCATCATCATGGTCGCGGGATGATCGTGGCCGAAGACAAGCAGGCCCGGCTCCTCCCAGACTGACAGGCTGATCGGTGCGAGAATGCGCGTCATCCCCTGCTCGCGCAGCCAATCTTCGGCCCGCGCGATCAGGGCGTGCGCCGCTGCCTCGTCCTCCGCTTCCAGTAAGCCCCAATTGCCCGTGCCGGGGCCGAGCCCCTGCTCCGGCGGCTGGGCCAGCGCGAGCTCATCATAGTGCGCGGAAATGCGGCCGACGATCTGGCCCTCCCGCCGAGCGAGGAAGAGCTGGACCTTCGCATGCTCGTGAAACGGATTCTTGCCCGGCGTCAGCAACTCCACGACCTCGGAGCGCAGCGGCGGCACCCAGTTCGGATTGCCGCGGTTCAGGCGATAGGCGAGGTCGACGAAAGCGTTGAAGTCGCGTTTACCCGCGACCGGCTCGACGGAGACGGCTTGCATGAAGGAGGCTGGTGGCGGCAGCGGCCCGGCGCAGTCAGGCCGAAGCCTGCCGGCCGGCGCCTTCCTTGCCGAGCGCGCGACGGCGCGGGTGGCCGCTGGCGATGCCGCCTGACAATTCCTTCACCCACGGATAATGCTTCGCCACCTCCTCGTCGTAGCCGAGGTTGAAGACAGTCGGCGAACGCTTCGGCCGGTCCTTCTTCTCGTAATAGGTGCCCAGGATGCGGTCCCACCCATAATTGGTGATGCCGAAGTTGCCGGTCTCGTCGAAATAGTGGTGCTCGTTGTGGCGCTGCTTCATGTGCTGCACCCACTTCAGCTTCGGCTTGAAGGCAAGGTGCTGGATGCAGTGCATGAACTCGTAATAGCACGTCGTGAGCAGTCCGGTCGCAAAGGCAGCCGCCGCGCCGCCCGGGCCACCAATGACCCAGCCCACGGGGATCGTGGCGAGGGCGATCGTCGGCACGGTCGTGTGGAGAGCGCCGAACAGGACGGAGAGGTTGTTCGGATCCTGGTGATGGTCATAGTGGATGCGCTTCCAGGTGGGCGAAAGCCACTTGGACTTCCACATCCACTTGCCGTGCAGCACGTATTGGTGGAGCAGGTGCCATACCAGCGGGTAGATCACGACCGCAGCCGCGATGGATGCAACGGTGGCCCATAACCCCGCAGGGCGCACCGCGTACACGACGATGCACAAAGCGGTCAGGCTGAGATAGGCGATGATCGTATAGTGCTGGAAATAAGCCACCACGAGCTGCCGGAGGTTCATCCGGTCGAGGTAGTGGGAGCGTTTCCAGAAGGGCAGATCAGATTGATCGGCCGCCTCTGCGACTTGGTGCGACACAGTTTTCATCCCGTTGCTTGCCTCGCCCTTAGCATATCGCCGCCCCCAAGGCCAATTGGCAGAGGGCGCCATGCGCCAGCGAGTTGCCCGTCGGGTGACATGCCGGCGATGAACCAAAGGTGACCTGCCCCGCCGGGGAATTCCCCAAATGCAAAAGGCGCGCCAGCGGCATATGCCGCCGGTCGCGCCTCGTGCGTTCGATGCAGGTGCCGGAGCCTGGCCTTTGAAGCCAAGGCTCCGGCAAGCCAATTACATCGCCGGAGCGGCGGTCTCTTCCGCAGCCGGGGTCTCGGTCGCGGCCGGATCGGTGGCGGCGGGGTCCGAGGTCAGCGCGGGGTCGGTGGCGGCCGGATCGGTCAGAGCCGGGTCAGCAGCCATCGCGTCAGCCGGAGCGGGCTCAACAACGTCGGTCTCGACGGTGGTGGTCTCCTCTGCCGGCTCTTCAGCGCAAGCAGAGAGGGTGAGCAGGGCAGCGGCCGAAGCGGCGACCAGAGCAATCTTCTTCATCACAGTACTCCCGTAGTGGGCGATCGCCCAAGAGCACTCGCAGCAGCGCGAGCGGCCTCCCAAATAGTGGCGAAAATGTGGCAGCGCAAGCGGCAAACGTGACGAAGCCCGCTGCTACTCCTCGGTGCGGATCAGCACCGCCTCCCCCACGAGCGCGAACAATACGAAAGGCGCCCATGCGGCAAGAAGCGGAGGATAGCCGCCGAAGCTGCCCATCGCCAATGCCGCATTGTCGACGACAAAATAGGCGAAGCCGAGCGCCATGCCGATCACCGCACGGGCAAAGAGGTGCCCGGAACGGGCGAGACCGAACCCCGCCACCGCGCCGAGCAGCGGCATCAGTACCGCCGAAAGCGGGCCGGAGATCTTGTGCCACCATCGCCCTTCCAGCTCCGCCGTGCGGCGACCCGCGGCCTTGAGTGCGTCGATCGAGCGAGCAAGCTGGGGCAGCGGCTCCGCGTCAGCGTCCACACGCCGGATGTCGAGTTGACCGAGCGTCAGCCCGGGAGCGACGACGAGCGGCCCCTGCGCCTCTCGCTCGCTTGCGGAGCCGACATCGAAGATCCTCGCCTCCTCCAGGCTCCACCCGGGGGCGGCGAACCGCGCAACCGGGGCGAGGATGCGCCGGCGGATCATGCCCTGTTCGTCGCGCTCGTAGAAGGTGACGCCGCGCATGATCGTGCCTTCGCCGATGCCTTCGATCGAGGAGGCCAGCAGCACGTCGTTGCCATCATTGAGGTAGACGTTGCTGCGTGCGTCCGGGTCGGCGGAGACCGGGCCATAATCCGCCGCCGCCCATGCCTTCAGCGTGCCCGTCGCGCGGGTCACGATCCGCTCATTGAAAGCGAAGGAGAGGCAAGCGACGATCAGCGCCGCCAGTACCAGCGGCGCGAGGATCTGGTGCGCCGAAAGGCCGGCGGCTTTCATCGCGATTACCTCGCTGTTCTGGTTGAAGGTGGCGAGCGTCAGGATCGTCGCCAGCAGCACGGAATAGGGCAGAAAGCGCGCCACCAGCTGCGGGATCCGCAGCGAAACGTAGCGCAGCAGCTCCGCTTCCCCATTGCCCGGCTGGGCAAGGATGTCGCCGCTTGTGCTTAGCAGATCCAGCATCATCAGCACCAGGACGAGCATCACCAGCACCGCGAGGATACGGACGACGAAGGTCTTGGCGAGATACCAGGTCAGCGCGCGTGACGGGAAGAAATCAAACAGCACCCACGGCCCCCTCGCGCAGCTCCGATCCCGCCCCGCTCGGGTCGGTACCACCGCCCGCTTGTGGCTGCCGGCGACGAATCAACCGGACCAGCTGCTTCACCACCTTGGCATAGAGAGTTTCCAGCGCGCCGATCGCCTGGCCACCGGGCACGAAGGCCACACGGTAATACATCCAGCCGATCAGGCCAGCGAACACGAGGAAAGGCCCCCATAAGGCGAGCAGCGGCTCAACCCGGCCAAGTGCGGCCACCGATTGCCCGTACTGGTTCACCTTGTGATAGGCGACTACCATCACGATCGAGACGAACACACCCAGCGCGGAGGTTGACCGCTTGGGGGGGATTGCCAGCGCCACCGCCAGCAGCGGAAGCATCAGCATCATCACCACCTCGACGAGCCTGTAATTGAAGGCCGCTTGCGTATCCGCCCGCTCCGCCGCCGTGCGGTCCTGGCTCCAGCCCATCTGCACCAGTTCCGGCAGCAGATATTCGCGGCTCTCACCCCCACGCTCTCGAAAGCGCTCGATCGCTGGCAGGTCGATCGGCAGGTCGTGCTGCGAGAAACTGAGCACACGGCTGCGCTCACCCGGCGTGTCGTGTACGATCGTGCCATCCACCAGGCGCAGGATGATCGTGTTGCGATTCTCCCGGTTGGCGAGGAAGCGCCCTTCTCGTGCGGAGATCGACAGGACCTGCCCGCCCGGCTCCGCAATACGGGTGAAGATGCCGATCAGCTCTCGCCCCTGGTCACGGCTCTCCTCGATCCGCAAGGCGACGCGGTCCTCCAGCGAGATGAACTCGCCGACCCGGATCGACGCGCCGAGCGCGCCGGACTGAAGCTCGAACTCCAGCTCCTCATAGCTGTAGCGGGCGAGCGGCTGGAGATAATAGACGATGGCGAAGTTGAGACCCACCAGCGCCAGGGTGATCATGTATGGCACACGCAGCAGCCGGGTGTAGCTGAGCCCCACGGCGCGCATCACGTCCAACTCGCTTGAGACGGCCAGCTTCCGGAAGGCGAACAGGATGCCCAGCATCAGCCCCAGCGGGATCGCCAGGCTGGCATATTCGGGGATCAGGTTGCCGAGCATCCTGAAAACGACCGTGATCGGCCCGCCTTCGGTCGAGACGAACTCGAACAGGCGCAGCATCTTCTCCAGCATCAGGAGCGATGCGGCGAGCACGAACACCGCCAGCATCGGCACGATGACGAGGCGGAAGATATATCGGTCGGTGGCGGTGATGAATCTCAAGAGGTGCGGGCCGTGGCTTCTGGCAAGATTGGCGGCCCTATAACGAGGTATGCGGCCAAGGTCATGCCCCTGCGGCCGCGCCGGGCCTCACGCTTTTTCCAGCGTGCACTGAAGCGGGTGCTGGTTCTCGCGCGCGAAGTCCATCACCTGGTTCACCTTCGTCTCGGCGACCTCATAAGGGAAAATGCCGCATACGCCCACACCGCGCTGATGGACGTGAAGCATCACCCGCGTGGCCTGCTCCAGATCCATGCGGAAGAATCGCTTCAGCACCATCACGACGAACTCCATCGGCGTGTAGTCGTCGTTCAGCATCAGCACCTTGTACTGGCTTGGCTTTTTGGGCTTGGCCCTCGTGCGCGTGGCGAGCCCCAGCTGGCCTTCGCCACCGCCGGCGCCAGTCCTGTTGTCATCGCCCGCGGCTCGCACGGGGGGCATCATGGCGGGAGAGGTGACGGCGGTCCGGGGCATTGCGCAGCAAATATCGTATCCGCCGCGCGACCTGCAAGATGGCAGGAGCAAATCGACTTCCTTGTGACGGCTGCCTAAATAGCCAACGGGCCGGGCGACATCAGCCACCCGGCCCGTCTCATCACCGGGGGAGGAGGCCACCCCGGCGAAAGGCTGGAGAAACCAGGCCTCAGGCGGCCTGGGTGATCTTCTCGGCGGCCAGGTTCACGCGGCCGGAGAGCGGCGCGAATGCGTCATTCGCGAGCTTCATCAGCGTCTCGCTGCTCTTCGAGCTGGCGGACACCAGCGTGTCGAAGTTGCGGCGCATGATCTTGCCCTGCAGCTGGAACAGCTCGGTCGGGCTCTTTACCGCGGCGAGCTCCTTGAGGTCGGCGGTCATCTGCTCGTAGGCGGCCTTCGCCTCCTCGGCATAGGAGCGGCCGATGTCCTGCATGCCGCTGGCGAGAATCTTGCTGCTCTCGACGACGGCTTCGACGTTGCCCTTGGCGAAATCGGTCATTTCGCCGACGGCTTCGGTGCTCTTCTCATAAGCAGCCTTCGCGCGGCTCTGAACCTCGTTCATCGCGTTGGCCATTGTGTCCGTAGCTTGGTTCAGACCCTCGTTGACGGGGGCAGTTGCCATGATCTTTTCCTTCAATTTCGCAATTGTGAGTTTGGGTGAGGTGTAGTTCGAAATTGCTGGTGGCGGTGCGGCCTCTGCGACCAAGGCCTCGTCCGCTTCTGCTGTTTGTTCATCGGCGAGCTCATCGCCCGCCTGATCAGCTGCCGGGATCAGCGCCACGGCAGCGCTCGCGATGGCCCCACCGGAGCATCGTCTGCTCCGCCTTGTGCCTCGCCAGTCACGGCGTCCGGTCCAACCGGATCGCCCTGTTCGTCAAACATCCGTTCTTCGCCGGCGGAGGCTGCGGACACATCCGTCGCATCCTCTGCCTTCCTTGAATCCGCGTCCATGGTCATTCCCCAAGACTGCCGATCAGATGCAAGACCCCACAAACAGGCCCTTGCTGCAGTGCACAAATAGGGAAATATGATTAACTGTCAAGGAAATTGTGCAGCGCACAAAAAGGGGCAGGCTCTACCGCATCGCCACATATCGACCGGGCGCTGGCTGCAGGACACGGTCACCCTCCCCGCCTGGCGAACGAGCGCCGTTCGCCGCGACCCAGCCGGAATCGTGCGATTCGATCCAGGCGAACCAATCCGGCCACCAGCTCCCCGGCGTCTCCGTAGCGGAAGCGAGGAAATCCTGCAGGCTCGCGCCAACCTCGGTGCCGGTCCAGAACTGGTACTTGCCCGAACCCGGCGGGTTCACCACCCCGGCGATATGCCCGCTGCCCGCTAAGACAAAGCGTACCGGCCCGGATGCATGGTCGAGCATCCGGAACACACTTTCCGGTGGCGCAATGTGGTCCTCCCGTCCGGCTTGCACATAAAGAGGCGTGGCGATCCGCGTCAGGTCGATCGGCGTGCCGTCAGCCTGCAGCGCGTCCGGCACCACAAGGCGGTTGTCACGATAGAGGTCGCGCAGATAGTTTTCATGCCAACGCGCCGGAAGATTGGTGACGTCGCTGTTCCAGTGCAGCAGATCGAAGGCCGGGTACTCTTCACCCAGCAGGTAATGATTGACGACGTAATTCCAGATCAGGTCCGTCCCACGGAGTAGGTTGAAGGTCGCCGCCATGTAGCGCCCGTCCAGATAGCCACCCTTGCTGGCCTGCCGGATGAGCTCCATTTGCATGTCGTCCACGAACAGCTTGAGCTCGCCCGCACGCTCGAAATCCACCTGGGCGGTGAGAAAGGTCGCGCTTTTCACGAGCTCCGCCCGCCCCCGCCGAGCCAGGATCGCCAGCGTCGCCGCCAGTGTGGTTCCCGCAACGCAATAGCCCAGGGCATGAACGGAAGGCACGCCCAGCCGCTCACGCACATGCTCGATCACCTCGATCTGCGCGCGGATATAATCGTCCCATTCCACATGGGCGAGGCTCTCGTCGGCGGAGCGCCAGCTGACCATGAATACCGACAGCCCCTGCTCCACCGCCCAGCGAACGAAGCTCTTCTTCGGGTTAAGGTCCAGGATGTAGAAGCGGTTGATCCACGGCGGGAAGATCACCAAAGGGGTTTCCAGCACCTCGTCAGTTGAAGGCGAATACTGGATCAGCTGATAGAGCTCGGTCTCATGGATCACGTAGCCGGGCGTGCAGGCGATGTTCTCACCCAAGCGGAACGCGCTGCTGTCCGTGTGAGTTAGCTGGCCGCGTTCCAAGTCCGCTGCAAGCCGTTCCATCCCCCTTGCAAGGTTCTCGCCCTGCGTTTCCAAAGTACGTTCCAGCACCACCGGGTTGGTGAGCGGGAAGTTGGAAGGGCTCATCGCGTCGAGCACGCTCTTCGTGGCGAAGCGAAGCTGCTCGCGATCCTTCTCGTCCAGCCCCTCGATCTCGTCCACCGCCTCGGCGATTCGCTCGGCGAAGAGCAGGTAGGTCTGGTGGAGCAGCGCGAAGACGGGCTGCTGCCGCCATGCAGGGTCGGCGAAGCGGCGATCCTGGCGCGGCAGCTCCGGCTCCGCCGCAGCCTTCCTTTCACTGCGCTCCGCAAACTGATCGAGGATGTCCTTCCACAGCTGGACGCCTTCTTCAAAAATGCGCTGTTGCCGTCGCGGATCCAGCATCGGCATCTGCTGGTACCAGGCCTGCATCACGCCCATCCATTGCGCCGGATCCGCCAGCAGTGGCACAGGCGCCTCGGGCAAAGACTGCTGCTTGTGGAAGTCCAGCCACATCTGCTGGATCTTCAGCGCCGCCTCGCTCCACTCGGCGACGGCCTGCGGTGTCGCTACCGCATCCGCAGCTTCGGGAAGGAAGGTCTCCACCACCTGGCGCGCCGCCTCGGCCTGAATCCGCAGCAACTCGGTGAAGATGTCGGCCGCCTCGCCCGCGGAGTCGTCTGTCGCGCTCATCGTGGCGATCATAGAACGGTCCATGGAAATTGGGAGAGCAGGCTGCGCCGATCGAAGCCGCTCGTTGCGCCGGCCGGACAGTTCCGCCACAATTGCAGCGCTCGCCGCCGCACTTGCGCGCCGGCAGCATGGACATCGAGAGGTTATGGACTCCCAATTCTACCGCATGAAGCGCCTGCCGCCCTACGTCATCGCCGAAGTCAACGCGATGCGAGCCGCAGCACGCGCAAGCGGCCGGGACATCATCGACCTCGGCATGGGCAACCCTGACCTGCCGCCGCCGCAGCATGTCATCGACAAGCTTTGCGAGGTGGCGCAGAATCCGGATGCGCATGGCTATTCGCAATCCAAGGGTATTCCCGGCCTGCGCCGGGCTCAGGCGAACTATTACCAGCGCCGCTTCGGGGTAGAGCTTGATCCGGACAGCGAAGTGGTGGTCACGCTCGGCTCCAAGGAAGGATTGGCCAGCCTCGCCACCGCGATCACCGCGCCGGGCGATACGGTGCTGGCGCCGAACCCCAGCTACCCCATCCACACCTTCGGCTTCATCATCGCCGGCGCGTCGATCCGCTCGGTGCCGACGACCCCGGACGAGCACTATTGGGACTCGTTGGAGAAGGCGATGAACTTCACCGTTCCGCGCCCGACCGTGCTGATCGTGAACTATCCCTCCAACCCTACGGCAGAGGTGGTCGACCTCGCCTTTTATGAGCGGCTGGTGGACTGGGCGAGGTTCCATAATGTCTGGATCCTGTCGGACCTCGCCTATTCGGAGCTGTATTATAACGGCCAGCCTACCCCATCCATCCTCCAGGTGAAGGGCGCGAAGGACGTGGCGGTGGAGTTCACCAGTCTGTCCAAAACGTTTTCGATGGCCGGATGGCGCATCGGGTTCGCAGTGGGCAACAAGACTCTGATCTCCGCACTGACGCGGGTGAAGTCGTATATCGACTATGGAGCCTTCACGCCGATCCAGGCGGCCGCGTGCGCGGCGATCAACGGGCCGCAGGACATCGTTGAGAAGAATCGCGAACTTTATCACAAGCGGCGAGACGTCATGGTGGAGGCATTCGGCCGCGCCGGGTGGCAGATCCCCTCTCCGCCCGCATCCATGTTCGCCTGGGCCCCCTTGCCGCCAGCCCTGCGGGAGATGGGCAGCCTCGAATTCTCGAAGCAGTTGCTTACCCACGCCGACGTCGCAGTCGCTCCGGGGGTCGGCTATGGGGAAGATGGCGAAGGCTACGTGCGCATCGCCATGGTTGAGAACGAGCAGCGCCTCCGTCAGGCCGCGCGCAATGTGCGTCGGTACCTCCAGTCCATGGGGATCAACAGCTCCGCCGCTTAAGTGATTCGACGGGGCGCGAGATCGACTGCAACTTGCGTCCCCTGCTCTAAGCTGGTGCCCTCCTTTCCCTCGCGAGTCGGGGGAAGGAGGCGCTGTGAATGTTTTTGGCTGGCTCGCGGACGGGCGCGACCCGCCCCGTCAGTGGGATCTGCGCCATCGCGGCTGGATCCTTTGCCCGCACGATTCGACAGAGCGATCTGCGTGTACGCACCCGCTGCTCGTCGACGCTCGCGACACGGTCGAGGAATGGCTGCCGCTGGTCGACGAGCAGGCGCCGCGCCTCATCCTGCTCGGTGTGGAAGACAGCGAAGAGCGCGCGTTCCTGCTGGGGCGCGGCTGTGCCGATGCCTTGCCTGCGAACATTGGGCCGGGCGAGCTGGAAGCTCGGGCACACCGCGCGGCTGAGCGGGCCGGGATGCTGCCTCGCATCCGCAAAGTCGGCCCGCTCGTGCTTGATCTGTTTCACCGCGACGCCCGGCATGGCCGTGAGTGGCTGAACCTCCACCCGCGCGAGTTCGGGCTCCTCTGGCGGCTGGCCGACCTTTCAGGCGAGCGGGTCACCCGCCGTGAACTGCTGCGCGATGTGTGGCGAATTCATCACGAGCCTGAAACAAATAGCGTGGAGGTCCACGTGTCGCGCCTGCGCAGCAAGCTGGCTGGAGTCGGCTGTGACGCATTGATCGAGACGGCGACCGAGGGCGGCTATCGGCTTGCCGTTGCGCCACCCCTGGCGCAGCGGTCTGGGAGCCTCTCGCCAAGTTCCGCTCGATCCTCATTTGCACCGCTCGACCATTTGGCCGATAGCTGGGGCAAAGAGGACCGGCTTTAAGCTGGCGCATGCGGCTGGCGAAGGATATCGTTAGCTCACTAAGAAAGGGAGAGAAGCGCAATGGCGAGCCAGGCCGACACGCGCGTGTTGGACGTTGCGAAGTTCATGCAAGGGCTCTCGTTCACGCCCTTCCACCGACGCATCCTGTTCCTATCCTGCCTCGTCACGTTCTTTGACGGCCTCGATTTTTCGCTGATAGCCTACACCTTGCCCTACATCCGAGACGAGATGGCGCTGGATTCGGCCATGATGGGCAACGTCTCCATGGCCGCCTTTCTGGGGCAGATGATCGGCTCCCTCTTCGGCTCCTATGTCGCCGACATCATCGGACGACGACCGGTGATCATCGTCAGCACATTGCTCGCCGCAGTTCTGACATTCATCACCGGCATGGCGCAAACGCCCGAGGCGCTGATCGGGCTGCGCCTCCTCGGCGGGCTGGCGATCGGCGGCTTGCTCGCCCCGGTGTGGTCGCTCAACATCGAGTCGATGCCCAAGGCCATGCGAGCGACGTCCGTCACCATCATCATGCTCGGGTTCAGCGCGGGCGGCGCAGCGGCGGGTCAGGTGGCCAATTACTTCGCCCCGGCCGACGGCTACTATGCCTTGCATCTCGCAGGGACCGGTCTCGCCGGGGTGCTGCCCTCGCCCGGCTGGCACGCGGTGTTCTTCTTCTGCGGCCTGCTGACGGGCGTGCTCGCGCTGGTCCTGCTCTTTACCCTGCCTGAGTCGACCCGCTGGCTCGTGGCAAAGGGCAAACCGGCCGAACTCATCACGCCGATGCTCAATCGGTTCGACCCCGGCTTTGATGCGGCACGCTACACCGCCTTCGAGCTTTCGGACGAGCGCAAGACCACTGGCGGCGAATCGCCGTTTGCGAAAATGGCAGAGCTGTTCCACGGCTGGCTCGCCTACATCACACCGCTGATATGGCTGGCCTACTTCTTCTCGTCCTTCGCCATCTACCTGAAGTCCAGCTTCGGCGTGCTGTTCCTGGAGGAACTGGGCCTCAGCGTTGAGTTGTCGACCAATTTGGGATCCATCGGGGGGTTGGCCGGGGCGGTCGCGGGCGTATTCCTGCTGATGTTCACGGAGAAGCGCGGCCCGGCCTGGATCACGCTTGCGCCGTTGCTCGGCATTCCGTTCCTGCTGCTGATCGGCTTCGGCGTGGTGCTGGACGGACCGAGCTTCATCCCGGTGGTTCTCATCGGCTCTGTTCTGGTCGGCGCCGGTCATGCGGCGGTGATTTCCATCACCAGCATCTATTATCCCAGCGCGGTGCGATCGACCGGAGGCGGCTGGGCCAGCTTCATGGCAAAATTCGCCGCAGTTGCCGCACCCTGGGTCGGCTCCCGCCTGTTCCTGGGCAGCGACGAGAAGGTGCTGGACGGGTATCTCTTTTCGGCCGTCTGCCTGGGCGGGATTGTCGTTTGCATCCTCGCCTTGTCGCATTTCGCACGCCGCCTGCGCATGGAAGAGCGCGAGGAACAAGCTCAGCCAGCAAGCGATCCGGAGCCTAAGGCAGCAACGGCCTGAGGTGGCGCGCGGCTGTAAGGGTAAAGGAAGTGATGCAATGAACATTGCGCACCGCCTTCCCTTTCGCTAGGGGGCCGCGTTCCGACCCTTCGGGGAAGGGATCTGGCCCGATGGCGGAGTGGTTACGCACCGGACTGCAAATCCGTTTACGCCGGTTCGATTCCGGCTCGGGCCTCCAGCCTTCTTTGAGGGCGTGCCGCAGTAGCTCAGTTGGTAGAGCACGACATTCGTAATGTTGGGGTCGGGGGTTCGAGTCCCTTCTGCGGCACCATTTTCTGAAAAGAGCCAGCGTCGCGCGGAAGCAGCTTCTGCACTCCGGGGCACGCTTGTCTGGTGCCTGAGGGCCTTTAGCGGATGCGGCGGTCTCCGTAACTTACGCGGGCATAGAGCATGAAACTCTTGACCCCCTTCTCCCCGTATGACGGCTCCAACCGTTCTGGACAGGCAAAGGCGCTGCCGCTCGCCCGTCGCGAACATCAGGGGATAGCCATGCCGCCCATCAGGGGATCGAGGGAGACCATCGCCCGCACGCCGAAGCCATCAAGGCAATGTCACAACGGCTCCGGCGAGGCGCTCAACCTCGTCGCGATCGTGGCTGACGAGCAGGATCGGAATCGCAAGGTGATCCCGTATCCGTTCGATCAGGGCCAGCAGGGTCTCCACCCGCTCCGCATCCAGGGAGGCGGTCGGCTCGTCCAGCAGCAGGAAGCGCGGGCCCGAGAGCAGCGCGCGGCCAATCGCCACCCGTCGCGCTTCGCCGCCGGAGAGGGTTGCAGGCCACCGCCGGAGCAGATGCCCGATCCCGAGCAGTCCGACAATCTCTTCCTTGTCCATGCGGCGCAGGCCGCTCGGCGCAAGCCGTTCGCCGAAGGCCAGGTTCTGCGCCACCCGGAGATGGGGGAACAGGCGCAGGTCCTGGAACACGTATCCCGCACCGCGCCGCTCTGGAGGCAAGTCAGTACCGTTGCCGGAATCGAACAGCGTTAGGCCGTCCACTGCGATACGTCCGGTATCGGGCCTCCTCAGCCCGGCGATGCAGTTGAGGATGGTGGTCTTGCCTGCCCCCGAGGGTCCGACCAGCGCCGTCAGCCGCGCGTCAGAGGCCAGTTCCAGGGCGACCGTCCGCCCGCCGACGCTGTGTTGTAGGCTGATTTCAAAGGACATGCGCGCGCGACCCGGCTGAACGACGGACCAGCAGTTCGGACGCGAGCAGCGCCGCGATCGACAGCACGATGGAGATTACCGCCAGCCGCGCAACCTGCGCCTCCGCACCCGGCAGTTGCAATCCGCTATAGATCGCCAGCGGCAGAGTGCGCGTCTCGCCGGCAATGTTCGAAGCAAAGGTGATCGTCGCGCCAAACTCGCCGAGCGACCGCGCAAACCCCAGCATCGCCCCCGCGGCAATTCCTGGCGCACTGAGCGGCAGGGTGATCTTGAGAAAAGCCTGCCACGGAGAAGCACCCAGCACCCGCGCCGCCTCGACGAGCCGGCGATCCACCGCCTCGATCGAGAGTCGCATCGCACGCACCATCAGCGGCAGAGCCATCACCGCCGCTGCCAGCGCCGCGCCCGTCCAGCGGAACACTAGCGTGATGCCAAACTGCGCCTCCAGCCATCCTCCCACCGGTCCCGCTCGGCCGAAGAGCAGGAGCAGAAGCCAACCGGTCACAACCGGCGGGACCACCAGCGGGAGGTGAATTGCCGCATCCAGCAGCAGCCGTCCGGGGAAGCGCCGGCGGGCGAGCAGCCAGGCGAACGCATAGGCCGGCGGCAGGCTCAGCAGCACGGCCACCAGGCTGACCCGCAGCGACAAGCCGATGATCGCCCACTCTGCAGCGGTGATGCCCAGCGTCAGCGCCCGGCCTCCTGTGCGATACCGAAGCCGTGGCGTTTAAGAACGCCCTGCGCATCAACTGACGCAAGGAAGGCCCGGAAATCCTCCGCCTGCGGATGCTCGGATGTTGCCAACACTGCCACCGGATAGCGGATCGCTGGATGGCTCTCCGGCGGGAAGCGATAAGCCACCTTCACCTTGCGGGAGGCCTGTGCGTCGGTGGCATAGACGATCCCGAGCGGCACCTCGCCTCTTTCCACCAGCGCAAGCGCCGCGCGAACGTTCTCCGCCGGAACGACTTGCTTTGCCACCCGCTGCCAGAGGCCGAGGCGTTCCAGTGCGGCGCGCGCATAGCGGCCGGCGGGCACGGCGTCCGGATCGGCCAATGCCAAGCGTCCGCTGGCGAGCGCACCCAATCCGTCAGCCGGAGCGTCTACCGGCGTGATCAGCACCAACTCATTCGTGAGCAGGTCCGCGCGGCTTCCCTCCCGAAGTAGCCCCTCGTTCGCCAGCCGGTCCATCCACTCCTCATCCGCGGAAATGTACAGATCGGCCGGCGCCCCGCCCTCGATCTGCCGCGCGAGGGCCGACGATGCCGCGAAGGACAGGCGCGGCGCGGCATATCCCTGCCGGGTCCACCCATCGGCTACCTCGGTGAGCGCCTCCTGCAGGCTCGAGGCGGCGAGAACGGTTGGCCCTTGTCCGCGCGCATGCTCGTCACCTCCGCAGGCCGAAACAACCGCCAGCAATGCCATCAGCCAAGCAAGGGCAAGAGGAACGCGCGCTGGCACCCACCCGCTGTATACACGCGGATATAGCGCGTCCAGTCTCGCCGGGACGGGCTCAGGCTTCGACTAAAGCTTGGCGCGGCGAAGGTAGCGGGGCGGGGCGGACTTGAACTCGATCTGGCCCGGCGCCGACTTGGAAGCGCGCATGGTGAACTCCGTCGGCTGCCGCACCGGAATAGTCAGGACGCAGCGCACCCCATCCGGCTCGAAATCGAGCTTCACCGGGGTCTTGAGCTCCGCCGCCACGATGCGCTCGATGAGGTCGGTACCGAAGCCCCGACCGCGCTGCACGGGCACCGGCGGGCCGCCGCTCTCCTTCCACTCCACCCGCACCAGCGCTTCGGAAACCATTCGCCAGTGGACCGTCACGCGCCCGCCTGGTTCACTGAGCGCGCCATACTTTGCCGCATTGGTTGCCAGCTCATGGGTCGCCAACCCGAGGGAAAGCGCATCGTTCGGAGCCAGCTCGACGTGGGGGCCGCGCATCTCCACCTCATGGTCGCTTGCCTGCGCGTAAGGGAGGAGTTCCGCCTCCACCACCGCACGAATTGGCGTCGTGCCCCACTCGGACTTGGTCAGCAGGTCGTGAGTGGCCGAAAGAGCGCGGATGCGGCCATCCAGCCCGTCCGCGAATTCGTTCAACTCCTCCGCCCGGCGCCGCGTCAGGGCAATGATCGACAGCACGTTCGCCAGCGTGTTCTTGACCCGGTGGTTGAGCTCTCGTGTCAGAGACATCCGGATCGAGGCCTGTTCTTCGAACCAGCGCAGCGACGCCTCGTCTTCCAATGCCTGCTGCGTCAGCATCCGAACCAGCAGCATCAGCAGGCTCGCCACAAGCAGCCCGAAGATGATCGTCGCCATGGAAAGGCCGGAAAGCCCGCCTCCTTCGGCGGACTCCACCTGCAGAACCCACGGATTATTTGCGATGGAGACAAGCTCGGTTACCCTCCTGCCGCCACCCTCCCCGACAGAGGCCAGCAGACGCTCCGGCTCCGCGTCGCCATCATACAGGCGAACCGCGTACGAGCCGGCGTCCTCCAGCTCCAGTGCGGAAGCGAGAAAGGCAGGAGCGTTGAAGGGACTGTACATGAAACCCTTCAACCGCCGGCCGCTGGAGGTCGGCTCCAGCACGGGCATGTAGATCAGAAATCCCGGCGCCGTGCCGGGTCCCTCCTGCGCCAGCACGACCTTGTCGGTTGCCGTCGGCCGGTGGGTCCGTTCCGCCTCGATCATCGCTGCCCGACGGACCGGCTCGGAAAACATGTCGAAGCCCAGCGCCCGTCGATTGCGCTCGGTGTCCGGCTGCAGGTAGGTCACCGGGACCGAGAAAGGCTGGCTGCCGTCGGGCCGGGGATGAAGGCGAGCGCCGTCCGGGGCAGTTCGCTCCATCAGCGCGTCGAACTCATCCACCTCATTCGGGTACACCACCTGTGCCCAGCCGATCCCCTCGTCCCCGCGATAGTCTGCATCGAGACGCAGCTCGCCCACGAACGTGCGGAACTGCGACAGCGGAATGCTCTCCTGCGTGGAGAGCAGCGCAGCCCCAGCCCGCAAATACGCGCTGCTGGCATTCGCCCGCCGCTCCAGCGCAGAGGCTATCGCCATGGCACGGTTACGCAGCTGCGCCGCCTCGCGGCTGCTTTCTCCCCGCTCAATGGCGAACACGCTCACCACCGTGATCGCGGCGATGAGCAGAAAAATCGCGATGGGCAGTGCACGCGGAAAGCGAACGAGCCAACGCTTTGTATTCGTGCGGTGGCCGGAACCGTTGTTCAAGTATTCCACTCCCAGCAAGCCACACCGCGGCCTGCACTCCATGAGGCGCCCCCCGGCACCCACGGAATCGCCTCCCTAATACGCGGCACGTATCCGGGGGAACCGGATGATGCCCATTTCGTTCCAAACCTACGCGGCATTCGCGTCTCGCCCCGGCACGGTCGAAACTGGGATCCCCGTGGAAACGGCGGCGAGAAGATCTATATGGAGGCGGGTGAGCGCATGGCGGGCGCTGACAAAAGGAAAGTCACTACTCCGGGGGGTGGTAAGCAGATGGACAAGAAGGGTGGCCCGGACTGGACGTCCGGGCTGAAGCGACTTTACGATAATGTGGTCGAGGAGCCGATCCCCGACGCATTCAAAGACCTGCTCGCGAAGCTCGATGACGGGAAGCAATGACCAAAAACAACAAGGAGCTGCCCGAGCGCAGCGCCGAAGACAGGCGTGCTTTCAAGCGCGAGCTGACCGAGGTCGTACCTCATCTCAGGGCCTTTGCGCGGGGCCTCTGCGGCCGCCCCGATATGGCCGATGATCTGGTCCAGGAAACCCTGCTGAAGGCCTGGGCCGCGCAAGACCGTTTCGAGCCGGGCACCAGCATGCGCGCCTGGACTTTCGTGATCCTTCGTAACGCCTATCTCACAGATATGCGGCGCAACCGCTTCCGCGGCGAATATGATGAAACGGCGGCGGAGCGCATCCTCACCGCGCCTGCGGGGCAGGAAGAGCCAATCCACCTTTCGGACATGCACCGCGCCTTGCTGACACTCCCCCCGGAACGGCGGGAAGCGCTGCTGCTGGTCGGCGCCGGCGGGTTCTCCTATGAGGAGGCGGCCAATATCTGCGGCTGCGCCGTTGGCACGATCAAGAGCCGCGTGGGTCGCGCCCGCGCCGCGCTCTCGAGCATGATCGAGGACGGAGATATCCCCGATCGATCGATCGGAGATCCGACCGCCCACCGTGCAATCCTCGAAGAGCTGGACGAGGTGGCCGCCGGCAGGGGCCAGGCCGTGCCCACCAAATAGTCTGCCGGACACAGGCGGCGCGCGACCATGAACATCGATCCCAGCTCGCGCCGTCCCCAGTCGGCGCCGCCGCCTCCGCGACGCCGGACGATGGCCTTCGCCGATCAGGAACTGCGGCTGATCTCAGCGCTCGTCGTGCTCTTGGCGACGGGGCTGTTCCTGGCCTTGCCCTTCGTGCTTTCCATCGGCTCGGTCGTGTTCCTGCCGGTGGTGACCGCCATCGTGCTCACCATCGTGCTCTCGCCGCTGGCTGACAGGCTGGCGCTGCTCGGCGTCCCCAACTTCCTCGCCTCATTCCTCGCGCTGCTCGTGTTCATCGCGATTGTGGCACTTGGGCTCACCGCCGTGCTGCGGCCGGCCGTCTCCCTTTTCGAGGGAGCACCGGCGATGATCGACAGGATTGGTGAGCACTTCAGCAGCCTGCAAGGCAGCATCGCCTGGTTTTCCCGCCTGAATGCCCGCATCGCGCGCATCATCGGCAGCGAGCAAGGGGAGCAGGTGGTCCTCGCCGGGCCGTCCATGCTCGAACAGCTGGCTTTCGCCACGCCTAGCGTCGTGCTCGAAGTGCTGCTGACATTCCTGATGGCCTTCTTCATGATCGAGGCGCGGGTGCGGATGCGCCGCCGGCTGCTGCTTGAACGGCAGCATTTCGGCGCCAGCCTCAAGGCCGCGCGGGTTATGCGTGACGTTCAAGACAGGGTGGCCTCCTACATCCTCACGGTCAGCCTCATCAATCTGTGTGTCGGCATCATCGTCGCGCTGGGGGCATGGGCCCTCGGCCTCGGTGCACCCGTCATGTGGGGCGGTCTCGCGGCCCTGATGAACTTCATCCCCTATATCGGGCCGCTTTGCATGATCGGGCTGCTGACGCTGTTCGGCCTCGGGACCGCAGATGCGCCGCTGGTGGGGCTGGTTCCGGCTGCCGCCTATCTGGGGCTGCACACGATCGAGTCGAACCTTGTGACGCCCACGATCCTCGGAGCGCGCTTCACCATGAACCCCGTCCTGATCCTGCTGGCGCTCAGCTATTTCAGCTGGATCTGGGGCGTGCCGGGCGCGCTGCTCTCAGTCCCGATCCTGCTCTCGCTGACGGCACTAGTGGACCATCTGGGGCGGCCCAACCTCATCGGCTTCATGTTCGGAGAACCCCTCTTCACCAGCAACGTGCTGGAGCTTCGCGAGGAGGATTAAGGACGGACGGCAGGTTGCGCACTACGCGCGAACCTGCCGCCCTCGTGACGAGTTCAGGGGTGGACAGAGCCCACCCCTGCGCGTTTTACAGACCTTCGACAGCCTTGCTGACGAGGATGTTCACCGCAACACGCCGGTTCAGCGCCTTGCCCTGCGGCGTCTCATTGTCCGCAGCCGGATCCGCCTCGGCCATGCCGGTGGGGGTCAGCATGCGGTAGGGCGCCCAGCCGCACTTCTGCTGAAGGTGATTGACGACCTTGCCCGCGCGCCGTTCGCTGAGGGCCTGGTTGTAGTCCTCGTCACCCACGGCGTCAGTATAGCCGACGACGAGCAGCAGGGCGTTGTCCATCGCTTCAGCCTGAGCAGCGGCGGCGCACAGCTGGCTCTGGGCATCGGGCGTTAGCGCCCACTTGTCCGTGTCGAAATAGACGTTGGTCGTGCCGCGGATGTTGTACTGGTCGATGTCGCCCACGCGGCCGCGAAGGGCCTCGGTCTGCGCGGCGTTCTCGGCAATGGCCACGTCGTGCTCGCCGAACCGCTGGGCGGTGCCGGTCTGGATCATGTTCGCCGTGGCGAGATTGGTGTTCTTGAAGCGGACGCTGCTTGCGACGAGGCCACCCTCCCACTGCACGGTCTCCACCGTCACTGGCAGGCCGTTCAGCAGCGAGTCCGCACCAAGCTTTGTCCGGTTCAGGCCGAGGAAGCCGCCGCTGGACTTGATGTCCGTGGCCTGTGAAACGAGGATCGGCGTGATCGTGCCGTCTTCACCCGTGATCTGAATGGTCTCGCCGCCCCGTGCGGAAATGAAGCCCTCGATCCTCGGCCCCTCCTCCAACCCGGCGAGATCCGCCGGAGCCGAGCCGGTGACGGTGATGGCGTCTGAGGCGGACGCTTGCTGCTGCGCAGAGAGGCCGCTCCAAGCCGGCACCGCTAACGCCGCAAACAGGAGGGGAACCGTAGAACTCTTGAGACCAATACCCATTAAGCTGCTCCTTGATACTGCACCGGCCGGGCGAGCTTGCGGCCTCTTCCAACCAGCTCCGTGAGGGCCTGTAGAGCCGTCATGGAGCCACTCAGGTCGGTCAAGGCATACACCACCAAACCGCGCTCGAATGTCTCGAAGCTCTCGACTGTTCAGCCCGACCTGTCCGTCAGATTAACGATTTCGCACGCGATTAACCTTCTCCGGTTGATACGAGCGCATGGAGCGGCAGGCCGTTGCGCAGGACGAGCGACGGCAGGTGCTGCGCAGCGGCTCGGCGTCTCATTGCTCGCGCGCTGGCTCGCAACGATCGGTGCCGCTTCGCGACCAAAGGTCGAAGAGCACGCGCTGCCCGCTAGCGGTAATCCTCCCGCAATCTTTGTCGGACACGCCATACCAACTGGTACAAAGTGATGCACGACGGGCAAATTGCTGTGACAGGCGGGCCCTATTCCCAACTGCAACGCCGCCAAGGCGTGCCAGCAAGGGAAACGAACCGATGAACCGCATCGCCATCATTGCCGCCGCCGCGGTGTCAGCCTCGTTCATGTCCGCGGTGCCGGCCGCAGCCGAGGATCTCTCGGTCCAGGTCTTCTACGGTGATCTCAACACCAGCTCGCAGGCCGGGGTGAAGACACTGACGGAGCGGGTGAAGAAGGGCGTCAGCCTCGCCTGCGAGCGTCCAGACCCGCGCAACCTCAAGGCCGGGCTGCAGTGGGAGGAATGCCGGGACGCCGCGTTCGCACAGGTCAGTGAGCAGCTCTCGCAGCAGGGCGTGGTGGTGCCGACCGTCACCGTCGGCTGATCTTCTCCAGAACGGAAAAGGCCCGCCCCGCAGCGAGCGGAGCGGGCCTTTTGCTTGCCTACAGCTGAGCGCTTCAGCCCGGATATTTCCAGGTCGTGCCGCGCGCCAGGTTCTCGGCGGCGAAATCCCAGTTGAGGTGATTCTCAATCACTTCCTTCAGGTAGCTCGGCCGCTGGTTCTGGTGGTCGAGGTAGTAGGCGTGCTCCCACAGGTCGATCGTGAGCAGCGGGTTGCCCTCACGGTCCGCCCAGGTATCGCCATCATGGGTTTCCTCGATGGAGAGCTGGCCGCCTTTTTCGACCAGCCAAACCCAGCCGCTGGCGAAGTGCCCGGCGCCCCGATCGGCCAGCTTGCTCTTCAGCTCATCAAAGCTGCCAAACGCCGCGTCAATCTTGGAAGCAAGATCGCCACTCGGCGCCTTCGCTTCGGGGGAGAGGGAGAGCCAGTAGAAGCCGTGGTTCCAGCTCTGGCCGGAATTGTTGAACAGCCCCTGGTTGCTGTCGCGAGCATCGGCGATCACCTGCTCCAGCGGCTGGCCTTCCTTCTCCGTCCCGGCAACCGCCGCGTTGGTCTTGTCGATATAGGCCTTGTGGTGCTTGCCGTGGTGATAGCTCAGCGTCTCGGCAGAGATCGCCGGGGCCAGCGCCTCGCCGTTATAGGGCAGCGGGATCAGTTCGAATGCCATGGCAGGTCCGTCCTTCCTTGTGATTTATGGTCGGGTGATTGCGGATGCGTTTCGACCCGGAACGCGTGTTTTGCAAGCCGGTTGCGCCTGCGATCCATTCTCACTCCGCCCTGTTCTGCCCCTCATGCAAAGTGCTCCGATCGACAGTAGCGGTCACCGCCACATCCAGCGTCACATTGCCGAGAGTGCGCATGATGTCCGGCAGCATCTCCACCGCCACCAGCAGCGCCAGCGGCTCCACCGGCACCCCCATGGCCAGCGCGATCGGCCCGATCGACGTCACGAAGCTGATCGCACCGGGGAGACTGACCGCGCCCACCGTCGTGAGCAGCGCTACCGACGCGCCGATCGCAACGACGCCCGGAGTCAGCTCAACTCCGGTGAGAACGGCGACATAGATGGCCACGGCCAGGTTCATCGCCGGGCCTGTCGCGCGGAACAGCGCCACTGCGAGCGGCAGCACGAAATCCGCGGAGCTATCCCGCACCCCCAGAGTGCGGCTGGATGCGAGCATCGCCGGCAGGCTGGCCAGAGAACTCTGCGTCGACAACGCCACCGCTTGCGATGGCAGCATCGCCCGTGCGAACTCGCCCAGTCCCCGGCGGGCGCCAAGCACGGCCAGCACATAGCCGCCTAACAGCACCACGAAGCCGATGCTGGCGGCTACGAGGATGTAATGGCCCAATGCTGCAAAAGCGCCGCTCCCGCTGCTGATCCCGACGCCGATCGCCAAAGCGAAGACACCGACAGGCGCCAGCCACAGCACCCAGCCGATGATCACCAGCATCGCCTCGCCCAGTCCCACGAACAGGTCGAGAAGCAAGGTGCGTCGAGGTTCGTGCAGTCGGGTGAGCGCTACGGCCAAGGCCGTGAAGAAGACGATCAGCGGCAGCATCGCGGTCTCGGCCGCAGCGGCAATGATGTTGGGCGCAACCAGCGATTCGAAGAACTCACCGATTCCCGGCACAGGTTGCGGCTCAACCGCTCCGGATAGCAGGACACCGCCTGCTGAGCCGGGAATGGGAAATGCCTCGATCAACGCCGGCGTAGCGAGCGCGGAGAATAGCGTTCCACCCGCCAGCACGGCAAAGAATGCGAACAATGTGCGCCGGGCCATCGTGCCGGCGCGCGCCGTCGCCACCGTGCGGGCGATGCCGGTGACGAGCAGCGCTGCGACCAGTGGGATGATCGTCATCTGAAGGGCGCGCAACCAGATTGAACCGATCGGCGCCACAACGGCCAGCACTGGCTCGCCCGCTGCGCTTCCCCCCAGCGACCAGCCGAGAGCAAGCCCCGCGATCAGAGCCAGAAATGTAGTACGGGCCGGCATTCGCACCGGTGGCAGGCTGACTTCCGCGCCCGGAACGGCCATCAATTCCCCCTTGCCGTTCGCGGCCTTGACCTGAGCCTCTGTCTCGCGCGTGACATTACCTTTCACAGGCGGCATGGCAATGAGCGGACGCATGACGGGATGAAGCGAACAATGGGACGCGCATATTTCGGCACTGACGGGATCCGCGGGCGGGCCAACGGGCGAGTGCTCAATGCGGCGACCGCGATGAAGGTCGGACAGGCGGCAGGAAGGCACTTCCTGCGCGGCGAGCACAAGCACCGGGTGGTGATCGGCAAGGATACGCGCCTGTCCGGATACATGATGGAAACGGCGCTGGTCGCCGGCTTCACCAGCGTGGGAATGGACGTCATCATGACCGGGCCGCTTCCCACCCCCGCCGTCGCCCTGCTGACGCGGGAGATGCGCGCGGATCTCGGCGTGATGATCTCGGCCAGCCACAATCCTTACGCGGACAATGGCATCAAGCTGTTCGGTCCGGACGGCTTCAAGCTGTCCGATGCGGACGAAGAAGCGATTGAGCGCGCCATGGCCGAAGAACAGCCTTTGGCAGAGGGCGAGGCGATCGGCCGTGCCCGCCGGATCGAGGATTCGCGCGGACGCTACATCCACGCCATCAAGCAATCGCTGCCCTCCGACGTGCGGCTGGATGGACTGCGCATCGTCGTCGATTGCGCGAATGGCGCCGCCTACAATGTCGCCCCCACTGCGATCTGGGAGCTGGGGGCGGAGGTCATCCCCATGGGTGTCACGCCCGATGGCCTCAACATCAATGATGGCGTGGGCTCCACCGCCCTCACCGCCATCCGCCAGCGCGTAATCGCGGAGAAGGCGGATATCGGCATCGCGCTGGACGGGGACGCTGACCGCCTGATCGTGATCGACGAGCGGGGCGTGCCGGTAGACGGCGACCAGATCATGGCTCTCATCGGGCTGCGCCTAGCCGAGGCCGGCGAACTGCGCGGCGGCGGTGTGGTCGCCACGGTGATGTCGAACCTGGGACTGGAGCGGCTGCTGGTGAATCGCGGCCTCAACCTGGTTCGCACCAAGGTCGGGGACCGCTACGTGCTGGAGGCGATGCGGGCCGGAGGCTACAATGTGGGGGGCGAGCAGTCCGGCCACATGCTCCTGCTCGACCACGCGACCACCGGCGATGGCTGCATCGCGGCGCTGCAGGTGCTTGCCGCTCTGGTGCGTTCGGGCCGCCGCGCGAGCGAAGTGCTGCACCTGTTCGACCCGGTGCCGCAACTGCTGCGCAACGTCACCTATCAGGCGGGGGATCCGCTTCAGGATAAGCAGGTCAAAGCAGCCATTGCGGAAGGCGAGGCGGCGCTGTCTGGCAGAGGCCGGCTGGTGATCCGAAAGTCCGGGACGGAGCCCAAGATCCGCGTGATGGCCGAAGGCGATGACGCCCGGCAGATCGAGCAGGTCGTAGGCTCGATCTGCGACGCGGTCGAGGCGGTCGCGGCTTGAGCAAGGCTCCACCACGCGTCCTGATCATCGCCGGATCGGATTCGTCAGGCGGCGCGGGAATCCAGGCTGACATCAAGACCGTCACCATGCTGGGCGGCTATGCGATGACCGCCATCACTGCGATCACCGCGCAGAACACAACCGGCGTACAGGCAGTGCAGGCGCTGCCGGAAGAGATGGTGGCCGCCCAGATCGATTCCTGCCTTTCTGACATCGGCGTGGATGCGGTGAAGATCGGCATGCTCGGGTCGCCCGCAATTACACGCCTCGTGGCGGACAGGCTCGACAGCTTCGCAGGACCGATCGTGTTCGACCCGGTGATGGTCGCCACCAGCGGCTCCGTGTTGGCGAGTGAGGAGACGATCGCAGCCTTCGACCGGTTGATGGGCCTCGCCACTCTCACCACGCCCAACCTGCCGGAGTTGGCCGCGCTCGCTGAGCAGCCGGACCTTCCCGAAGACGCCGTTTTTGAGGCTGCCGCTTCGCTGGCGGCGCGGCACGATGGTTATGTGCTGGCGAAAGGCGGGCACGGCAGCGGGGAAACCGTTACGGACCTGCTGGTCAGCCCAGGTGGGTCCGCGCTGCAGTTCGACCATGCCCGGCTGGAGACGCGTCACACCCACGGCACCGGTTGCACCTTGTCCTCGGCTATCGCGACCCTGCTGGGTCATGGACAGCCGATGGAACATGCGGTGCGACTGGCACGCCAATTCGTGTTTCGCGCGCTTCAGGCCGCGCCAGGCTTTGGTGCCGGACACGGCCCCCTCGGCCATCACGCGGTCCGGTAGAACACCCGCGGCGGGCCAGAGTCAGACGACGTCGCGGGAGCGGCCGATCTCGTAGAAGTCGGTAATATGCTCCCATGCTTCCTCTGCCGTCTCACACCAGGTGATGAGCTTGAGGTCATCGCGGGAGACCGTCCCTTCCTCGCACAGCGCGTCGAAGTTGACGACTCGCGACCAGAACTCCCGCCCGAACAGCAGGATCGGGATCGGCTTCATCTTGCCCGTCTGGATCAGCGTCAGCAGCTCGAACATCTCGTCGAACGTGCCGAAGCCGCCGGGGAACACCGCCACTGCTCGCGCACGGAGCAGGAAGTGCATCTTGCGCAGTGCAAAATAGTGGAACTGGAAGGAGAGATAGGGCGTCACGTAAGGATTGGGCGCCTGTTCGTGCGGCAGCACGATGTTGAGGCCGATGGATTCCCCGCCCGCGTCCGACGCACCCTTGTTGGCCGCCTCCATGATCGAGGGCCCGCCGCCGGAGCAGACCACGAACTGGCGCTGCCCGCTCTCGATGATCGACTTTTCGGTCACCATCCGCGCCAGGCGATAGGCCTCGCGGTAATACTTCGCCTTGGCTGCGAGTCGCTCAACTACCTTGCGCTCTTCGTCGGGCAGGTCCTTCGCGCCTTCGAGCGCGGTCTCCGCCGATTCGGGCGGCGGGATGCGCGCAGAACCATACATTACCAGCGTGGAGCCGACGCGCGCCTCGTCCAGCAGCATCTCCGGCTTGAGCAATTCGAGCTGGAAACGCACGGGGCGCAGCTCGTCGCGAAGCAGGAAGTCCGTGTCCCGGAAGGCCAGCCGGTAAGCAGGATGCTGGGTCTGCGGTGTCTGCGGAGGCTGTGCTTCAGCGAACCCGGCCTCTTCTTCTGCGGGATAGAACGTCCGCTCGCCAAGGTCCCTATCGCAGCTTTCGGTGGTCAAGCTGCGCGTATCATCCTGTTCCAAGCATTTCCTCCTGACCGCCACGGCTGACCTCATATGTCGCGGGAGCGGCGGGAGGAAACAGCCTTGCTGCCCGTGGGCTTGGATGCCCCGCGAGGATTCGAACCTCGATTGACGGAGTCAGAGTCCGTAGTCTTACCTTTAGACGACGGGGCAGTGCGGAGCGGCGCATCTAGTTAGACCGGCGCCGGTCGTCAAGCCACGAGGTTGCATCTCGCTTGCGTCGTGTTTGCAGGCGGCTTGCGCTGCCAGAGCGGTCGCTTGCTCGCCGCCGGGCAATTCGCTAGCCTCCCCTCAGGTGCCGCCTACGGGCGGAGTGAAGAACTATAAGAAAGTGCGTTCCGATGGCGGATCACAGCCCGCCGGCGAGGCGCCGCGAATCCGCCGTGCAGCGTCATGCCAGAAGGCCGCAGGGTTTGGGCACGCGGGAGATTCGCGGCAGACCTGCCGGCGATATTGAGAAAGGCGGCCTGGGAGTGACCGGCTCGGCGCAGCATCCTCTGCAGCGACCGCATAACCCGCGACAGGCCTATGCCGCGATCGACCTCGGCACCAACAATTGCCGGCTTCTGATTGCCCGCCCTGCCGAGGAGAACTTCGTGGTGATCGACGCATTCAGCCGTGTGGTCCGGCTCGGCGAAGGGCTGGCCCAGACCGGCCGGCTGAGCGACGCGGCAATGGATCGCGCGGTCGGTGCCCTGAAGGTGTGCGCGGACAAGCTGCGACGCCGCAACGTCCATCTCGCCCGCTCTGTGGCGACAGAGGCCTGTAGGCGCGCGGAGAATGGCGCCGCATTCATCGAGCGGGTGCGGGCGGAAACGGGCATTCGCCTCAACGTGATTTCCGCGGAAGAAGAGGCCCGACTGGCGGTACTGGGCTGCCATATCCTGCTGGAAGACGGCATTGGCCCGGCCGTGATCTTCGACATCGGCGGCGGCTCCACGGAGCTGGTGCTGATCGAGCC
>Ga0182742_1001509_pt1 | contig 29453 bp, 26 predicted proteins | sample eDN5th37CBELigMG_FD_128880 | JGI IMG/M metagenome (GOLD analysis project Ga0182742, IMG submission 128880) | Enriched Miracle-Growth compost microbial communities from Emeryville, California, USA - eDNA 5th pass 37_C BE-Lig MG (version 2)... ...
GGTCGGATCGGAGGCGGCAATGCGGGTGAAATCGCGGAAGCCGCCGGCCGAGAACTTGATGACCTCACTGTCAGTGACACGCTCGAGATGGGCTGCCGTGTTGACGATGTTGTACGCGATGAGGTGCGGCACGTGGCTGGTAATCGCGAGGACCAGGTCGTGATGCTCAGCCGTCATGATCTCGACGTTGCTGCCCATCGCCTCCCACAGGCGCTGGAGCCGAGCGACAGCTGCTGAATCCGTGCCGTTGGTCGGCGTCAGTATGCACCAGCGGTTGTCGAACAGCTCCGCGAATCCAGCCTCGGGGCCCGAATGCTCCGTGCCGGCAATGGGATGTCCGGGGATGAAATGCACGCCCTGGGGCACGTGCGGTAGGACATCGCGAACGACGGCGGCCTTGACCGAGCCGACATCGCTCAAGATCGACCCCGGCGCGAGGCGGGGCGCAATCTGCCGCGCGATGTCGGCGTAAGCTCCGACAGGCACGCAAAGGATGACGAGGTCTGCTCCTTCCACTGCGTCGGCCGGGTCCTCATAAATCCCCTCGACGAGCCCCAACCGGAGAGCCGTTTCGCGCGTCCTCTCCGTCTTCGCGCTGCCGACGATGGCGCCGGCCAGATTGCGCCGGCGCAGCGCGTGACTGATGGAGGAGCCGATGAGTCCTATGCCGATCAGAGCGACCCGCTGAAACATTGGGCCGGTCATCGTCCGGCTCCGCTCATGAATGCGGCAAGGGCTTCGGCCACGGCCTGGTTCTCGCGCTCGGTGCCGATGGTTATGCGCAGGGCATTCGGCAATGCGTAAGCGCCCATCTTGCGCGCGATGATACCCCGCGATTGCAGGAACGCGTTCGCTGCGTCCGCATTGCGGCCACTCTCTTGGGGGAAGTGGACGAGCACGAAGTTGGCTACGCTGGGCGTCACCGCGAGACCCACCTTTTCGAGCTCGGCGGTCAGCCACGCCAGCCAGCGATCGTTATGTGCGACGGACTTCTCGACGTGGGCGCGATCCTCCAGCGCAGCGATACCGGCTGCGATCGCAGGTGCCGTGACGTTGAAGGGGCCGCGGATGCGGTTGAGCGCGTCGGCGACGGCAGCAGGGCAGTAAGCCCAGCCAAGCCGCAGGGCTGCCAGTCCGTGGATCTTCGAGAACGTGCGCGTCATGACCGTATTGCCGGTCGTCGCCACGAGCTCGATCCCGGCTTCGTAATCGTTCCGCCGCACGTACTCACTGTAGGCGGCGTCCAGCACCAGGAGCACGTGATCGGGGAGCCCCTGGCGGAGGCGGCGCACCTCGTCAAACGGAATGTACGTGCCCGTTGGATTGTTCGGATTGGCGATGAAGACGATCTTCGTCTTCGGCGTCACCCGCGCGAGGATGGCATCCACGTCGGTATGCAGGTTCTTCTCGGGCGCGACGACAGGTGTGCCACCGCAAGCGAGCGTCGCGATCCGGTAGACGAGGAAGCCGTGCTCCGTGAAGATCGTCTCGTCACCCGGCTCGAGATAAGCATGGGCAATCAGGTTCAGCAGCTCATCGGAACCGGCCCCGCACACGACGCGGTCAGGATTGAGGCCGTGAACGCGTGCGATCGCCTGTCGCAGGGCTGCCGCGCTACCGTCGGGATACCGCTCGAGATGGTCCGCGCAGGCCTTGAAGGCTGCAATGGCCGTGGGGCTCGGACCGAGCGGGTTCTCGTTCGAGGAGAGTTTGATCGGCTCGATGTTGCCGGGCACATTGCTTTCGCCCGGAACATAAGCTTCGATGTCCATTACGCCCCGCTTGGGGGTCGGTGCGCCGCTTGCCATGTTGGTTCTGTCTGATACTCGAAGTGGATTTCGGCCCGATTGATATGCGCCTCGCAGGGCGAAAGCAAACAAACGATTGACATTCGCGGGCAACAGCATAGCTACCGCACGCGTGGCCAAGAGGTGACTTGTTTGCCGTCGCACATCAACGGAAGTGGTGAAGGAGCGGCCCAATTGCGGGCTAAGGGGATTGCGCCATGAACAGGGTCAATCCGCAGGCTTTCGAAGCCGTCGACCTCCGGATCGGCGAAGCGCAGCGGCCCTCGAGCAAGGTCATGCACTTCGATGAGCCGCTGAGGCTCGACTGCGGTCAATTCCTGGCGCCCTTCTCTCAGGCATACCAGACCTACGGCGAGCTCAACGCGGACAAGTCGAACGCCATCCTGGTCTGTCACGCTTTGACGGGCGACCAGCACGTCGCCAATCCCCATCCGGTCACAGGTAAACCCGGCTGGTGGGAGACGATGGTCGGCCCCGGCAAGCCGATCGATACGAACCGCTTTTTCGTCATCTGCCCGAACATCATCGGCGGCTGTATGGGCTCGACGGGGCCCGCTTCCATAGATCCGAAGACGGGTAAGCCCTATGGCCTCGACTTCCCGGTTATCACGATCGGGGACATGGTCGACGCCCAGGTGCGACTGATCGACCGCCTCGGCATCGATCAGCTGTTTTGCGTCATCGGCGGGTCAATGGGCGGCATGCAGGTGCTCGAGTGGGCGGCGCGGCACAAGGATCGCGTATTCACAGCAGTGCCAATCGCGACGGCGGCCTCTCACTCCTCACAGAACATCGCCTTCCACGAGGTGGGGCGCCAGTCGGTGATGGCCGATCCGGACTGGTGTGGCGGCCGCTATCTCGAGCAGGGCCGGGTGCCCCGCCGAGGTCTGGCGGTGGCGCGCATGGCGGCGCATATCACGTACCTGTCAGAAGAGGCCCTGCATCGCAAGTTCGGCAGGAACCTTCAGGACCGGACCAATCGCTCGTTCTCCTTCAGCGCGGACTTTCAGGTCGAGAGCTATTTGAGGCACCAGGGCATCAGCTTCGTTGATCGGTTCGACGCCAACAGCTATCTCTACATTACGCGTGCCATGGACTACTTCGATCTGGCCGCGGAGTATGGCGACGTTCTGGCCAATGCCTTCAAGGGCACGAAGACGCGCTTCTGCGTAGTCTCCTTCACGAGCGACTGGCTTTATCCCACGCGCGAGTCGAAGCGGATCGTTCAGGCGCTGAACGCCGTGGCGGCGAACGTCTCTTTCGTGGAGGTGGAAAGCGACAAGGGGCACGACGCCTTCCTGCTCGACGAGCCGGAGCTGTTCGCGACGGTGAGGGGTTTCATCAACTCGGCGGCAGCCAAGCGCGGCATCGCGCCAGCACGCACCGGCTGACAGCGCAGGGTAGAGTTTCGCCATGCTGCGATCCAACCAGCCTTTGCAGGCAACGGCCCGAGTCGACCACCTCGTCATCGCCGAGATGGTGAGTAAAGGCGCACGCGTGCTCGACGTCGGCTGCGGCGACGGTGCGTTGCTGCAGTTGCTCGCGGAGACGAAGGGCGTCGATGGGCGCGGCATCGAGATCGAGCGGGAGCGCGTCAACGCGTGCGTGGCCCGCGGGCTTTCCGTGATCCAGGGGGACGCCGATCGCGATCTCGACGACTATCCCGATGACGCATTCGACTACGCCATCCTCAGTCTCACCATCCAGGCAACGCTGCGGCCGAAGGCGGTGCTCGAGAATCTGCTGCGCATCGGTCGCCACGCGATCGTGTCGTTCCCGAATTTCGGCCACTGGCGTGTGCGAACCCAGCTCCTGTTCACGGGGCGCATGCCGCGAACGGAGAATCTGCCGGAGCCTTGGTACGAATCGCCGAACGCCCACCTCTGCACCATCAGGGACTTCGCGGAGCTCTGTACGCTCGTCAATGCAAAGGTCGAGCGTTCAGCCGCGTTCAATGCGTCGGGCCGCCAGCTGTCGCCACGGGTGCCGCTCATTCTTCAGAACATCTTCGGTGAAAAGGCCGTGTTTCTGTTGAAGCGCGGAGTCGTCTACTGATCCGAAGCTTCGCCGGATCCATCCGCCTCCGATCTGGGAGACACGGTTCCCGGCGCGGTGACCAGCCGGCCGAGAACGCGGGTCCGCACTTTCTTCGCGATTGGAGCCGTTAGCTCCTTGCGCGCTTCGACGATGATGAGACCACCGAACCCTCGCGACAGCCGCGCACCGAGCCGCTCGAAGGCCGTCGCCGAGCGCATCACCAGCGGCCGCTCGATTGGCGGGACGAACAGCGCCGCGGACCAGTCGAACGGGCTGAACATCGATTCGCTGAGCAACAGTTCGAGCTGCGTACGGCTGTATGGGCGCCCCTGGCCGAAGGGAGTACGATCCAGTCGCGCCCAGACGCCTCGGCGATTCGGCACAATCAGCAGCAGCCGACCCTGAGGCGTGAGAACGCGCCAAACCTCTCGCAGCAGCGCCCGCGGCCTGTCGGCTGTCTCCAAACAGTGGATCGCGAGCAGCCGGTCGACCGAGTTGTCAGGAAGAGGCAATTGCTCCTCGTCGACCAACACGCTTGCCTTGGGCCCGGTTTCCGGCCAGACGATCGCCCCCTGCGGAGCGGGCATGAATGCTCCCAGGCGCAGCGCTTCGCCGCGAAACGTCCCTAGGTAGGGTGTCGCGTAGCCCAGGCCGATCAGCGTCTCGCCCTGCAGCCTCCGCCAACGGGCGCGGATGCGGTGAGCGAGCAGCCGGCGCACCATCAGGCCGAGTGGCCGCGCGTAGAAGTCCCTCAGCTCGGCAACATCAGAGTTCATATCTAGTCTGCTGAGCTCGACCCACCTGTTGCAATGTCAACCACGATTCGTTGAGGAATGCAGGTGATTGCAATCCGGTGACCCGCTGATACGTTTCGGGGCAAGCCGTTCGACGAATGTCAGAAAGGGAGCTCCAGCCGTGGCAAACCTCGAAATCCACCAGTTCCCCTGCCTCAGCGACAACTTCGGCGTGTTGATCAGGGACGCTGAAGCCGGCGTCGTCGCATCCATCGATGCGCCAGAAGCCGATGCGGTGAAGCGGGCGCTCGACGAAAAAGGCTGGCGCCTCACGCATATCCTTACGACGCATTACCATCCGGACCACACCGGCGGAAATCTCGCGCTCAAGGCCGAGACCAACTGCACCATCATCGGTCCGCGCGCCGAAGCGGCGAAGATCCCTGGCCTGGATCAGGCTGTCGGGGAAGGAGATGTGTTCCAGTTCGGCTCGTTCCAGGTCCATGTCTTCGACTGCCCCGGGCACACGGCGGGCCATATCATCTATTGGATCCCTGCTGCGGACGTCGCCTTCGTAGGCGACGTGCTGTTCGCGATCGGGTGCGGCCGCGTCAACGAGGGCACCTACGAGACGATGTGGAAGTCGCTCGAGAAAGTCATGGCCCTGCCGCCATCCACGAAGGCGTATTTCGGTCACGAGTATACATTGTCCAACGCGCGCTTCGCCCTGACGATCGAGCCCGAGAATGAAGCCCTGCAGCGCCGGGCCAAGGAGGTCGAGCAGATGAGGGCCGCCGGGCATTGGACATCGCCGACGCGCATTGATCTCGAGCTGGCGACGAACCCATTCCTACGGACCAACAGCCCTGCCATTCGCCGGCGGCTCGGCATGGAGGGCGAGCCGGACTGGAAGGTCTTCGGCGAAATCCGCGATCGCAAGAACCGTTCTTGAAGCATCGCGATCACGAAAACTTAGCGGCGCCGGAGACAACCCCTGGCGTCGCCTGTGCTTCCAGCGAGATGGCCGGTCGCAGGCGCCGCTTGAGTTATCCACGCCCTCGATTGTGATGGGACACTGTTAAGTCCCTGCGTGGCACCGGATTTTCCGGAAGCGTAGTGGATAGAGGCGCCGGCCCGCTTGCGGCCCCCATGCGACTCGTAAAGAGTCGCGAAGCTTAATGGTAAATGTGGCCGGCAGCGGGGGCTAACGAATGAAGCGCGAGAGTTCAGGGCAGATCCTGAGCGCGGTCTTTGTCGACTACGACAACATCTATCTGTCCCTGAAACGCAAGAATGAAGAGGCCGCCAAGCGTTTTGCCAGGGACGCCGGTCTATGGCTGGCGGAGATCGAGAGCGGCCGCCTTATCGCGCCCACCAACAAGCTGCCTTCGAATGTTCAGCGTCGTATCGTTCTCAACCGCTGCTACGGCAATCCAGTGCCGCGCCGCAACCAGAACGACAATTCGACGGACATGAATTCTTTCCCGTTTGTGCGCCACCACTTCCTGCGCGCCGGGTTCGAGGTCGTGGACTGCCCGCCGCTGACGGCTCAGCTCAAGAATTCGTCCGACATCCGCATGGTGATGGATGTCCGCGACTATCTTCACCACGAGACCTACTTCGACGAGTTCATCATCCTCTCGGGCGATGCTGATTTCACGCCCGTGCTGCATCGGCTCCGCGCCCACGCCCGGCGCACGGTCGTTTTCGCCAACGACTTCACTGCAGCGCCTTACGTCGCCATTGCCGATGGCGAGATCCGTGAAACAGACCTGATCTCCATCATTCTCAGGAACGCATCATCGGAAGCGGATCAGGACGGTGCGCGCGACTCCGATTCAGGTGGGAATCTCCGCCAGGAGATCATGGCTGCAATCACGGGCGCAATTCGCAATTCCAATACGCCGTTGCCACTCGAAGCGCTGGCGGAGCGAGCAACCCGGGTGCTGGGCCATGACCGCACCGTGGGCACCAACTGGGCCGGCGCTGGGAGCTTCCGCGATCTTCTTTTGCAAAGCCTGCCGGAGGGTATCCGGCTGAGCGAGCAGCCGCCGTATGTCGTTTACGACGCGACCCGGAATTCCGCGGCAGAGGAGGCGCTGTTCAGCGGGCGCGGTGACCAAGCCGACCGTCCCACGGGCGGCCTTGGCATTACGGCCCGTTCGGCACGGCCATCTGCCGGCTCGAGCGCAGCTGCTGCCCTTGCTCAGGCGCTTGAGCCGGCGGCCTCTCACAGGCGGCCGGGGCAAACTCAGCAACAGACGCAGCAAACATTCCGCGCGACGAATCCTCCGCTGACATCACAGGCAAAGGAAAGCAGCGGCGAGCTCACGACACAAGCCTCTCAGCGGTCGACAACTGGCCAACAGCAGACGCGTAGCGCGGAGGGAGCGACAGCGCTCCAACACTCCATCGCCCGCATTCACGAGGCAAGCCAAGTGCCGCCGCTGTCGCCGCCGGAATACCGCGCGCTTTTCGAGCTGCTGGCTCAAGAAATCAACGGTCCCGGCGTGCAGGGCGCTCAGACTATAACAAATGTGGCCAACCGCGCCCGCGAGCTCGGGCTCGACATCCGGCGCGAGGACATCCGATTCGTGCTGGACGTCGTGGGCGAGTCCGATCCTTGGTTTGAGCAGGGTGCTTCGGCCAACTTGTTCGCAGGCCGCTTCCGCAATTTCGTCGTCGCGCGCTGCCGCAGCTACGGCCTCAACTTGACGCCTGATGAGATCGATCTGATCGATGCCTGGTTCACCGGAAGCGGCTCGTCGCCAGTTCCCGCTCGTCCATCGACGCAAGCATTGGCCAAGGAACCTCCGCGAGCTGGATCTGCGCAGCCGAGCGGTTCGCTCGTGACGACAGACGTTCGCGAAGCGCGTGCCGACCGGTGGTGGAGCCGCGAGGATCGCTCCTCCGCAACCTCCGAAGCTTCGGGCAGGAGCGTTGCTCCCGGCTCAACATCAGATCGGGGGAGCGTAGGCGAGCTGGCCGCGCAAGAGGACGAGTTCCCGCGCATCGTTAGAACACGCCTGCGCAGCTGACAGAGCTGCACGTTCGCGCTGAGTTTTCGCGGGCGGCATCTCTGAGCGGATCGAGCGGGAGTCAGACGGCTCCCCACTGCCCGGCTGGCGTGGGTGAAGCCCCGTGGCGTCCCGCCAATTCCCGCAAGACCAGAGCACTCAACGCTGTTGGTCCAAGCCTGTTCGTGCGCTTGGGACGGAACTCGCTAGGGTGGGAGGCAGCGACAGTCGCCAATCTGATCAAATGAGGCCCGCAGGCATACCGGGGAACTCAGGAGCCGCCAATCGCCTTCCGGTGGGCTTCAGCCATTTCTGCGAGGCTGGTGTACCGGAAATCGTACTTGGGCATCTGCTCCGGCGCTCTCGTCGCGCCGAAGCCGCCCGCCTGGTGTCGACGGTGGATCCAGCACGAAGCCAAGCCAATCTGGTTCGCCGGCCCGTGATCGTGAAACAGGCTCTCCGCGGTGTGCAGAATCTGTGATTTCTCGACGCCAAGCGATTTGAGCTTGTCCAGCATGTACTCGAAATTGCGCAGCTGCGGCTTATAGGAGCCGATGTCCTCTGCCGTGTAGATGGCGTCGAACGCGACGCCGAGTTTCTTGTTGCTCAACGCGAAGCTCGCGTTGTCGACGTTGGACAATATGACGAGCTTATAATGTTGCTTCAGGTAGCCGAGTGCGTCGACCGTATCGGGGAATGCCGGCCATTCTCCGATGGAGTTACCGTAGGCCTGGCACTCCTCCCAGGTGACGCTTACGCCCCATTCTTCCGCGAGGCGTTTATAGACAACGGCCAAAAGCTCGCTGTAGCGCTTCGCCGGCGTCCATGCCTGCTGCGACGCCTCATGGCGACCGTGCGCCTCCAGCACGTCATCTCGCGTCAGAGACCGCGTCTTCACGCGACTGGTCAGGGGCTCGAGCGCATTTACCATGCCGCTCTCCCAGTCGATCAAAGTGCCGTAGCAGTCGAACGTCAGGGTCGTGAAGTCGGTTAAGTTCATCGGGCAACTCCAGCGCGGACTTGCCGGAGTTATGATCAACTAGAGCGGGTTACGCAAGCGAGGGCAGCCGCAAGCCTGTAAGGCAACTCAGCTACATCCTCGCCGTTGTCTGGAACTCGGGATGAGCCGAGCGAGCGACAAGGGCCACTTCTACTCGATTACGGACCTGTAACTTCTGCATGATGTTGGTCATGTGGTGCTTGACGGTTTTTTCGCTGACGTTCAGCTGTCGTGCAATTTCCTTGTTGGTCAGGCCACGAGCGAGCTGCCGCACGATCTGATGCTCTCTGTAGGTCAAGCCGGAAAGATCGGCGGCTCCGCCGAGAATATTGGACTTCGCGGATTGTGATCGCCTCAACAAGCGGGCCGCCAATTCTGGCATGACGTACAACTCGCCCTTTTGCACTGAAGCGATCACGCGCACGAGCTCGGTAGAGCTGATTCCCTTGATCAGGTAGCCCTTGGCTCCAGCCTGCATCGCGCCAGAAACATCCTCCTCGTTTTCCGAAATCGTCAGCATCACGATTTTTGCAGAGGGACACGATTGAGACAGGGCGCTTGCCGCAGCTATTCCGCCGCCCTTGATGCCGATATCGAGGAGAACGACATCAGGCGACGCGCGCGCAACTATGGTTAGGGCTTCTTCCAAGCTAGAGCCTTCACCGACGACCTCGAACTCGGGAGCCGATTGCAAAACGTGAATGACGCCAGCGCGAAATAGCGGATGATCATCAATAACGACAATACGCGTTACCATAGTTAGACATTCGCCTCCCTCATTTTGAAACGAGCAGTCAATCGCGTTCCGCAGCCCGGACAGGAAGAAATTTCTAGTGTACCTCCTAGCGTTTCTATGCGGTCTGAAAGCCATGCAAGTCCTAGACCATTTTTGCCGTCTGACTCTCCTGCTGCGTTGAAGCCGGCCCCCAAATCGCACACCTCTACCGCGAGCACGTCATCCTTCATCGATGCTCGAAGCTTCTGACCAATCCCTTGGGCATGCCGAAAACCATTACTCAATGCTTCCTGGACGAAGCGGTAGAGGCAGGCCTTCAGCGAGCCCGGGGCGAGTCGCGGAAGGTCGCCAGCAATCTCCCGTACAACGGCTGCTCCTGTCCTGCGCTCGTAATTCCGGGTGGCAAGTTCAAGCGTTTGACTGAGGGTGGCGGACCCGAGCTCCGGTAGCATCAGGCCAGCAGAGAGATTGCGTATCTCTCTGAGTGCATCGGAAAGCGCACCGCGGATCACTTCAATTGTGCTCTGGTGGCTCGTTTTGCGGGGAACATCGTTTGCGGCGGTTTGAACGGAATCGAGTCGCAGAAGTGCAAGACCGATCAGCTGTGCCGGTCCATCGTGCAACTCAGCACCAATCCGGCGGAGAAATCGCTCCATGCCGATTTCAACCCGCCGATTTGCTTCAGCCAGGCGGGTGTGCAGGTCTGTGTTCTCGGCCAAAAGCTGCGTTAATTCGCGAACGCGCCTCTCGAGTGCTTGTTGCTGCTCTCGGATTGTGTGACTGCCGCGCTGAACAATACCGAACAAAGAGAAGTACAAAAAGCACGTGAGCAGCGCGACGATCAACCAGCTTTGTAATCGCGCGCTTTGCAGATCGTGGCGCAAGTGATGCGCAATGGCGTAGATCTCTGCAACACCTATAATCTGACCGGTCCCTGCCTCTCGCACGGGAACATAGATTTCCATGAGCGGGACGGCTTTCTTGCGCTCGACCTCGTTTTCCTCGTCGGTGAGGTTGTTGAACTCTGCCTCGATCTCCCCCTCCCAAGCGCGCGCAAGTTTCGGAGTGATCGGGTAGGTCTTGCCGATGTTTTCGGGTTGACTGCTATGGATGACTTTCCCGCCGCGGCCCCAGATTTTGAGTGCCGCCACCGGGTCGGCCTGGCGCACGAGGTTATCGAGGGCGGCAGTAGAGCTCGCCGGAAGGTCATCGTGGTTGGCGAGCACTTGCAGATGAGGTTCCACAAAACTGCTGATGTAGAGTGCAGCTGTGGCCGCCGTGTTCCTAAGGACGCCATCCTCGATGCGGCCTGAAACCCAAGATCCCAGGACAACCATAGAGCAGCCCAATATGAGGGCCGCCATCAAAGCAAAACGAGCGGAGAGGCTGAGGTTGCGTAAAAGAGCTGCCAGCTTAACCAGCTTGCGTCCGAAATCGGACGATAGGCATGTCAAGCCAATGTAAAGCCTGCTCCAGTACCCCTGGAAAGTCACGGGGACAGCCTCGCTTGGACCAAGGTCCGTTCTAATGCGTATTTTAAGCTGCTATCTTCCAAAATGGAACAGAACTTCGCAACCTACATCCCAAATACTTTAGCAGACGATCTGCACGCTGATTACATGTTTCGGCGAGTAAATTCAATCTCTGATTGCGGTGCGTTGGCCCGAGTTGCTGCGTTGATTATTATCACAATGTTAATCCCGGGCACTCTGGCTGCCAGGGCAGTTGCGCACGGTGAGTCGCCACGACCTCGGGGGGTGCTGTTGTCTCCACTCTTCCAATTGGCGACTCATCATGGACGGCCTTTTACTAAAGCTGAAATCCAAGGTCGGCCTTTTATTGTGGTGTTCGGATTCACCGACTGTCCAAGCGTATGCCCCACCGCACTGTTGGAGACAACTAATCTTCTATCCGACCTTGGTCCAGACGCAGATCGGATTAAAGTTCTATTTGTTTCGGTCGACCCTGAGCGAGATACGCCGGATAGATTGCGCGAGTTTCTGACGTCCTTCGACCAACGGATCATCGGCTTGACAGGGGAGGAGATCGACATCGCCGCCGTGACGCATGCGTTCGAGGCCGAATACGAGAAGGTGTATGATGGCAGAGGTGATTACACTGTCGATCATACAACTAGAATTTATGTCATGGATCGATACGGATTACTGGCAGCAACGTTCGATTCTGAGACAGGTGAAAGAGCCCGTCGTAGCATTCTTCGACGGGTGTTGAGGCAGTAGCAATATCGGTAATCTTGATCCACGGGCACGGCATAGCTCACAAAGAGAAATTAGTTAACGCGAGCGCCGTGCCGAAAATTTTCCAATCCCTGCCGAAGGGCGCTCGGGATTCATGAACAGGATGGGATCCCGTCGGAGTCGCGATAGAGGTCCGGTGATACTCCGCGGCCGCGCCGCCACTCCTTGATCGAATAGGCGATTCCAGTCCTGGCTGGCGTAATCTCGACAATGGCCTCCCGCACGAAAACGCTGTTCTTGTGCGTTCGTGCTTCGGCCCGGATCGCGAATATCCGCTGCGGTGATCTCGTTGCGAATTCGCTTGGCAGTAGAGGAGCGCCGGCGTTAGTTGAATAAAGCCCAGTGGTGGTGGCAAGGCCGAGCTGCGCATAGCCTTGCGCTATGGCGGCTTTCAAGGCGTCCGGCGCGAAGATTGGATCGAGGCCGCGCTGGCCAGTGTGAACCGTTAAGTAGGGGCTCAGGCGTTCAACGACGATGGAATTGAGTCCGATAACCTGGGCCAGCTCACTAACCCTCAAGAAGGCGCCGTTCTTGGGACCCGCCGTGAGACCAGCTGCTCGGTATTCGGGAGCTTCTGCCCCATTAGGGCGGCGATGGTGATCGGAGTCCCTGAAATCGATAATGGCGTCGGCGTAACTTGCGGCGTCTGCTTCGCTCACGCCCATTCCCACGAAGACCGACCGCAATAACAGGTCGTTGGCGCCGTTGATGTCGACTTTGCCAAACTCGTCCTCAATGCGGATTAAAACCAAACCGTCCAGCAGCGTGCATAGCGTGGATGAGCCGTCAGGGGGAAAGCGCCATTCGGAACTCCCCTGTTTTCGCGCGATCAGGAGCGCTGATATGGCGAGGTGAACCGCACCATCGGCAATCGCCTCCGCCTTGGCATTCTCAATGGCGATCGAAACAGTGCGAACCTCTGTTCTGACCGCCAGCGAGAACGCCGTGGCGATGAAGGCGAGCAATCCCGTTACGAGGATGACGACCAGGAGCGCAAATCCACGATCGTTTCGGGCAGGTGCGTAGTTCGCAAAAAGATCCTTAATCAACGGAGCAACTCGAATACCCGACCGGAATTGGCCAGCCGCTCAGCGGACGATCCGGTCCACCTGCTCTCGGCGATCGGGCGGTCCAAACCGGTGTGGACGTGTTCTGAAGTTCAGTCTATCACGAAACTCGCTGGTGATTTCATGGATTCTGCGGCTGTCCTTGACGATCCGCGGCGTGATGGCGATCAGGAGCTCCGTCCGCTCGATGCTATCGTCCTTCTGCTTGAAGAGATTGCCCACCACAGGGATGTCTCCGAGAAGCGGCACCTGCGTACGTCCGACGGTGGCGCGGTCCTGCATCATGCCGGCCAGCACGATGCTCTCGCCGTCTCTTACGACGACGGTCGTATTGATCCGGCGCTGCTGAATCGTTGGAGAATCGATTTGTGATGTCGTCGTGCGGACCGCGTCGCTGACCTCCTGCTCGATTTCGAGAAGCACGCGGCCGTCCTCTCCAATCCGGGGAGTGATGCCGAGAATGACACCCGTGTTGCGGAAGGCGATCGAATTCACGAGCGGAAAGCCCTCGACGATATTGGTCGCCTGCTGAACCGCTATGGGCACTTCGTCACCGACCTGAAGGACCGCTTTCTTGTTATCGAGCACCAGCATCGACGGCGACGACACCACGTTCACGTCCGTAATGTCGCTCAGGGCGTTCAGTGTCACCTTTACGTCTGGTGTATCCAGGAAATAGGAGAAACCCGGGAAGAAGGGGGAGAGCACACCTTCGGACGGAACGGTGATGCCGGGGGGAACGGAGCCGATGTCGCTCAATCGATATTCGTGCTTACCCTTCTCGAAAAACCAGCGCAGCCCAAACCTCAACGTATCGTTCAGGGTGATCTCGGCTATGGTCGCTTCAAGCAACACTTGGTTGGCCGCGACATCGATGCTCTCCAACACTTTGCGGACACGTTTGTATTCGGAGCTCGTTGCGGTGATCACCAGCGCATTATTAGTCTCGTCAGCCACGACGCTGATCCCGCTCATGTTTCCGGGCGATGCCGATTCGGTTGCGAGAACGCCATTAGGCCCAATCGGTCCTGGATCAATCAGAGCAATAGCCGGGCCACCGAGCACCGATGAGGCCGGGCTTGCTGATGGCCCGATGGGCTTTCCTGCCGGAGAAGAAGAACCGCCGTTTGCAAGGCCCGCATTAGGCATTTCGGTCGTGACCGACGAGGTCAAGGAAGTCGACTTGTCGACGGAGCTTGTCGTGAGCAGGCGCGACTGTGACTGGTCCTGGGAAGCGTAAACGCGTTGCAGAAGCTGGGCCAGCTCCACCGCCGGCCGATTTCGTACCTGATAGACGAAGACCTGTTTTTCGGTAGCCTGGCTCGCTTGCTCGAGCCGGCGCAACCATTGTTCGGCCTTGTCGAGGTACTCTGGCCGCGAACTGATGACGAGCACCGATTTCAATCGTCTGTTCGGGACAAAACGAACAATGCCCTTTGTCGGGCTGTCGTGATCGTTGGCAAAAATGGCGTCCAGGTCCTGAGCAACAGCTTCGGGATCGGCAGTTTCGACTGGGAAGATGCCAAACGACATCCCGCGCATCCAATCCACGTCGAACACGCCGATCATATCGGTCGTTGCGGCAATCTCATTGCGCGTGCCGGCAATAACGAGCTGATTGCGCGACGTATCTGCCTGAAGAACCACCAACTGAGGGGCCATCGATCGAATGATGCGCTCCATCTCGGCGGCAGACACATAGCGGAGGGGAACGATTTGCGTCACGAGCCCCGCAGTATTCCGTCCGGTGGCGCCGCGTGGAAGTATTGGCGCTCCTGCCGCTAGCGCTTTTTCGAGGGGCAGGACCTTGTAAAGTCCATTGTCCACCACAATGGCTGCGCCTTCGGCACGTAAAACGGCTTCAAAAATCTCGAGGACGGCCGCTCGGGAAACTGGTCGGCTTGTTTGAAGCGTAATCGACGCATCGACATCGTCACTGACGAGGTAGTTGACCCCGAGTATGTCGCCGAGAACGGTTTTCGCGGCTTCGGCGACGCTCGCTCCTACGAGGTTGATGGTGATCCCATCGCGTTGGGCCAATTCCGCAGCGGCCGATCGGGGCTGCGGATATTCCGTGAACTTGCCAGTGCCGGTAACGATCTGCTTGGAGCTGGGTTCATCCCACCCCCACCCAGATCGATGCGAATCGCTCACAGTAGGGCCGGACTGTGGTGCAGATGGGGGCGGAAGCTCAAGTTGGGCGGGAACCAGGGAGCAGGCCGATAGGAAGACGAAAACTATCGAGAGGGCCGGGGGCCTCCAATAAATGCCCGCAGCTCTAATAAACCGTCGCACGCCGAACTCCCCCCCTCCAGTATCGCCCTGATTCCTCGAGTGTCCAGGGTCCTCAGGGCGTCAGTCGCGCGAATCGCACTTTATTGAACAGTGCACTGATCCAATGATTTAGACTATATGCGCCCGTTGCGCGATATCCGGGTGATGTGCCGGGAGCTGGACTTGCAATCGCCGATGCTGCGGTGTTGCATGCAGCAGGACCGCATTACTTCCGGGGTGGCGTGACATGACCGAAATCGCTGTCGATTCCGAGCGTTTATGGGCAACGCTGATGGCCTCGGCCGAAATCGGCCGTACGGAAAGAGGGGGGCTTCGGCGTTTGACCTTGTCCGACGAGGATAAGGCGATGCGGGATCTTTTCTCTCGCTGGGTGATGCAGGACGGATACAGCCTTACGATCGATCATCTCGGCAACATGTTCGTGCGCCGCCGGGGTCAAGACGAATCTCTGCCTCCAGTTCTCGTTGGCAGTCATTTGGACACGCAGGCCAAAGGAGGGCGGTTCGACGGGATTTTGGGCGTCCTCGCGGGGTTGGAAGTCCTGCGCACCCTGGACACGGCAGGGGTCGAGACGCGCCGCGCGATCGAGGTCGTCAACTGGACCAACGAGGAGGGCGCCCGTTTCCAGCCGCCGATGATGTGCTCGCTCGTTTTCTCCGGCGAGGAAAGCGTTGCTTGGGCCCACGACCGCCGCGACAAAGAGGGACGGCGGTTCGGAGATGAGCTGGCGCGGATCGAGTATCTGGGGGAGGCGCCGGTCGGCGGCCGTCCGATCGACAGCTATTTCGAGCTGCACATCGAACAGGGGCCCAAACTCGACGAGGCGGGAATTCCCGTCGGCGTCGTCACAGGTGGGTACCAGATGGTGGGCATGCGCATCATGGTGCGCGGAGAGACCGCCCATGTCGGACCCACACCGATGCACCACCGGCAGAATGCTCTTGTCGGGGCGTCCCATCTGGCGGTGGCGATCGACGACATCGGCTGGCGCTATGCGCCCGAGGACGGCAAGACGACCGTCGCCCGGCTCGATCTGGCGCCCAATCTTCCAGGTATCATTTCTGACGAGGCCCAGCTCTACGTCGACTTTCGCCACCCGTCGTCCGCGCGCATCCGTGACATGGAGCAGGAGGTCCGGGCCGCTGTGACGGAGGCCGCGCGCCGCTCCCGGACGGAAATCGAGATTGCGGAGCAGTGGGGGTTCGGCGGCTTGGATTTCGACAGCGATCTGGCAGAACTGGTGCGGTCCACTGCGCGCCGGCTCGGAGTGCCTTTTACAGACATCCGGTCCCAGGCAGGCCACGACGCTTACCACATGGCCAAGGTCTGCCCCACGATCATGATCTTCACGCCCTGCAAGGGCGGGATTACCCACAACGAGCGCGAGGACATCGACCTTGAGGCAACGATCCCCGGCGTCAACGTCCTGCTCCATTCGGTCCTCGCACGCGCCAATGCCTAAAGGGTGGCAACCGCGGCCATTGATGACTTGACGGGGTGGCGGGTTTTGTGGTCCTAGTCTCGCCACGAACGTCGGTGGGGTCCGCCCGCCAGTCATTCCATTTTCCGATCGAACAGAGGACCTGCGTGGCCTTAGGCCCGAGGGCCACGAACGCGCCATGAAAGTCAAGAACTCGCTCAAGTCGCTGCGGTCGCGCCACCGTGAGAACCGCGTGGTTCGGCGGAAGGGCCGTGTCTACGTCATCAACAAGACGCAGAAGCGCTACAAGGCTCGCCAGGGCTGAGGGGCTTTGACGAGCGGTTTGCCCCATCCTATCTTGCGCGTATGCGCAACTTGCTCGCTCATCCACTGATCATGGCCGCCGCAAGCGCTTGCTTGCTGGCGGCTTTTGCCCTTGCCCCGACACCCGTGTCCGCTCAGGGCCCCGATGACCCTGGAGCGGTGCCGGCGCTGCCGCTGCAGCCCGGGCCGGAAGGAGACACGGGTGAGGGATCATCCACCTCCTCTGAGCTTCGCGAGACCCTGCCCGACAGTGCTGTCGAGCGTGCGAAGATGCTCGACAATCTTTACGCGCTCTTGGCCACAGCCGAGAGTGATGAGGCAGCCGAGAAGACGTCCAAGGCGATCATGAGGCTTTGGGCCTACTCCGGCAGCGACACTGTGACGGTGCTCATGGCCCGGGCCGTGAAGGCTGTTCAGGAGAAGAACTTCAAGCTGGCGTTGAAGATGCTCGACACCATCGTCGAGCAAGCGCCTGATTACGCCGAAGGCTGGAGCCAGCGAGCTCACGTCCTTTATCTGGAGGGTGATACCCACCGCGCTCTCGGTGACTTGCGCCGCGCGCTCGCACTCGACCCCAACCACTTCCGGGCATTGAGTGCTCTCGGCCATATCCTGCGCGAGTACGACGCCAAGGCGGGCGCCCTTGCCACCTACCGCAAGCTCCTCGAGGTGAACCCTTATGCCGAGGGAGCCCAGAAAGCCGTCGAAGAGCTCGAGCGCGAGATCAACGGGCAGGGGATCTGACCCGCGAATAGCACGTGGATGCGAGGCCACTGCGCGAGCGCTCAGTACTGGTGCGCCGGCGACGACCTTAACGCTTGCTCACAGCGCGCCAATGTAAAATGACCCGCAAAACCCGTTGAGGAACAACCGGATCACGCCTGCACGGCGACCGGCGAACCCGTCTCGTCCACATAGGCCATGCGGATCATGTTCGTCGTTCCGGGCGTACCGAGGGGGACGCCGGCGGTGATGATCACGCCCTGGCCTGCGGCGGCGAATCCCTCGTCGAATGCGATTTTGCAAGCCTTCCGCACCATGTCGGCCAGATTCTCGGGATCGCTCGTCAGGACGGAATGAATGCCCCAGACGACCGAGAGCTTCCGACCGGTGGCGAGGACCGGCGTCAGCCCGATGACGGGCAGCCCGGGCCGCTCGCGCGCAACCCTAAGCGCCGTCGAGCCAGTGGCCGTGTAGCAGATGATGGCCGACAGCTGCAGCGTGTCCGCGATCCTGCGCACGGCGGCAGCGATCGCGTCGGCGTCCGTCGGTTGCGGCACCGTCGCCATGGTGTGAACCAGGGCGTTGTAACCTGGGTCGTTCTCCACCTGGATCGCGATGCGGTCCATCATTTGCACCGCCTCGACCGGGAATTGGCCGACGGCTGACTCGGCGGACAGCATGATCGCGTCAGCACCATCGAACACTGCGGTCGCCACGTCCGAAACCTCGGCGCGCGTGGGTACGGGTGACGAGATCATACTTTCGAGCATCTGGGTCGCCACGACCACGGGCTTGCCGGCTGCGCGGGCTTTCCGCGTGATCTCTTTCTGCAGTCCAGGCACGCGCTCGATCGGCATCTCCACGCCGAGATCGCCGCGCGCGACCATGAACCCGTCGCCGTTTGCGATGATGTCGTCGAGGTCGGAAATGGCCGAAGGCTTCTCGATCTTGGCCATCAACGCAGCAGCTTGTCCGATCAGGCGGCGAGCTAGCACAAGATCTTCCCCGCGCTGCACGAAGGACAGTGCGATCCAATCAACGCCGAGCCGCAGGGCGTAATCGAGGTCGGCGCGGTCCTTCTCTGTAATGGGGTTGATCGGCAGCACGCTGTCAGGCGTAGCAATACCCTTGCGGCTGGCGAGTGCTCCGCCCACCAGGACCTCAGCTGTGATCTCCCGTACGCTGCGGTCCACGACCCGCATTCTGAGCTTGCCGTCGTCGAGGAGGAGCGTGTGGCCTGGCTCTACAGCCTCGAAGATCTGTGGATGCGGCAGGAAAACCCTTTCGGCCGATCCGACGTCCTCGCTCGTATCGAACCGGAACAGCGAGCCCTCGCTGATGAATGTGCGGCCCCCTTCGATCTCTCCGATGCGGAACTTCGGCCCCTGCAGGTCGCACAGAATGCCGATGGGGCGCCGGAACTTCACCTCGGCGTTGCGCACGGCCGCGTGCAGCTTGCGGGCGGCATCGTGCGTGGTGTGGCTCATGTTAATGCGGAACACGTCGACGCCGGCCTGGAACAAACGCTCCAGCATTTCGGGGTCCGAGGAAGCGGGCCCAAGCGTCGCGACGATCTTAACCCTGCGATTCCGCCTCATTTGGCTTGCGCTCCCGCATCCTCCGGATCGGCAAGGCGGATGGTCCAGTCCTTTGCATCACCGGTGTCCACTTCGAAGAAGCCCGTACGCCGATAACCCCGTTGCTGGCAGTTGGTCACTTCCCGGATCGCGAAGGACTTTTCATGAGTGCACATGTAGTTCGTCCCTGCCCACTCCCCACCGCGATCATAGTCGATTGCGTAGACATATATGAATCGGCTTGGGACTGCGCCCTTGAGAAGAGTCTCGCAGGCCTGCGCACCAACGTTCCACCAACCTTCGGTCGCCCAACCCTTGGCGTCCTGGTAGCCGATGGCAATTCCCACACGGCTGTTCGATGCGTTGCAAAGCTTGAGATCGGCTAGCACCGGCTGCGTCATGGCGAGCACCAGCAGGCAGACGCTTGATGTTGCGCGGGTGCTGCGCGCCCAGATGGACACGCGGGGACTACACGAATCGGGATTGGCCGGTTGGGCTGTGCTCATTCCAGAACTGAGTGTTTCTGCATGAAAGAGACGGGATCCGAGATCACGGATCGATCAGGATGGCGCGGAAGTCATTGACGTTTGTCTGAGTTGGTCCGCAGAGCACAAGATCACCGAGCTCGCGAAAGTACGTGGTCGAATCGTTGTTGGCCAGGAAATTGGCTGCTTTGAGGTTCTTCGCTGCGGCGCGGGTGAGCGTGTCGGGAAGCACAACGGCCCCCGCTGGATCTTCGGGCTTGCCCGCTCCGCCGTCAGCGCCATCCGTATCCGCTGCGAGTGCTGCTATGCCAGGGACACCTTCGAGAGCAGTGGCGAGACCCAGAGCATATTCCTGGTTCGGTCCGCCGGCGCCGTTGCCGCGAACGGTCACAGTCAACTCTCCACCCGACAGAATCGCGAGGCGTTCGCCATTTGCGCGGGCCTTGAGTGCGAGGGCTGCATGATCGGCGCCAACATCCCGCGCCTCGCCCTCCAACGCATCGCCGAGAATTTCGACACGATAGCCGTTTTGGCGCGCAATCTCCGCAGCGGCCTCGAGCGAAGCCTTCGGCGTGGCAATCAGTTTGTACTCTGAGGACGCAAGAGCGGCGTCCCCTGGCTTCGGTGTCTCGTTCGCGGGATTGCGGAGCGCGTCGGCAATCTCCGGCAGCGGCGAGATGCCGAACCGATCCAGCACTGCACGCGCGTCAGCGAGCGTTGTCGGATCACCCACTGTTGGTCCCGATCCGATCGTTGCTGGATCATCCCCAGGCACGTCGGAGATGGCCAAGGTCAGCAATCGCGCCGGATAGGCCGCAGCCGCCAGCTTACCGCCCTTGATGCGCGACAGATGCTTGCGCACGCAGTTGAGGTCATGGATGCGGGCGCCCGACCGAAGAAGGGCCTTTGTCAGCTGCTGTTTTGCGTCGAAGCTGACGCCATCCGCAGGCGCTGTCCAGAGCGCCGACGCGCCGCCAGACAGAAGCACGAGAATGAGATCGTTGGGGCCGGCCTGCTGAGCCATGCGGACCGCTCGCTCCGCGGCGTTGACGCTCGCCTGATCGGGGACCGGGTGCCCTGCTTCCGCGAGTTCGATCAAACTCGTTTGGAGCCCGTAGCCATGACGCGTGGTCGCGAAGCCCAGGATGCGGTCGGCTGCATCACGATCCCGATAGAACTGCTCGGCAGCAGCAGCCATGGCGGCCGAAGCCTTGCCTGCCGCAAGAATGATGATGCGTCCGCCGGGCGGCGGCTCGGGAAGGTGCTCCGGAAGGCAGCGCGCGGGATGCGCCCGCTTCACGGCCGCATCGAACATTTCGAGCAGAAGCCGGCGCTGCTGTTCGGTGTTGTGCTTTTGGTTTGTCATCACCGGCAACCCCGCTCTCGAACAAAAGCCCCCGTGTGATTCGGGCCAGCGCTGATCTGCGGGATTGGCTTTGCGTCGTCAAGGCTCGATGATGCAGCGATTGCAACGGAAGGACGGCGCACGGAAGCAGATGACGAGATCAGAACTCAGGATCGAGCCGCAAGTCACCGATTCGTTTGCCATTCTGCCTGGGCGAGCAGATGGTCGGCTGGTGCTGCTCTGCGACCACGCCGGCAACGCATTTCCGCAGGGCTACGGAACCTTGGGGCTGCCGGAGAGCCAGCTCAAGCGGCATATCGCGTATGACATCGGTGCAGCCGACGTGACGCGGCAGCTCTCGGAAGCGCTCGATGCGCCGGCCGTCATGACGCGCTACTCGCGACTGCTGATCGACCCCAATCGGGGCGAGGACGACCCGACGCTCATCATGCGCCTCTCCGATGGGGCGATCGTTCCGGCCAACAGGTCGATCACGCCAGAGGAACGCGAAAAGCGTGTGCGGCTCTATTATCGGCCCTACCACGACGCAATCGACCGTGTGCTTGATCAGTGCCTTGCGACCGGTGCCGCTCCCGCCATTCTTTCCGTGCACAGCTTTACCGAGAGCTGGAAGGGAGTATCGCGCCCCTGGCATGCTGGCGTGCTTTGGGGGAAGGACTCCCGATTGGCCGACCCTCTGCTCGAGGCGCTCAATGCCGAGGGCGATCTGATCGTCGGCGCCAATGAACCTTATGCAGGCCAGCTCGAAGGCGACACGCTCTGGAAGCATGGAACGATGCGCGGCCTGCCCCACGCGATCATCGAGATCCGGCAGGATCTAATTCGTGATGCGAAGGGCCAGTCGGCCTGGGCCGAACGGCTCGCGCGGATCATGCGGGAATTGCTCGGAGATACTGACCAACAGCAGAGGGGGAGTGACGAAATCGGGCGCAGATCGGCTGACAGTGCGCCAGAGCGCGCCTATGTGAGCAGGAAAACAGGTTGACCAAAGCGAGGAGCACATGGCCATCGACGACAAGACCAAGACGGAGCTCGAGGCGGCTGCTTTCCGCCGACTCGTTGCTCATCTGCGCGAGCGCACCGATGTGCAGAACATCGATCTCATGAACCTGGCCGGCTTCTGCCGGAACTGCTTGGCGAACTGGTACCAGGAGGCGGCGAACGCGGCAGGCCACGCCATGAGCAAAGATGAGGCTCGCGAGATCATTTACGGCATGCCTTACAAAGAGTGGCAGGCGAAATACCAAAAAGAGGCCTCGCCGGAGCAACTGGCTGCCTTCGAAAAGGCGAAGCCGCACAATCATTGACGCGCCGCCATGTTGCGGGCGCGTGGTGAGTTGTGGGGATAAGTGCCGTCGGGGCTAAGCGGTTGCCTTGTTGGCGTCAATCCGCGGCGATAGGCATGCAGGTGTCATGCTGCTCGTGAGCGGCGCATCCTGCTGGGTACGCGACCAGTTCCGAAGCGGCATAGAACGGGGGTAATTCACATGACCACGCTCCAAGCCTCGGCACAGAACCAGCTCCGCCAATTCGTCGAGCAGCTCGAACGGCTCGAGGAGGAGAAGAAGGCGATTGCGGATGACATCCGGGACAAGTTCGCCGAAGCGAAGGCCCTTGGCTTCGACGTCAAGGCGCTGCGCCAAGTCCTGCGCTTGCGGAAGAAGAGCAAGGCCGATCGCGAGGAAGAGGAGGCTATCCTCGAGACCTATCTCCATGCGCTTGGAATGATCGATTCCGAGCCGGCAGGCCCATCCATGATGGCCGCGGAGTAGGTGGAACGCCTTTTACTGGCCGAAGTCTTTCGAGCGACTAGGGGATAACTCGCTCAGGCCAAACCCCTCGATGATCTAAAACGCGCAACAGCGTAAATCCCGGCGACGAACACTGGGATGATGGGTGCTGGGTTTGGCCTTGTCAGGAGATCTGTCAAAGTCCTAGGGGCTCGAGGCACATTGATAATCGCGGCAGAAGCAATGCTCCTCCACTGGTCGGGAAAAAGCCTGACCAGTGGCGGGCTCTCGCGTGACCGCGTCCTCGAGAGCCCCAGAGCGTCAGTCCTAACCCGTTGAAAGCTTCGGCAGCTTGAAGTTCTGCCAAGCCCGGCTCAGCCACGAGCCCGTATCCTCGCGTGGAGCGAGACCATCGGTTGCCAGGAGCGCGTACGCGTCTTTGTACCAAGGTGATGACGGGAAGTTGTGACCCAGCACAGCAGCGGCGGTCTGCGCTTCCTGCTTGATGCCGAGGGCCATATAGCACTCCACAAGGCGCATGAGCGCTTCTTCGACGTGCGCAGTGGTCTGATACTCGGTCACGACAGTCCTGAAGCGGTTGATCGCCGCCATGTAGTTTTTGCGCTTCAGGTAGTAGCGCCCGACCTCCATCTCGTGCGCGGCAATCGAGTCCTCCGCGATCCGGATACGGTTATCCGCATCTTGGGCGTACTGACTGTCGGGATAGCGGGCTTTCAGCGTTTTCAGCTCCGCCAGAGCTCTGCGGGCGTGACTCTGATCCCGGTTCGGCCCGACCATCTGGTCGAAATACGAGGAAATGATGATGTGGTGCGCGAGCGCTGCTTCTTTGGTGCCCGGATGCATCGTCGTGTAGCGACGAGCGGTGGCGATCGCCTCGTCGGGCTTGCCGGCGCGCCAATAGGCATAGGCGGCCATCACCATCGCGCGACGCGCCTCCGGTGAGTAGGGATGGTCGCGATCGAGATCCTCGAACTTCTTGGCTGCAGCTTCGAACTTGCCACGGTTCAGCAGATTATCCGCCTCCGCGTACATCTTGTCCGGCGGATCGGGATCGAGCATCTTCGCTGCATCGTTCGAAGACGCACAGGCGCCGAGAGCCAAGCAAAGGGTGAGCAAGGTGGCCAGCATGCTCGCCCGCGTTCTACCTGTTATTCGCTCAGCCAGCACCTTCGCCCCCACCTCGGCGTTCCCTCAGACCAGTGAACGCTTCTGTTCGTTGCTGCACTATCGCATTTCACCTGCAGTATGAGATCGCAGGCCCGACAATGTGATTCGATGCGTCGATAATACGGTACGCATCCAAGAAAACGACCGTCCTCTTCCTTCTTTAAACCGGCATTTGTGGTCGGGATTGGGCAGCAAGTTAGCCCGGACCGATAACGCCTCAGTGCAAGGGATCAGCAGTCCGGCCAATAGCTTGCCGGATCTGCCGAAAGTGGCCTTTGCACTGAAATCAAAGCAGCTATTCCCCGGCCGCTACGGCCATGGCTGAAGGAAGGGGAATGATGGTGTCGCGCACACGCGGAGCCTGAACCAGCGCCCAGGCAGAAGAGTCGGCGAACAGAGCTTTCAGGACATTCGCGTTCAACCGATGCCCGCCGCGGACGGAGCGATAGGCACCGAGCAGCGGGTAGCCGGCGAGAGCCAAGTCGCCCACAGCGTCAAGCATCTTGTGACGGACGAATTCCATCGAGCAACGCAGACCCTCGCGATTGAGGATGCGGTCGTCACCGATGGCAATCGTGTTGTCGAGCGAGGCGCCAAGCGCCAATCCCGCCTTCCAGAGCTTCTCGACGTCGCGCATGAAACCGAACGTCCGCGCGATGGACAGCTCGTGGCGGAACACACCCGGATTGATGTCGAACGCGAGCCGCTGGCGTCCGATGACCGGCGTATCGAAGTTGATCTCGATGTCGAGATGAAATGCCGAGTGCGGCGTGAGCTCACCCCAGCAGTCACCCTCTTCGACGCGGATGGGCTTCAAAACCTTGATGTACTTCCGCGGCTCGGAGAGCTCGCGAATGCCGGCTTGGTCGATGGCGTTCACGAACGGCGCCGCGCTGCCGTCCATAATCGGAACTTCCTTGCTGTCGATCTCGATGTAGCAGTTGTCGACCGACAGGCCACGGAGGGCCGCAAGCAGGTGCTCGACTGTGCCGACACTTACACCGGAGTCGTCTCCGATGACGGTGCAGAGGGTCAAATTCTTTACGTAGCCAACTTCTGCAGGTATTTCCGCAATAATTCGGCCACGTTTACTGACTAAGAACTTCAGACCGGTGTCCGGACCCGCCGGGTGCAAGGTAACGGAGACTGGTGCTCCGCTGTGTACCCCCTTGCCTTGCAGCTCGATCTCACGGGCAATCGTCGTCTGTCGCGCGCCGATGAATCGCTTCGACATTGTCTGCGCCGTCCCTCGATCCCTCAGGCAGGTCGAGTGGCGCACGAGGCGCCCACGAACTGCCTTCCCCGTTGTTCGCCGCCGGTATTGCCTGTGCTACGCGGTCATTTATTGACTTGAGACCTGGGACAGGCAGTGGGCGAACGTTTTGATGCCGTGACGATAACGTGGTGTCCCGCTTGGGGACAAATCACGCTTTCTTACGTACTGTTACCGCAAAGCTGCAGGCGCGGCCCGCGCCATGCGTTAACCAGATGTTAGGATTGTTGCCGGTTGCGATCCTTGTGAAAAAACACAGGGATTTCAACGCGTTGCTGCCTCGAATGTGAGTCGACGGACGAGCCTTCCGGCAGCCGTTGCTGCGGATCAGGTCCGTGCTCGGCCGGATTTCGATCAATTCTTGAGCGCGTCTGCTGTGAACTGAATTCTTCAGGGTGTGGCTCGCGCTGCTCAGTACGCCGAGCAAGTCCCGTGATTCGACGGAGTATGCCGAAACCACGCGCGCCGGTTTCAGGCTGCGGCGGGAAGGGGCGTGGCCTCTGTTGCGATGCCGCGCCGGACTCGTACCAGCCGGCCTTGGCGCGGTACTCCCGCTGCCCCACGACAGGAAAGTCTTCGACCGTCGGCATGCGCCGCGGCGGTCTCTTGGCCTCCACGGGCGGGCCCGGAGTGAAAGGCTCAGGTGCGCGCGAGCCGGCGTTGCCGCCCAGCCTTGCGGCCGGTGGGAGAGGCGGGGGCGACATGCCGGGACCCAGTTGTGGAGGGCCCTCCTCGATCAGCACATCTCCTGGCCCGCGCCAGGCATTCCCCTTGGAGCTCTCGGCGCCGCCCTCAGCGTCGTCATGGAAGGCTTTGGACAGCTCTTCCACCAGGTGCTCGGGGCCTGCCTTGGATCGAGTTGGATGGCTATCCGTGCGGGGATCGTAATTCCCGCCGCGCGTTTCCGTCGTTGGGTGGGGCTCTGAGTGCGCCTGTCCCTGAGGAGGCGTTTGCGGGCGGCTCGCGGGCCGATAGGCTGTGGGCGGGTTCGATGCGGCCTTGGCTTCCGCGGACATCCCGGACGCCACTATGGAGACCCGGACGCGGTCGCCGAGGCTTTCGTCGAAGGTCGCCCCGACGATGATGTTCGCCTCCGCGTCCACCTCCTGCCTGACCCTGCTCGCAGCTTCATCGACTTCGTAGAGCGTAAGATTGCTGCCGCCGATGATCGACAGCAGCAGCCCCTTCGCGCCGCGCAGGGAAACGTCCTCGAGCAGCGGATTGGAAATCGCCTCTTCTGCCGCGCGGATGGCGCGATGCTCGCCGCTCGCTTCGCCGGTTCCCATCATGGCCGTACCCATGCCGCTCATGATGGTGCGAACATCGGCGAAATCGAGGTTGATCAACCCCTCTTTGACGATCAGGTCGACGATGCAGGCGATACCGGAGTAGAGGACCTGGTCGGCAAGAACGAAGGCCTCCGCGAAAGTCGTTTTTTCGTTGGCGACGCGGAAGAGGTTCTGGTTCGGGATGACGATGAGTGTGTCGACCGTCTTGCGTAGCTCCTCGATGCCAGCTTCCGCAATGCGCATGCGTCGCGAGCCCTCGAAGTGGAAAGGCTTCGTGACGACGCCGACGGTGAGGATGTCGAGTTCCTTCGCGACCCGCGCTATGACGGTTGCCGCGCCCGTACCTGTGCCGCCGCCCATTCCAGCCGCGATGAACACCATGTGCGAGCCGGAGATATGGGAGCGGATTTCATCAATTGCTTCTTCCGCTGCGGCTTCGCCGATTTCGGGTTTCGAACCTGCGCCAAGCCCTTCGGTCAGGTTGACGCCAAGCTGGATGCGCTGCTCTGCGCTCGAGGCGGAGAGCGCCTGAGCATCTGTATTTGCGACGATGAAGTTCACGCCGGACAGCCCGGCCGCAATCATGTTGTTGATTGCATTACCGCCGGCACCGCCGACCCCGATCACGGCAATCCGCGGCTTGAGGTCGGTTACCTTGGGAAGATCGAGTTTGATGCTCATGACGGTCCCGTGCGGCTCGTGGCAGACGAGCGAAGAATCCGCTTCTGCATGCCGCAAGATTGATTGCGCTTCATGGCCGCTGCCTTGATTTCCACATCCGACCGCATCAGAAGCTCTGCCGCAGCCATTGCCCCATGCGGCCGAGATAGCTCTCCTGCGTGCCCGGGAACTCCGGGAACGAGGACCAGCAGGATCGAGACATGTTCGCCGCTGCGGCCAAACCGATGACGGCCGCGAACGCCGGGCTGCACGAACTCGCGGCCATGCCATTGATGGGCTGAGGACGTGCCAAGCGAACTGGTCGCCCGAGCGTATTCGCTGCGAATTCGCCGATGCCGATCAGTTGGCTTGTTCCTCCCGTAAGCACGACCCGTTCCCCCGCGTAACTCATGACGTTGCTGCGCTGCAGGCGCTCGCGCACCAGTCCGAGAAGCCCTTCCATGCGCGGTTGCAGTATCTCTCGAAGCCGCGCTTTGGTCGTGTGGTGAAGCGTCGGCTCTTCCTCCCCGGCCAGAGGATACGTGATTACCTCATGCTCGTCAGATCTAGCTGCAACCAATGAACCATAAAGCGCCTTGATTCGCTCGGCTTCCGCAAGGGGGGTCCGGAGTTCCCTTGCAATATCGAACGTCATGTGGTTGCCGCCGACGGGCACGGAATCGGCGAAAATGAACCGTCCGTCAGCAAACACGGAGATGGATGTCATTCCACCCCCTATGTCGAGGCAGGTGATGCCGAGACGGCGCTCCTCCTCGCTGGTGACGGCGAGCGCGCTCGCAAGGGGCGAGGGAATAGCGCGGGCGAGCGTCAGGTAGCAGCGCTCGATGAGAAGAACGAGGTTGCGTAGCGGTGCATCATCCGCGGTGATGGCGTGAAGGTCCGCAGAAAGCCGCCGCCCGGCCATGCCTTTCGGATCGTGAATCCCTGAGACCCCGTCGATGCGCCATCCGAGCCGGTCGAGGTAGAGCAGCAAGCGCCCGTCACGCTCGGCGTAGGCCCGCCCTGCAGCCCTGAGCCGCTTGATGTCAGCATCTCGAACGTAGCCGCTCGAGATGTCGGCATGGGCGACGAAGTGACTTGAGCGCATCCGACCGCAGGCGGCGCCCACGATCACCTCCTCGAGCCTGAGCCCGGCCATCCGCTCCGCCTGCGCGACCGCGGCGCGCACAGCCTGCTCTGCGTCGTCGAGGTCGACGACGACGCCTGCCTTCACACCACGCGAGCGCTGGTGCCCGATACCGGCGACCCGGTAGCCGGGCGCCGCGCCGCCTCCTGTCCGGTGATTACGGTCTGGCACCAGGACAAGGCAGCAGATCTTGCTCGTTCCGATGTCGATGAGGCCGAGGACGTCGCCAGATGATATTTCCAATGGCATCGGATCATCTCCTTCGCAGCTTCATCCGGAAGGCTGCAGTTGATGACCGGAGGCAGTTTTTTGCTCCTCTTCTGGTCTGGGTGTCAGGATGATGCGGTCGGGTGAGCGGAGGTCGATGGCCGCATACCGGCTGTCATCGAGAAGCCGCACCGGGGCAAGCTTCGCCGCCACCAGGTCGAGAGCTTCCGCCATGCGGTCTGCCGGCAGGAGAAGAGCAGGGCCGTCCTTCAACTGAAGGGTCCACCTGCGCTTCGCGACGAAGACGGCCTCCCGCACCCGGTCCCTGACGCTCGAATAGCGGTCGAGCGTGGTCAGCAAGGCCGCAGCCGCGCCGGCTGCTTCCTCTCCCAACACACGTGGCAGCCCGGTTTGCATGCTTGGCGGGGCGGCCCCGAGCACGCGGCCGGTCGCGTCGATCAGCATGTCGCGGCCGGCGTTGTGCCACACGGCCATGGGTTCGCGTTCGGTGACCTCGATGTTGATGCTGTCCGGGAAGATGCGCGTGATCGCGGCCGTCTTGATCCAGGGCAGATCCTCGATCCGCTCGCGCGCCGCGTTACCGTCGAAGCGAAGCAGCGACCGCGAATGCGTGAGGTCCAGCGCGTCGAAGATGTCCCGGTCCGATGTCATGCGATGCCCGGCGAGGAACACCTGCTGCACGCCGAAGCCGGCAAGCTCTGCAAGCCGATCAGCTTCCTCGATCACCGGGCGGGCTTGCCGTGCGTTGGTGCCCAAGTGGGTGAGGCCGGCAAAGGCGATCGCTCCGATGAGCGCCGTTGTCAGTGTCGTGAGGCCGAAGGTGGTACGCCGCCGCGGTTTCCGCCGCGGGCGCAGAGCTGCGCCTGCAGGTCGCCCGCTATGGGGCAGCGAGCGCGGTGATGCTCGCGAGACCAACGGTATGTGCGCGGTGTGGTGCAACGCGGACTCTCCGTTCGCGACGAAATTGCCGTGAAGTCGAGCCGGCCCCCGTACCGGCACTCCACAGGGCAACATCGCCTGAACAGGTTAATTTTGAGTTGAGCGTTGTCCGCTATCCCATTGAGCAGTCACCTGCTCTTGCTCTTCATCAC
>Ga0182742_1001510_pt1 | contig 29437 bp, 24 predicted proteins | sample eDN5th37CBELigMG_FD_128880 | JGI IMG/M metagenome (GOLD analysis project Ga0182742, IMG submission 128880) | Enriched Miracle-Growth compost microbial communities from Emeryville, California, USA - eDNA 5th pass 37_C BE-Lig MG (version 2)... ...
ATGGTGGCGACGCGCACGCCCTTCTCGACGCAGCCGGCAATGGCCTGCGGCACGGCGGCAGCGGGCACCATCAGGAAGGCGTGGTCCACCGGCTCCGGCACGGCGCGGATGTCGGGGTAGGCCGGCAGACCGAAGATCTCGGCGCGGCCGGGGTTCACCGGCAGGATGCGCCCGGCATAGCCGGATTTCTGCAGCACGCGCTGGGCGCGGGAGTTGTTCTTCGCCGGATCGGCCGAGGCGCCGATCAGCGCGATGCCGCGCGGGTGGAACAGCGCCTCGGCGAGGCTGGCGCGGGGTGTGTCCATGTCCATGGCTCAGCGCCCCTCGAAGACGGGCGGACGGCGCTCGGCCATGGCGCGGCGGCCCTCGGTGAAGTCGGCCATGCGGCGCTGCCAGCTCTGCTGCTCGAACTCGCGCTCGATGGCGGCGTCGAAAGCCTCGGGAAGGCCGCGCCGCAAGGTGGCGCGCAGCCCCTGCACGGCGAAGGGGGCGGAGGTGGCGATCTCGGCGGCCAGTGCCTGGGCGGCGGCAAGCACCTCCGCCTGCGGCACCATTTCGTCAAGCAGGCCGACCTCCAGCGCCGTGGCGCCGTCGATCCGGCGGCCGGTGTAGAAGAGCAGCGCCGCCTTTTGCGCGCCGATCAGGCGCGGCAGGGTGGTGGACAGCCCGAAGCCTGGGTGGAAGCCAAGCCGGGTGAAATTGGCGGAGAAGCGCGCCTCGGCGCAGCCCACGCGGAAATCGGCCAGCACGGCGAGGCCGAGCCCGGCGCCGATCGCCGCCCCCTGCACCGCCGCCACGATCGGCTTTCGCGTCCGCACCAGACGCCCGGCCATGCGGTAGAGCGTGCCGCCGGGAAGGTCGTCCGGCATGTCGAGTCCACCAGAATCGCCCTGGCTGAAATCGGCGCCGGCACAGAAATGCTTGCCTGCCCCCGCCAGCACGATGGCACGGCAGCCGGCGTCACCATCCAGCCGCTCCAGCGCCTCGGCCAGCCCGATCACCAGCGCGCGGTTGATGTGGTTGTGCGGCGGGCGGCTGAAGGTCAGGGTGACGACATGGCCCTCCCGCGTCTCGGTGAGCATGGGCCCGGCAGGTGGCTGCCCAGGTGGGGGCTGTGCTGTCACGCCTGTCTCCTTCCCTTCCATTGCCGCCAAGGGCGGCCACGGCGCTTGTTTCCGCCTCTCCTCCCTTATAGAGTTGTCCGTACAAGGAGACAACAGGCCGGACTCGCCCGCGCGAGACCCGTCCGCCCGGGAGAAACGCCATGGACCTGCCCCTTCCCACCGCCGCGAGCACCACCTCCGGCCCGACCCGTGCCCTGGCCAACTTTGTCGCGGATCTCCGCCTGGAGGCAGTGGACGACTTCGCCCGCCACGCCGCGCGCCGCCACCTGATCGACACTCTGGGCGCGATGATCGCCGGCGCCGGCCAGGAGGCCACCGGCAGCGTGGAGCGTGCGCTGGCCGCCGCCGGCCTGCCCGCCGGGCCGGTGCCGGTGCCCGGCCTGCCGCGCCGCTACGACATGCTCTCCGCCGCGCATCTCGGCGGCACCAGCGCGCACGGGCTGGAACTGGATGACGGCTACCGGCCCGGCTCGGTGCATCCGGGTGCGGTGGTGGTCCCGCCGGCGCTGGCCCTGGGAGCGATGCGCCACGCCTCCGGCGCCGCCGTGCTGCGCGCCGTCGTCGCCGGCTACGAGGCAACCTGCCGCATCGCCGCCGCGTCGCATCCGCGGGCGCGTTGGCGCGGTTTCCACAACACCGGCACGGCGGGCGTGTTCGGCGCGGCCGCTACAGGCGCGGCGCTGCTCGGCTTTGACGCCGATGGGGTGGAGAACGCGATCGGCGTCGCTGCCTCCTCGGCAGCAGGGCTCTTCACCTTCCTCGCCGGCGGCGACGTCAAGCGCACCCATCCCGGCCACGCAGCGCGCGAGGGTCTGATGGCGACACTGCTCACCGAAGCTGGCCTGCCGGCGCCCCGCGGCGCGCTGGAGTTCAAGGAGGGGTATTTCAACGCCTATGCCGGCGGCGACACTGGCGCGATGGATGCCACCACCCTGGACCTGCTGAATGCCGGCGGGCAGCATCCGCGCTCCCGCTTCGCCATCGCCGGCTGCTACATCAAGCCGCATGCCTGCTGCCGCCACATCCACGCCGCGATCGACGCCGCGCTGGACATCGCCCGCGCCGAGGGCGTGACGGCGGGGCAGGTCGAGCGGGTGGAGATCGGCACCTATGCCGTCGCCGCCGCGCATGCCGCGGTAGGCTGGAGCGAGATGACCACGGCGCAAATGAGCTTTCCCTTCGTCATCGCCACCGCGTTGCATCGTGGCCAAGTGGGCCTGGCCGATTTCGGCACGGAGCAGCGCGCCGATCCGGCGGTATTGGAACTGACGCGGCGCATCCATGTCGAGATCGACCCGGGCTGCGATGCCGACTACCCCCGCCAGCGCGCCGCCCACTTGGCGTTGACCACACGTGATGGCCGCCGCTTCGAGCGCTACGTGCCCGAGCCTTATGGCGGTGTCAGCAATCCGCTGGACGATGCCGGCATCAGTGAGAAGTTCCTGGGCCTCGCGGCGCCCATTCTTGGTGCGGCACAGGCGGGGGCGGCATTGGAGCAGCTCTGGCGCATCGACACGCTGCCGGACGTTGCCCCGCTGGCGGAAAGCCTTGCGCTGAACTGAGGCGGAAGCGGGGGGGGGGGAATGCATTCCCCCCCAGCCTTATACCTCCGCTGTCCCTAGCCGCAGCGAATAGGCGAAGCGGTCTGCCGCCGCGTGGATATTGCCTGTGCTTTCCAGCAGCCGCCCGTCTGCCGCGTAGAAGCGGCGGCGGATCTGCAGCCCCGGCGCGCCAGGCGTCGCGCGCAAGGCCGTCGCCTGGGCCTCGTCCAGCGCGATGGCGGTGATCTCCTGCTGCACTTCGGCCACCGCCACGCCGAAGCGCCGGCCGATCAGCCGGTAGGCCGGGGTGGTGACGAGGTCGGGCAGTTCCGTCACGCCGGCGAATTCCGCGGTGACATAGAGGTCCACCACGGAGATGGGGGGCAGGCCCGGCTCATCCGGCCAGCGCAGCCCGTGCACATGCACCCATTCGCTGCCGGGCGCAGCGCCAATGCGCTCGGCCAGCACAGCATCGGCGCGGATGCGGCCACGGGACAGGATCTCCAGCCGCGTGCGGGTGGCGTAGCCCATCACATCCGTCACCGAGCGCACAGCGAGCTGATAGCTGCTGCGCGGCCGGTCGGCGATGACGCGCGTGCCCACGCCCTGCGCGCCCGCCACCAGCCCCAGCTCACGCAGGCGGCGCAGCGCCTCGCGCACGGTGGAGCGACTGACGTTGAAGGATTGGCTCAGTTCCTGTTCCGTTGGCAACAGCTCGCCGACGGCGCGGCGGCGCTCCAGGATGTCGGAGGCCAGGGCGGCGGCCACGCTGGCATAGCGCGGCTGCGCCTCGGCCATGAGCTGCGCCAGCTCGGGCGCGAGGCGGGCGGGCTCGGCGGCCGCAGGGCGCGCCGGACGGCCGGCAGGGGCGCGTTTCGACATACTCGGTTGACTCCGCTCTTCGCCTACAGATACCGTTGTCCGTACAAGAGAACAATGTGCGCAAGGCCATCGGCCGGCCCGGCCTTAGGTCGTGCGTGGGAGGATGTCCATGACCCCATCGTTCCGGCGCCGCGCCCTGCTGGCCGGTGCCGCCGGTGCGCTCGCCGCCCCTGCCCTGCTGCGCCATGCGCAGGCTAAGGGCGCCTGGCCCGACCAGGTGATCCGGCTGATCGTTCCCTACACGCCGGGCGGCAGCAACGATGCCATCGCCCGTCCGGTGGCTGATGGGTTGCAGGGGCCGCTCGGCCAGCCGGTCGTGGTGGAGAACAAGCCCGGCGCGGCCAGCACCATTGGCGCCGGCTACGTCGCCAATGCGGCACCGGATGGCTACACCCTGCTGCTGGCCTCCAGCTCCTTCGCCACCAGTTCGATCGTGCACAAGACGCCCTATGACGCGCTGCGCAGCTTCGAGCCGGTGGCGCGCATCTGCACCGCGCCGATGCTCATCGTTACCAAGCCCAAGGGCGGCTTTCCCGACATGAAGGCGCTGGTGGCGGCGGCGAAAGCGCATCCCAGCCGGCTGCAATATGGCACTGCGGGGCTGGGCGGCATCGGCCACTTCACCATGGAGGCCTTCAATGACGCCGCCGGGGTCAAGATGGAGGTGGTGCCCTATTCCGGCATCTCGCCCGCCCAGGCCGACCTGCTGGCCGGGCGCATCGACTTCCTGATCACCACCATGGCCTCGGTGAGCAACCTCGTCTCCTCCAACCAGGTACCTGTCATCGCCTGCATGGGCGACCAGCGCATGCCCTGGGCACCGGATGTGCCGACCGCCCGCGAGGCCACTGGCATCGACTTCGGCGTGGACGTCTGGTGGGGCATCCTGGCGCCGAAGGGCGTGCCGCAGCCGATCCGCCAGCGGCTCAACAGCGAGATCAACGCCCTCGTCCAGACCCCCGCCTACCAGCGCTTCCTGGACGTCGAGGGCGCACGTCCTGCGCCGGCCAGCCTCGACGATTTTGCCGGCTTCATGCAAAAGGACATCGACCGCTGGAAGCATGTCGCGGATGTCGCGAACATCGTGGCCGGGTGAGGCTGCATGGACAGGGCGGCCTGGGCCTCCGGCGTCAGAGGCCGCCTTCCAGGCTCCAGCCCTGGTCCTGCATGCAGGTCTCGATCACGGTTTCCCGCAGGGCGCCATTGGGGTCATAGTCGCGGTAGACCGGCGGCTGGAAGTAGCTGCTGCTGGTGCTGCAGCCGGTCTGCCGTGGGCCGCATTCGGTGCGCGAGGGAACCCAGTAGCCTGGTCGCTGGATCTCGGTCCGCCGGAGGGCTGGAAGCTCCGCCTCGGCGCGCGCGCGGCACTGGGCCAGCACGGCCTTGCCGTCGGCCTCAGTGGCACCGGGCTTCACCCAGGTGGCGCAGCCGGCCAGCAGGAGGGCCAGCGCACAGCAGGCCCCGCGGGCCGGTCCATGGACACGCATCTGCCGCTGACCTCCTTGCATCCCTCATCCGGAGATGGCGTGGGAACGATCCGCCGGCAAGCACCGATGGGCGGGCGGAGCCTTCACCTCTGGCCCCGGCAGCCCTCCGCAACGGATCTGGCCCGGGTGGAGGCGCGCAGCGTCAGGCTGCCGCGCAGCAGCGTGACCTCGTCGGGCAGGCCAGGGTCCTGCATGCGGGCCAGCAGCAGGTCCAGCCCACGCCGCACCATCGGTACCAGCGGCTGGGAGACGGTGGTGAGGGCATAGGTTGGCCGGGCGGCTTCGGCGATGTCGTCGAAGCCAGTGACGGAGACATCCTCCGGCACGCGCAGGCCGTGCCGGCGCAGCGCGTCCATCACGCCCAGCGCCATGATGTCGCTGACCGCGAAGACAGCTTCCGGCCGTTCGGCAGGCGATAGCGCCGCGATCCGCTCTCCGACCGCGAAGCCTCCCATCCAGCTCGACGTGCCGCTGCTGAGCCGCAGGGCTTCCAGACCGACGGCTGCCAGCGCCTGGGTGAAGCCCTGCTCGCGCTCCAGCGCGGTGGAACTGGTGGTGTCCGCTCCCACCAGCGCGAAACGGCGATGTCCCTCGCCCATCAGAAAGCGCGCCATTTCGGCCGCGCCCCCGAGATTGTCGCAGGAGACGGAGGAGGCGCGCAGCCGCGTGACCCGGTTCAGCATGACCACCGGCACCCCCCGCCGCCCACAGAGATCGGCAATGTCGGAGGAGAGCTGCGCCGAGGTGACCAGACAGCCATCGACCCGGTACTGCTGCAGGGCGCGCATGGTCTCCGCCTCGACCGCCTGGGCGCCGAGATGCAGGATCAACGGCCGCAGTCCACGTGTTGCCGCCTGCGCCACCACCTCCTGCAGCAGGGCCACGTAGAAGGGGTTCTCCACCGGCCCGAGCACCAGGCCGATCAGTCCGCTGCGGCCGCCGGACAGGGTGCGCGCGAGTGCATCAGGCATGTAGCCGAGTTCCACGGCGATGGCGGCGATACGCTCCCGCGTCGCCGCCGAGATGCGTGGGTCCCCGTTGAGGGCGCGTGAAACGGTCGAGCTGGCGACACCAGCCCGGCGGGCGATGGTCACTACGGTGACACGATCCTGTGCGGCAAGGCCGAGGTCGGAGGATGGCATGTGGCGACCTTAGGCGGTGGACCGAAGCCGCGAAAGCCATGCAGACGGATGCACGATCTCATCCCTCCATCACATCGCAGCCGCACAACCGGATGGAATTTCCAGCACAATATACACGCGCTTCCAGTCAATCAGGCCTAAACTCATATGCGCACACGTATGCATGATTCCGGTGGACAAGGCCGTCGAGAGGCCGTTAGCTTCGGCACCAGCAGGCCGGCAGCCCACGACTGGCCAAATCTGGAGAGACGTTCATGCGCGCCACCTTGACGCGCCGCGCCGCCCTTGTGGCCGCCGGCGCCGGACTCCTCGCATCCACCACCCTGCCCCGCCCCGCCTTCGCGCAGGTCACGAAGCTGCGCGTCGGCGGCACGCCGAATTACGGGCCAGTGCTGCCGGTCCATGCGGCCAATGCGCTGGGCCTGTTCAAGAAGCTGGGGCTGGAGGTGGAGTTCACCGGCTTCTCCGGCGGCTCAGCCGCCATGGAGGCCGTGGCGGCGGGCGAGGCCGACCTCGTCAACTACTTCCCGCCCGGCGTCGCCCTGGCGAAGCAGCGCGGTGTCGCCGCGACCATCATCGCCGCCGGCACGCTGACGCCGCGCGGCTGGAAGATCATGGCGAAGAAGGGCAGCCCGCTCACCGGTATCAAGGATCTCGCGCGCAAGAAGATCGGCGTCACCGCGAACGGCTCCACCACGGACTTCTTCGCGCTCTGGGCCGGGCAGCAGGCGGGAGGCATGGTCTCGCGCATCCCGCTCGGTGGCGGCGGCATGATCCCTGGCCTGCTCTCCGGCAATGTGGACGCCATCGTGGCCTATCCGCCACTCTCCTACCGGCTGGAAAGCTCCGGCGACGGCAAGGTGCTGGTCGATCTCGGCGCCGCCATGCCGCCGAACCTGCCGGATGTCTGGGTCGCCCCTGACAGCGCGCTGCAGCAGCGCGGCGAGGCAATTCAGAAGGCGCTGGTCGGCATCTACTCCGCCGTCCGCCACATGAAGCAGAACCCGGACTGGACCATCCGCTTCATCGAGGAGGAGAGCAAGTTCCCGCCCGAGGTGGCGCGGCTGGAATACGAGAACACCATCAAGAACCTCTCCGATGATGGCAGCATCAAGGAGGAATGGGTGGAGAACTCGCTCGGCCTGGCGCGCCTCGCGGGGATGCAGGACCTGCCGCCGGCCAAGTCGATGTTCTCCACCCGCTTCCTGCCCGTCACGCCGACCGACGTGTGATGCGGACGGGACGCGACCGGAGGGTCCTGCTGGCGCAGGCGGCGGCGGTGCTGGGCTTCTTCCTGGTCTGGGAGGGCGCCAGCCGCCTCGGCCTGGCCGATCCGCGCCTGCTGCCGCCGCCCAGCCTCGTGCTGCCCAAGGCGGTGGAGTTGCTCGCCGATGAGGGCTTCCGTGGCCATCTCTGGGTGACGGTGCGGGAGATGCTGCTGGCCGGCGTGATCGCCGCGCCGCTCGGCGTTGGCATCGGACTGCTGCTGGCGGAGAGCCCCTATCTCGGTCGTGCCTTCAAGCCCTTCTTCCACTTTGTCGCCGCCGTGCCGAAGTCGGTCTTCCTGCCGGTCTTCATCCTGCTCTTCGGCATCGGCTTCGGGCAGAAGGTCGCCTTCGGCGTCTTCCAGGCGCTCTTCGTGCTGGTGATCGCCACCGCGGCGGCCGTCGCTGCCGTGCCGGAGGAGCTGCTGCGCCTCGCCCGCGCCAATGGCGCCACGCGCTGGCAGATCTGGATCGAGATCCACTGGAACGCGATGCTGCCGCTGATCCTCGAAGGCCTGCGGCTCGGCATGATCTTCAACATCGCCGGCGTCATCTTCGCGGAGATGTACGTCTCCCGCGCCGGGCTGGGGCAGCGCTTCAGCACCTGGGGCGAGAGCTTCCGCATGCCCGAACTCTTTGCCGGCGTGCTGATCGCCGCTGCCCTCAGCATCATCGTGAACGAGACGCTGCGCGCGCTGGAGCGCCGCGCCGGCGCCTGGAGGACGCCATGAGCCTTGACCTGGCCGAGCCCCGCCATGCCCCTGCCGCCATGACGCAAGCGCAGCCCGCCATCGAGGTGCAGGGCATCACGCACCGCTACCAGACCGGGCGCGGCGAGGTGCTGGCGCTGCGCGACATCAACCTCTCCGTCGCGCCCGGACGCTTCGTCGGGCTGGTCGGCCCCTCGGGCTGCGGCAAGTCCTCGCTGCTGATGATGATGGCGGGGCTGGTGCGGCCGAGCGAGGGCAGCGTCGCCGTCGGCGGCGCACCGGTCACCAAGCCGGCGCCGGAGCGGCTGGGTGTGGTCTTCCAGGAGGCCAGCCTGCTGCCCTGGCGCACCGCGCTGGAGAATGTCGCCTTCCCGCTGAAGCTGCGCGGCGTGCCGCGCGCCGAGCGTGAGGCGCGGGCCGAGCAGCTCCTGCACCTCGTCGGGCTGAAGGGTTTCGAAAACCGCCATCCGCATGAGCTTTCGGGCGGCATGAAGCAGCGCGTGGCCATCGCGCGCGGCTTCTGCCAGGACCCGCCGGTGCTGCTGATGGACGAGCCCTTCGCCGCGCTCGACGAGCAGACGCGCATGACGCTCGGCGATGAGCTGCTGCGCATCTGGGACCGGCATCGCAAGACCGTCGTCTTCGTCACGCACGGGCTGACCGAGGCCGTCTATCTCTGCGACGAGGTGGTGGTGCTCAGCGGCCGGCCCGGTGAGGTGCTGGCGCGTATCGAGATCGACCTGCCGCGCCCGCGCACCTGGGAGATGATGGCCACCGAGCATTTCGGCCGGCTGCGCGAGCAGATCTGGAGCCTGATCCGGAGGCAGTCATGAGCGCCACGGCCACCGCCGCTGCCCCGGCCCGCGAGGCGGCGCGCTGGCGCCTCTCGCCCGTGGCGCTGCGCTGGCTCTGCCTGGCGGTGCTTCTGGCGCTGTGGGAGGCGGCGCCCCGCGCCGGCTGGGTACCGGCGGTGATCCTCTCGCCGCCGAGCGCGGCCCTGGCGGCCGGCTTCGCGGAATGGGACTTCTTCGCCACCGCGCTGGCCTTCACCTTCGGGGAGATCCTGGTCTCCCTCTGCTTCGCCTATGGGCTGGGCGGGCTGCTGGGGCTGGTCACCGGCCTCTCGCCCTTCGGCCGCCGGGCGGCGCTGCCGCTGGTCTCCTCGCTCTACGCGCTGCCGCTGGTGGTGGTCTATCCGGTGATGACGGCCTGGTTCGGCATCGGGCCGGCCAGCAAGGTCTGGTTCGCCAGCCTCTACGGCATCTTTCCGGTCATCCTTGCCGCCGCCGCCGGCGTGCAGCTGGTGGACCGCCGACTCATCACCATGGCCCGCGCTCAGGGCGCGGGCTTCTGGCCGATGATGGTGGAGGTCATCATCCCCGCCGCCCTGCCCGCGGTGATCTCCGGCCTGCGGGTCGGCGGCGCGCTGGTGACGGTCGGCGTGGTGGTGGCGGAGATGCTCGCCTCCACCGACGGCATCGGCTTCCTCATCACCCAGAACCGGACCATGTTCCGCACCCCGCAGGTGTATTTCGGCATCCTGCTGGTGCTGGTGCTGGCCGGCGGCCTGGACACGCTCATCAGCCGCCTGGAGCGCCGTGCGTCGCGCTGGCGGCCCCAGCAGGACAACGCCCATGAATGACCGCCTGGAGCCCCTCCCGCCGCGCCCCTCCGCCGCGCCGGGCGAAGGCCCCGCCATGCCCGCGCTCGACGCGCTGCTGCATGGTGCCGTGGACCTGCACCACCACGGCTTCCCCGAGTTCAGCCTGGACCACCCGACCCGTCAGGATGACGCCGAGGAGTTGCGCCAGGCCGATGCCGCCGGCATGGCGGGCATCGTCATGAAGTCGCATTTCTTCCCGACCACGGCGGTCTCCTGGCGGCTGAACCGGATGGGGCTGCGGGCGCAGGCCTTCGCCTCCATCACCATGAACCCCTGCGCCGGCGGCTTCCTGCCGATCGCCGTGGAGGCCGCGGCGCGGCAGGGTGCGCGGGCGCTGTTCATGCCGACCTGGGGCGCCGCCGCCGACCAGCGGCGCGGCGGCTTCAGCCACCATCTCACCGAGTTCCTGGTGCAGGCACGGAAGCTGGACGCCGGGCGCGGCATGACCGTGATGGATGGTGGCCGCATCCGCCCCGAGGTCACCGAGTGCCTGGCCATCGCCGCCGAGTTCGGCATGATGGTCGCCACCGGCCATGTCTCGCCGGATGAAAGCCTGGCCGTGGTGCAGGAGGCGACGCGCCTCGGCGTGCGGGAAGTGATGTTCCAGCACCCGGACAGCCGCTCGATCGGCGCCACGCGCGAGGACATCCGGCGGATCGCCGCCGCCGGCGGCACCATCGAGTTCTGCGCCATCGGCTTCACCCCGGCCTTCCAGCGCCTGCCGATGCCGGAATGCCTGGAGATCATCCGCGAGGTCGGCGCCGAGCGCGTGGTGCTGACCACCGACTGCTTCTTCGGCTGGATGCCGCCCGCACCGGAGCTGCTGCGCATGACGCTTGGCAGCATGCTGCACCACGGCCTCTCCCCGGCCGAGGCGGCGATGCTGGTGCGGGACAATCCGCGCCGCCTGATCGGCCTGCCGGCCTGGACGGGCGAGGAAGCCGCCCCGCCGGTCTCCTTGCCGGCCTGAGCCTCCGCCGGCACCCGCGCGGTGCCGGCCTCCCTTCCCTTTTCTGCCCATCAGCCGTGGACTCCGGCGCCAAGTGGCGGCAGCGTGAGTGCGAAGCGCCGCAAAAGGCGCCGCAAGGGAGGAGAGGTTCATGACGCCCTGGACAAGGCGCGCCACGCTGGCCGCCATGGCTGCCCTGCCGCTCAGCCGTGCCCGCGCGAGTAACGCGGCCGGCACGGGGAACTGGCCCAACGAGCCCATCCGCATCGTCGTGCCCTTCGCGCCCGGCGGCTCGACCGATGCCGCGGCCCGGCTGGCCGCGCCCGGCCTGCAGCAGCGCCTGGGCGTGCCGATCATCGTCGAGAACCGCAGCGGCGCGGCGGGCAGCATCGGCACCGACGTCGTCGCCAAGGCGAAGCCGGACGGCTACACGTGGCTGCTCACCTTCGACTCCCATGCGCTGATGCCGGTCCTGGTGCCGAGCCTGCCCTTCGACCTGGAGAAGGACTTGGCGCCCGTCACGCAGATCGGCCGGGCGCCCTATGTCACGGCCTGCCAGCCCGGCAAGCCCTACCGCAGCATGGACGACGTCTTCGCCGCCGCGCGCAAGGGCGCCGTCTCCTTCGGCTCGACGGGGAACGGCACGATCGGCCATCTCGTCATGCTGATGCTGGGGCAGCGCAAGGGCGTCGAGATGACCCACCTGCCCTATCGCAGCGGCGGGCTGGCGGTGAACGACGCCGTGGCGGGACATGTGGACTTCATGATCGGCAGCGCCGCGCTGCTGGCGCCGCAGGTCTCGGCGGGGACGCTGCGGCCGCTGATGCAGTTCGGCAGCAAGCGCCTTTCGGCCCTGCCGGATGTGCCGACGGCGACGGAATCCGGCTTCCCCGACCTGACCGCCGAGGCCTGGTGGGGCGTCTTCGCGCCGGCCGGCGTGCCCGCCCCGATCCTGGCCCGCTTCCAGGCCGCCCTGATCGAGGCCTATCACGAGCCCCGCATCGCCAAGCAGTTCACCGAGGTGAACCAGGCCGAGCTGGTGCTCGGCGAGGCGCCGGCGCTGGCCAAGTTCGTGCAGGAGCAGGTCCGCGTCTGGGGTGAGGTGGCGCGTGCCAACAATGTCCGGCCGGACTGATGGTTCCAGCCCGATCCGCCGCCCCGCTGAACAGGAGGAAGAAGAACGTCCCATGACTCAGGCCGATGAATTCCACAATATCGACGATACGGACGGAGGCATCTTCCGCGAGCTTGCCCCTGGCCTGACCACGCGCATCTTCGCCGGCGAGCAGGCCATGCTCTCCATCGTCACCATCGCGCCCAATGCCGCGGGCGAGATGCATCACCACCCCGAGGAGCAGTGGGGCGTCCTGCTGGAGGGAAGCGCCGTGCGCATTCAGGGCGGCGAGGAGATCCCGGTGCGGAAGGGCGATTTCTGGCGCACGCCGGGTGGGGTTCCCCATACCATGCGCGCCGGGCCGGACGGCGCGCGGGTGCTTGACGTCTTCAGCCCGCCCCGGCCGCAATACCGCGTCGCCGGAAAGGGGTTCGGCACGACCTGATGCCATCCTCCGGCCGCCGGGTGCCCCTGCACCTCCCGGCGGCCCCTCAGAGCAAAGCGGGTTGAGTTATGTGTTACGTTATATCATAACTCACTAATGCACTCTCTCTGCGCAACCATTGCCTCCCGCCGCCTCCAGGGCCTTGCCTTGCAGGCTGGTCCATGGGGTGGCCGCCGTCCACATTTCGCCTGGGTCTCTCGAGGGTTCTTGACCCCTCCGCGGCAAGCCCTCCATAACAACGGCACGACGGTTCCCCTCGGGGATCAAAAGGGAACGCGGTGCAAGGCCGCGGCTGCCCCCGCAACTGTCAGCGGCGAGTGCCTGCCCGAACAACCGCCACTGGTGCCCCGGCACCGGGAAGGCCGGGCCGGCGCCGTGACCCGCGAGCCAGGAGACCTGCCGTCGGTCGTGGTCATGCGCGAACAGGCCGGGCGGGGTGTCCTGGCTGGGGCAGGAAGGACGTGCGGCATTCGCGCGGCCAGAGCGCCGCGTTCGTGGTGACGGACCACTGTGCCACGAGGTTCCGCATGGCAAGCCTCTCCCGCCGCCGCCTCCTGGCGGCCTCCGCCGCCTCCCTGCTGGCCGCCCCAGCCCTGGCCGCACCGCTTTCCCTCACGGGGCTGGACGGCAGCACCGCCACCCTGGCGCGACCGGCGCGCCGCATCCTGCTGGGCTTCTACTTCGAGGAGTTCCTGGCCGTCGGCGGTGCCGGGGCGCTGGACCGCGTCGTGGGCCTTTCCCGCGCCGCCTGGAAGGACTGGCGGCCGGCCAACTGGGCCGAGTACGTTAAGGTCCTGCCGGAGCTGGAGACCATTCCTGATGTGGGCGAGGTCGAGGTCGGCACCTTCTCGGTGGAGAAGGCCATCGCACTGAAGCCCGATGTCGCCATCCTCGGCGACTGGCAGGTAAAGGGACTGGGCACCGAGGTCGGGCGCCTTGCTGCCGCCGGCATTCCGGTCGTGGTGATCGACTACCACGCGGAACACCCGGCCCGGCACGCCGCCAGCACCCGCTTGCTGGGCCAGGTGCTCGGCGAGGAGGCCCGCGCCGCACGCCTGGCCGGGGACTACGAGGCCGCCATCGCCACCCTGCAGGAGCGCATCGCCGCCGCCCGCCTGCCGCGCCCACGCATCTACATCGAGCTGGGCAGCAAGGGGCCGGGCGAGCAGGGCCCGAGCTACGGCGACTACATGTGGGGCGCGCTGGCCGCCTTGGCGGGTGGCGACAATATCGGCCGTGGCGTGATCAGCACCTGGGGGCCGATGGCCGCCGAGAAGGTTCTGGCCAGCCGCCCGGAGGTGATCGCCATCGCCGGCTCGGAATGGCGGCGGCATCCGACGGCGCAGCTGATGGGCCAGGGCGTCACAACCGCGGAGGCGCGCGCCCGCCTGCGCGGCTTCATCGAGCGGCCGGGTTGGCAGGCGCTGCCGGCGGTGCGGGAGGGGCGGGTGCATGCGGTGTACCAGGGCGCCTCCCGTACCCTGGCCGACTTCGCCTCCGTCCAGTACCTCGCCAAGGCGCTCTACCCCGATCTCTTCGAGGGGCTGGACCCAGCGGCGGAGTACCTGGCATGGCATGCCCGCTGGCTGCCAATCCGCCCGCAGGGCAGCTTCATGCTGGGGCTGGCCTGAATGAGCCCCGCCATCGCCGCCGCCGTGGCAGCACACCGGACACGCGAGCGGCGGCGGCTGGCGATGCTGGCGGCCACGGCCGCGGCGCTGGTGGTCTCGCTGGTGCTGGACCTCGCCACCGGCCCGGCGCTGCTGCCGCTGCGCATGGTGGTGCCGGCGCTGCTCGGCCAGCCCGGGGCGGACGAGACCGTCTCGGTCATCCTCTGGTCGCTGCGGCTGCCGATGGCGCTGATGGCGGTGACGGTGGGCGTGGCGCTGGGAGTCAGCGGCGCCACCATGCAGACCCTGCTGGATAACCCGCTGGCCAGCCCCTACACGCTGGGGCTGGCGGCGGCGGCGGGGTTTGGCGCCTCGGTGGCCATCCAGCATGGCGGATGGGGCCTGCCGCCGGTGCTGGCGGTGCCTGGAGCGGCCTTCCTGGCCACCTGCCTCGCCTGCGCGGTCATCCTTGGCGTCGGGCGGCTGCGCGGCATGGCGGCGAATACCGTCGTGCTGGCCGGCATCGCCTTGCTCTTCCTGTTCCATGCGCTGCAGTCGCTGATGCAGTTCCGCGCCGCGCCGGAGGTGGGCCAGCAGATCGTCTTCTGGCTGCTCGGCAGCCTGGCCAAGGCAGACTGGCACAACCTGGCGATTACCGCCGCCGTCACCGCCCTCGCGTTGCCGTTGCTGCTGCGCCAGTGCTGGGCGCTGACCGCCCTGCGCCTGGGCGAGGCCCGCGCCCGCGCCCTCGGCCTGCCGATCGCGGGACTGCGCCTCGGCGTGGTGGCGCTGGTCTCGCTGATGACGGCGACGGCGATCAGCTTCGTTGGCACCATCGGCTTCGTCGGGCTGGTGGCACCGCATCTGGCGCGGCTCTGCATCGGCGAGGACCAGCGCTTCCTGCTGCCGCTCTCCGGGTTGATGGGCGCGCTGATGCTCTCCTCCGCCTCCGTGCTGTCGAAAGTGATCATCCCCGGCGCGCTGGTGCCGGTGGGCGTGGTGACAGCGGTGATCGGCGTGCCCTTCTTCTTCTGGCTGATCCTGGCCCGCAGGCTGCCGGGATGACGCTGCGGACGGAGGCGCTGACCCTGAGCCATGGCGGGCGCCCGATCAGCGAGGCGCTTTCGCTGGACTTCGCGCGCGGCACGCTCACCGCGCTGGTCGGGCCGAACGGCGCCGGCAAGACCACCCTGCTGCGCGCGCTGCACGGTGAGCACCCGCCCTCAGCTGGCCGCATCAGCCTGGATGGCGAGACGCTCGGCCCGGCCAGCCGCCGCCGCTGGGCGGCCCGCATCGGCTACATGCCGCAGGAGAGCCGCGCCGCCCCGGGGCTGACGGTGCTGGAGACGGTGCTGCTCGGCCGCGCCGGCACCCTCGCCTTCCGCCTGCCCGATGCGGTCCTGCACGAGGCGGCGGCGCTGCTGGAGGAGTTTGGCCTGCTCGGTCTCGCCGGGCGCGGGCTGGAGACGCTCAGCGGCGGGCAGCGGCAGATGGTGTTCTTCGCGCAGGCCCTGGCCCGCCGCCCCGAGGTGCTGCTGCTCGACGAGCCCGTCAGCGCGCTCGACCTGCGCCACCAGCGGACGCTGATGCGCGCCCTCCGCCGGCTGACCACGGCGCGCAACCTGATCAGCGTGGTGGTGCTGCACGACCTGAACCTCGCCGCGCGCTATGCCGACCGCGTCGCGGTGCTGGCCGACGGCGCGCTGCAGGCGCTGGGCCCGCCGGCCGAGGCGCTTTCGGCGCCGCTGCTCTCGGCCATCTATGGCGTCGGCCTGCGCGTGCTGCGGGACGAGGACGGGCAGTTCCTCGTGCAGGCCCTGGTGTGAGGTGCCAAAGCGCAAGGATGCGGCGGGCGGGCCGTCATTGCGGCGGCCGGATCATCGACCCGCCCATCGATGAAGAGCACATGCCCTGCCAGCCGCCCCACGCCAGCGCCCGGTGCGAACCGCCCGGGAAGCGGCCGGCGCGGTTACGCCCGGTCCAACAGGCGTCGTCGAAGCGGGCGCAGATGCGCCCGGCGGTGCGGCGGAACTCCATTCGCTGCGCTTGACCCTTGCCGTTCGCATCGCGCGGCCAGCCCTTGCCGGCGCTAGGCGATGGTGATTTCGGTCGTGCTCTTCACCTCCTCCATCACCGTGTAGGTGTGGGTCTGCCGGATGCCGGGCAGCGCGACCAGGGTGGCCCCGAGAAAGGCGCGATAGGCCTCCATGTCGCGCACGCGGACCTTGATCAGGTAGTCGAAGCCGCCGGCGACCATGTGGCACTCCATGATTTCCGGCGTGCGCCGGACCGCCGCGGCAAAATCCTCGAAGACCCGTGTGCTCGTCCGGTCCAGCGTGACCTCGACGAAGATCAGCAGCGCCCGGTCCAGCTTGGCCGGGTTCAGGCGGACCGTGTAGCCCTCGATGACGCCTTCCTTCTGGAGCCGCCGCACCCGCTCATGGGTGGCGGGCGGGCTCAGATGCGCCTGCCGGGACAGTTCCACATTCGTCATGCGGCCGTCCTTCTGCAGCAGGCGCAGGAGGCGCTTGTCGGTCTCGTCCATCGCGTCCCGAAGGTCCATCAAAAAGGCGGCCCCGCTTCCGAGCAAAATTCGGCGCGAGGCACCAACTATCGAATCTCATTCGCCCGGCCACCCGGTACACCGTTGATTGAACCGGAGAGCCCGCAGAACCGCAATGCCGTCCGACGAAGCCCTGGCCATCCCGCAAGTGGCGCCCGCACCCTTCAGCCGCTTCACGCCCCTGCCGCCACGGGGGCCGCTAAGGCAGGCCATCACCCGCCACGCCCGCGTGGCCGAGGCGGATTGCATCGCCCGCCTGCTGCCCGCCGCCACCCTGCCCCCGGCGCAGGCCGCCCAGGCGGCGGAAACGGCGCGCCGGCTGGTCGAGGCGCTGCGCCGCAAGGGCTCCCGTAGTGGCGTGGAAGGGTTGATGCAGGAGTTCTCCCTCTCCAGCCAGGAGGGAGTGGCGCTGATGTGCTTGGCCGAGGCGCTGCTGCGCATCCCCGACACCGCCACGCGCGACGCGCTGATCCGCGACAAGGTGGGGGACGGCAACTGGCGCGCGCATCTCGGCCATTCGCCCTCCCTGTTCGTCAATGCCGCGGCCTGGGGGTTGCTGGTGACCGGCAGGCTGGTCTCCACCAGTAGCGAGCAGGGACTTTCGGAGGCGCTGCGGCGCCTTGTGGCCCGCTGCGGGGAGCCGGTGATCCGCCGGGGCGTCGATCTCGCGATGCGGATGATGGGCGAGCAGTTCGTCACCGGCCAGACCATCGAGGAAGCGCTGGCGCGCAGCCGCAAGATGGAGGCCAAGGGATTCCGCTACTCCTACGACATGCTGGGCGAGGCCGCCCTCACCGCCCATGATGCCGCGCGTTACTACGGGGACTACGAGGCGGCGATCCACGCGATCGGCGCGGCCGCCGGGGGGCGTGGCATCCAGGCGGGACCGGGCATCTCGGTCAAGCTCTCGGCGCTGCACCCGCGCTATGCCCGCGCGCAGCAGGAGCGGGTGATGGCGGAGCTGCTGCCGCGCCTCGCTGCCCTCGCTGCCCTGGCGAAGCGCTACGACATCGGCCTGAACATCGACGCCGAGGAGGCCGATCGGCTGGAGCTTTCGCTCGACCTGCTGGAGGCGCTCTGCGCCGACCCGGCGCTCGCGGGGTGGGACGGGCTGGGCTTCGTGGTGCAGGCCTACCAGAAGCGCGCGCCCTTCGTGCTGGACTTCGTCATCGATCTCGCCCGGCGCAGCGGCCACCGGCTGATGGTGCGGCTGGTCAAGGGCGCCTACTGGGACAGCGAGATCAAGCGCGCGCAGATCGACGGGCTTGCGGACTACCCGGTCTTCACCCGCAAGCCGCACACCGACGTCTCCTACCTGGCCTGCGCCCGCAAGCTGCTCGACGCGCGCGAGGCCGTCTTCCCGCAATTCGCCACGCACAACGCGCAGACCCTCGCCGCCGTGCACGCCATGGCGGGGCCGGGCTTCACGCCCGGCGACCACGAGTTCCAGTGCCTGCACGGCATGGGCGAGCCGCTCTACGAGGAGGTGGTCGGCCCTGGGAAGCTGGACCGGCCCTGCCGCATCTACGCTCCGGTCGGCACGCACGAGACGCTGCTCGCCTATCTCGTGCGGCGGCTGCTGGAGAACGGCGCCAACTCCTCCTTCGTGAACCGCATCCAGGACCCGGCGGTGCCGGTCGAGACGCTGGTGGCCGATCCGGCGGCGCAGGTGGCGGCCATGGTGCCTCCCGGCGCGCCGCATCCGCGCATCCCGCTGCCGCGCGACCTCTACGGGCCAGCGCGTGTCAATTCCGCCGGCATGGATCTCAGCAGCGAGGCGGTGTTGGCCTCGCTGGACGCGGCCCTACGGGAGAGCGCGGCGCAAGCCTGGAAGGCCATGCCGCTGGTGGGCGGCTCCGAGGGCGCCGGCGAGGCGCGGGCGGTGCGCAACCCGGCCGACCGGCGCGACCTCGTCGGCCATGTGGTCGAGGCGGGAGCGCCGGAGGTGGAACGTGCCCTCGCCTCTGCGGAAGCCGCCACGCCGCGCTGGCGCGACACACCGCCCGCCGAGCGGGCCGCCTGCCTGCTACGTGCCGCCGATCGGCTGGAGCAGCGCATGCCGGTGCTGCTCGGCCTGATCATGCGCGAAGCCGGCAAGTCGCTGGCCAATGCCGTGGCGGAGGTGCGCGAGGCCGCGGACTTCCTGCGCTACTACGGCGGCCAGGTGCGGGACGGCTTCGACAACGCGACGCATCGCCCGCTCGGCCCCGTGCTCTGCATCAGCCCGTGGAACTTCCCGCTGGCGATCTTCACCGGGCAGGTAGCGGCGGCGCTGGCGGCCGGCAATCCGGTCCTGGCCAAGCCGGCGGAGGAAACGCCGCTGATCGCCGCGCAGGCCGTGGCCATCCTGCATGAGGCGGGCGTGCCGCGGGACATACTGCAGTTCCTGCCCGGCGACGGCAAGCTCGGCGCCGCCCTGGTGGCGGATGCGCGGGTGCGTGGCGTCATGTTCACCGGCTCCACCGAGGTGGCGCGGCTGATCCAGGCCGAGTTGGCCAAGCGCCTGAACCCGGATGGCATGCCGGTGCCGCTGGTCGCCGAGACCGGCGGGCAGAACGCGCTGGTGGTGGATTCCTCGGCCCTCGCCGAGCAGGTGGTGGGCGATGCGCTGCTCTCCGCCTTCGACAGCGCCGGGCAGCGCTGCTCGGCGCTGCGCCTGCTTTGCCTGCAGGAGGATGTGGCGGAGCGCACGCTTTCCATGCTGCTGGCGGCCATGACGGAGCTGTCGGTTGGCAATCCGGACCGGCTGTCCACCGATGTCGGCCCCGTCATCACCGACGAGGCGCGGGACGGCATCCTGGCGCATATCGAGGCCATGCGCCGCGCCGGGCGCCGCGTGCACCAGGCGCCGCTGCGGGAGGAATGCCGCCACGGCAGCTTCGTACCGCCGACGGTGATCGAGATCGACAACGTCGCCGAGCTGAGGCGCGAGGTCTTCGGCCCGGTGCTGCACGTGCTTTGCTTCCCTCGCGAGCGGCTGGACGCGCTGGTGGATGCGGTGAATGCCACCGGCTACGGCCTCACCTTCGGCGTGCATTCGCGCATTGACGAGCGGATCGCGCAGGTGGCCACGCGGGTGCAGGCCGGCAACGTCTATGTGAACCGCAATCTGGTGGGCGCGGTGGTGGGGGTGCAGCCCTTCGGCGGGCATGGCCTCTCCGGAACCGGGCCAAAGGCGGGCGGGCCGCTCTACCTGCGGCGGCTGCTCGCGGCCTGCCCACCGGCCAGCGGCCTGCCGGCGGGCCGGGCGCCGGAGGCGGCGCGCGCCTGGATTGCGTGGCTGGAGGCGCAGGGCGAGGCTGCCCTGGCGGCGGAGGCGCGGGCCCTGCTTGCCGCCACGCCCTTCGGCGTGGAGATCGAGCTGGCCGGGCCGGTGGGCGAGCGCAACCTCTACGCCACCGAGGCGCGCGGCGCGGTGCTCTGCCTCGGCGGCTCACGCCAGGAGGTGTTGCGCGCCGTCAGCGCCGCCCTCGTCACCGGCAACCGCGCCGTGGTGGCGCCGGGCAGCCTGGGCGAGCTTGCGGGGCTGCGGCCCTGGGTTGCCGAGGACACGTCGGACAGGGTTCAGGCCGTGCTGTGCGGCGGCAGGCCGGAGATGCTGCTGGCCCAGGCGGGGCAACTCGCCGCTGCGGATGGCCCGATCGTGGCGCTGCACGCCCTGCGTCCGGAAGGCGGCTTCCTGCTCGACATGCTCGTGCAGGAGCGTGCCACCAGCATCAACACCGCCGCGGCTGGCGGCAATGCCAACCTGATGATGATCGGCTGAGAAGGGCCAGGGGCTCCGCCCCTGGAACCCCGCCGGGGTGACAGTGTCACCCCGGACCCCGCCATCCGTCTGGGAACGTGAAGGGAGGGATGGACCGCGGGGAAGCGGCGCTTCCGCGGGCGGGCCGGGTTTCAGATGCCAAAGACATTGGGCAAGGGACGGTGCCGGGTGAGGGGATCGAACCCCCGACCTTCGGTTTACAAAACCGCTGCACTACCGCTGTGCTAACCCGGCAGCTGCCTGAGGAGGCTCAATCTTCAGCCGTGTGAGCCCGCTCAGCTGGTCCGTCGCGAGTTGTAAGGCCTCCCAACTCCCGATACCAGGACGTTCCCCTTCTCCCCGGTTTTGTGACGGATTTCAAGCAGTGGCCGAACGCCACATGCTCGCTTCCGGTCACTCCGGGGGGGGAACCCTGCGGCAGACCGCCTCCCCGCCGCCCTTGGCGCGGCCATGGGACCTGCCGCCAGAGCGATATTCCCTGCCCACCTCTCAAAGGCTGCGCCGGACGTTCCAAAACAGCGGGTTGGCGCTCTTGAGGAAGCCGGTGAGATCGGAGCGGAAGGCGGTCGGCTGCGACCACTGGCCGAGAGGGATGTAGGGGATCTCCTCGAAGGCCACGCCCTGCATCTCCGCCGCGATGCGCTTCTGGGCCGCAAGGTCGTCGGCCTTGAACCAGGCCTCACGCAGCTCGTCCAGGCGCGGGGCGGTGGGCCATCCGAACCAGGCGCGGTCGCCATTGCCCTTGAGCTGGACGCTGGCGGGATCGGCGGCGCCAAGTCCGGCCTGGCGGGTGTTGAACACGTTCCAGCCGCCCTCGGCAGGGGGCTTCTTCACCGCGCGCCGGGTGAGCACCGAGCCCCAGTCCATCGCCACCAACTCGGTCTTCAGCCCGATCTTCTGGAAAGCGGCCGCGGTCACCTCGGCCATGGCGTGCATCTGCGGCTGGTCGCCCGGGTCCATGATGAGGATGGTCTCGCCGCCATAACCGCTCTCCCGCACCAGGCGACGCGCCAGATCCAGGTCGCGCGGGCCGGTGAGACTGGCCATGCCGGTGTCGCTCGCCATGGGAGAACCCACCGTGAAGTATCCGACCGGGATGGAGGCGTAGTCCGTCTGCTCGCCCAGCACGGCCGCCACATACTCGCGCTGGTCGATGGCAGGCAGCAGGGCGCGCCGCAGCTTCGGATTGTCGAAGGGGGGGTGGAGGTGGTTGAGGGCGATGATGCCGATCAGCCCGAACGGGTCGAGCTGCTGCACGGTGATACCGGGGCTGCGCTTCAACGTGGGCACCAGGTCAAAGAGCGGCTGGTCCACCCAGTCCACCTCGCCCGACTGCAGGGCGGAGGCGGCGGTGCCGGGATCAGGCTGGATCGACCACTCCACCTGGTCGAAATGCACCACCTTGCCGCCGGCGAGATAGTCCGGCGGCTCGGAGCGCGGCACATAGCGGTCGAAGCGCTCGTAGAGGGAGCGGACGCCGGAGACCCATTCGTCCTGGCGGAACCGGAAAGGGCCGCTGCCGACGAATTCCCGCACTGCCTCGCTGGAGGGCACCCGCGCCATGCGCTCGGGCATGATGTAGCAGCCCTGCGACCCCAGCGCGTAGAGCATCTGCGGAAAGGGCGCCTTGAGGCGAATCGAGAAGCGGCGGTCGTCCAGCGCCTTCATCTCCTCCGTCGCGGCGGTGAGGAGCTGACCGAAGCTGTTGCGCTGCGCCCAGCGCGCGATGGAGGCGACAGCATCGATGGCGCGCACCGTCTCCCCGTCATGGAACAGCAGGCCGTCGCGCAGCGTGAAGGTCCAGGTGAGCCGGTCATCGGAGAGCGTGTGCCCGGCGCACATCTGCGGATGAGGCGTGAGGCCGATATCCACGCCATAGAGCGTGTCCCAGACCATCAATGCGTGGGTCTGCACGACGATGGCGGTGGTCCAGATCGGGTCAGGCGAGGAATAGGCCGCCATGGGGACGAAGCGCAGGCGGCGTGCACTGTCCTGGGCCCGGCCCAGCGAAGGCCGCGTGAGGCCCGCGGCGAGGGTGGTTCCGATCAATCCGCGACGTGACAGCATGGCAGTCTCCGGTCCGGTGAAAGAACGCTCCTTCTGAGCACAAACCGTGCCATCCGCGGTTCGCCTGACAGGCAGGGCCGCATCGCCGTGCGGCGTGGCAAGCCGTTCCCAGCGCGGTCCGGATGCGTCAGGCGGTGGGCAGGATGTTCTGGTTGAGGCGGAAGAGGTTGCCGGGGTCGTAGCTCTTCTTGATCTGCTGCAGCCGCGCGTAATTCGGCCCATAGGCGGCCGCCACCGCGTCGGCGCGTTCGTCGGCGTCGAAGTAGTTCACGTAGCGGCCGGCCCCCATATAGGGCCGCAGCGCGGCGAAGGAGTCCCGCGCCCAGGCCGTGCAGGCCCCGGTTTGCGCCGGGTCCGTCCATTCGGAGAGCACGAGCATGTTGTAGCCCGGCGTGCGGTGCGGAAAGGCGGTGTCGCTGACGCCAACGCGGGTGACGGCACCGTGGAAATGTTCGAGCAGCAACTGCCCCATGGGGGCGGGGCAGGCCGCGAAGCAGTCCACCATGGCCCGGATCGCATCGTCGCTGAGGCCGGCGAGGAAGCTCGATTTCCAGTAGTTGAGCGCGCCGCGCGGATAGGCCGCGTCCAACATGGTGTTGAGCTGCGCATAGGGCACCGGCCCGACCGTATCGACCACCGGCTTGCCGAAGCGCTTGATGGGTGCGGCCGCGGCTTCCCCTTCCGCCGGAGTGCCGCAATGGCACAGCACCAGCAGCGCCAGCTTCTCGCCCGAGCCGTCCGGCGCATGGACCAGGCCGGCGAAGATGGTGAACTCGTCGGGCAGCGAAGCCGTGATGTCGCGGAAATGCCGCAGCACGTCGAAGGCCGCGGAGAAGGGATAGCCGATGATCCCGCCCGTCACCATCGGTCCGACCGGGTGCAGGCGGTACTCGAAGGAGGCGACCACGCCGAAATTGCCGCCGCCGCCGCGCAACGCCCAGAACAGGTCCGGGTTCCGCTCCGCGCTCGCTGTCACGACCTTCCCCTCGGCGAGCACCACTTCCGCCGAGATCAGGTTGTCCAGGGCCAGCGCGTGCTTGCCCATCAGCCAGCCGAGTCCGCCACCGAGCGTCAGCCCCGCGATGCCGGTCGAGGAAACCACGCCACCGGTGGTCGCGAGGCCATGGAGCTGGGTCTCCCGGTTGAACTCGTTCCAGGTCACGCCGCCCTGCGCGCGGGCGGTGCGCGCCTCGGGGTCGACATGGATGCCCTTCATCAATTGCAGGTCGATCAGCAGGCCGCCCTCGGTGGTGGCGCGGCCCGCCACGTTGTGGCCGCCACCGCGGACGGCGAGCTCAAGCCCCTCCCGGCGCGCCACCTGCAGGGCCGCCAGGATGTCGGCCAGGCCGAGGCAACGGGCAATGAGGGCCGGGCGCTTGTCGATGAGGCCGTTATGGACCTTCCGGATCTCCTCGTAGCCTGCATCCCCGGGGCGCAGGACCTGTCCCGCGAAAGACCGGGCGAGTTCGGCGGCCGTGTCGGCCAGAGACGTTCTGCCGCTCATCATAACCTCCCCTGTGCGGGGCGCCGGCCAAGGCGAGGACGACCGCCGGCCCGCCAATTTTCGTTCTGAGTACGAAATATAGTGTGCTGCGCGCGAATGTCTGGTCCAGTGGCGTTTCCTCGAGGATGGAATTCCCTCAGGCCAGGCCGTCAGGGCTCAGGCTCATCAGAGGGCGGCATGATGACGGAGAACGAGCCAGACAGGTCCGATAGCCAGGCAATCCGAGGCACCGGCTATGCCTGGAACGACCTTACGGGAAGCGCGGGGAATACCATCGTGAAGCGCGAGGGGAGCAGCTCTTCACTGCCGGCTCGGAATGCGCTCCCGCTCCGGCGCCATCTCGTGGCGAGGGCACCGGGCCGGGCATCTGGGAGAACACCGTCGGCAAATCCAACATCGGTCCGGCCAACCTACCGCAGAGCAGTGGACGCGCTCGGCGCAATCATGGCTTCGTTGGGAACCAGGAACAGCCTGACGTGTTTCGGTCACTGGGAGGAGAGGACGGAGAGATGAGCGGCTTCGCCGACATTGCAACGCTTCAGGTACCGCATGAAATCGGCATCGCGTTGGCTGAAGGCATGCGCGGAGAGCCTGCATTGCGCTTCCAGCAGCGGCTGGATGCCAAGCTGGAACAGATGCGGGCAGCACTTCTGGACGAGGGACGGTCCGCGCAGGAGGTCCTGCTGATCTGCCAGACGGCCCGCCGGGCCGCCGAGGAAGAACGCCGCCGCGCGACAGAAGCTTTCTGAAAAGCCTCGTCTTCCGCCACTGCGTCCGACCAGACCGCAGACGCGATGAGCCGTCCCAGGCCTGGGCAAGGCGTGCGGAGCGTGCGAGGGCCTCGTTTCCGCCCTATCGTCATGCGCTGCTCGACTCGTGGGGAATGCTGCGGTCATCGGGCCTGGGGCACTGCTCCTGACCCGGGCAAGGCTTGCCCTGGCGAGCGCCCTGGGGCGCTCGCCTTCCGGAACCAAGGCTCTGGACGTCGCGGCCCACGCTGGCCCTCTCTGGAGCGGACGGCTCGACGAGCTGGGCAGGGGTGCTCCACCATCAAAGGTGAGCACCAGGCCGAGATTCATCCCGCACAAGAAGATTCGATCATACAGCTTGAGCAGTCGGGCATGCCATCGCTCGCATTGGCCCCCGATCGCGGTATGGTCGAGCAAAAGCATGGCGCGCGGCCCCATCAGGGACGAAGCGCCGCCGAACCAGGGAGATGTCCTCGATGCTGACTCGCCGCCAGGCCCTTGTGCTGCCCCTTGCCGCCGGCCTCGCGCCCCCCCTCGCCCGGGCGCAGACTGCACCAGCCTGGCGCCCAGACCGGCCCATCCGGATGATCGTCCCCTTCGCTCCCGGCGGATCGAACGACATCGTCGGGCGGATCATCGCGGATGCGGCGGGCCAGACCTTCGGCCAGCCGATCGTCGTCGAGAATCGTGCCGGCGCCGGCAGCATGATCGGCGCCGAGGCCGTCGCGCGCGCGGCGCCCGATGGCTACACGGTGCTGATCAACAGCTCCCATTCGGCCGTGCCGGCGATCGTCGCCCGCGTGCCCTACGATACGATCAACGACTTCGCCGGCGTGGCGGTGGCCGGCTTCTCGCCGCATGTGCTGGTTGTCACCCCGCAGCTGCCGGCCAAGAGCGTGCAGGAGCTGGTGGCGCTGCTGAAGGCCAATCCGGGCCGCTACAACCTGGCCACGGCCGGTATCGGCAGCAGCGTGCATGTCGGCGGGGAACTGCTCCGCAGCACCACCCAGGTTCAGGTCGAGGTGGTGCATTACCGCGGCGGCGGCCCGAGCGTCGCCGCCCTGGCGGCAGGAGAAGCGCAGTTCGGCACGCCGACCATGGCCTCCTCGATCGGGCAGGTGCGCGGCGGCGGGCTGCGCGCTTTGGCGGTTCTGGCCGAGCGGCGCAGCCCGGCGCTGCCCGACGTGCCGAGCGCGCCCGAGGCTGGCCTGCCCAACCTGATCCATGAGGAGTTCTTCCCCATCCTCGCGCCCGCCCATACGCCGGCGCCGGTGGTGGCCGCGCTGGGCGCCGCCTTCCGGGACGCGATCCAGCGGAGCGCGCCGAAACTCGTCGAACTGGCCGGAGTCGCGCCACGGCCGGGCTTCGAGACCTCCGAGCAGGTGATGGCCCTGGTGCGCGAGGGCGTCGATCGCTACGGGTCGGTGATGCGCGCGGCGGGCGTGCAACCCGAGTAACGGCCCCTGCGGCCAGCCCACCGCCGGCTGGCCGCGGCCTGCCCCAAGCGCCTAGGCTGTGGCGAGGCGCGCGCGGCTGCGCAGCAGCAGCGTCGCCACGATCAGCACATTCGCCGCATTCCAGACCACGCCGTTCAGGAAGGCGGCGGCGTAGCTGCCCGTCGCATCGAAGATGACGCCGGAGAGCCATCCGCCCAACGCCATGCCGACGAGGGTCGCCATCAGCACGATGCCCACCCGCATCCCGACCTCGGAGGACGGGAAGCTCTCCCGCACGATCACCGCGTAGGACGGCACGATGCCGCCCTGGAACAGGCCAAACAGCGCCGAGAGCGTGAAGAGCGAGCCCAGCCCGTCGAAGAACAGGAACAGCGAGAGCGCCACCCCCTGCAGCACCGAGCCCAGCATCAGCGTGCGCAGCCCGCCAATCCGGTCGGCGATGATGCCAGAGCCAACCCGCGAGACGATGCCGCAGGCGAGCATCAGGGAGAGCATCTCCGCCCCGCGCGCCACACCGTAGCCGAGATCGCCGCAATAGGCGACGATGTGGACCTGCGGCATGGCCATGGCGACGCAGCAGGCCACCCCCGCGCAGGAAAGCATCACCGTCAGCGCCGTGCGCGAAAAGCCGAGCGGCCTCGCCTCTCCCTGTTCGCCCGTCAGGGCGCCGCCCCGGGCGCCCGGTGCCCGCGCACGCAGCATCAGTGCAAGCGGCAGCATCGTCACCAGGCAGATGGCGCCAACAGCCACATGCGCCATGCGCCAGCCATAGGCCCCCATCAGCCAGGTCAGCACCGGCGGCCAGACGACACCGGCCAGGTAGTTGCCGGAGGCCGCGAGCGCGACCGCGATGCCGCGCCGCCGGCGGAACCAAAGGGAGGCATCGGCCATCAGCGGCGCGAGTGAGGCGGATGCGCCGACGCCGATCAGCACGCCTTGCGCGAGAGTGTAGGCGGCCAGGCTCGGCGCCAGCCCTGCCAGGACATAGCCGCCGGCCAGCAGGACCGCGGCGCCGAGCAGCGGCTTCATCACGCCGAAGCGGTCGGCGAGCCGCCCCATCAGGATGCCGCCCGCCCCGAAGCCGAGCATGGTGAGGGTATAGGGCAGCGAGGCGGCGCCGCGCGTCGCGCCGAACTCCGCCTGCACCGAGGGGAGCGCCACGATGACGGACCACATCCCCGCGCCACCCAGCGTCGTGAGCGCGACGATGGCGGCGAGGCGGACCCAGGCGGCCCGCGAATCCAGCAGATGCTCGCCCGTCATGCCACGGGTCCGAACCGCACGAAATCGGCCAGCGGGGCGCGTTCCGTCATCAGGTGGTTGGCAGGCTCCTGGGAATCCGCCCGGCCGAGCGCCATGCCGCAGACCACCGCCTCCGCATCCGGGACGCCGAGATGGGCGCGCAGCACGTCATGATGGTCGCAGAAGGCCGCCTGCGGGCAGGTATCCAGCCCATGGCCGCGGGCCGCGAGCATCACGGATTGCAGGAACATCCCGTAGTCCAGCCAGGAGCCCTGCTCCAGGTCGCGGTCGATGGTGAAGACCAGCCCGACCGGCGCGCCGAAGAAGTCGAAGTTGCGGGCGCGCTGTGCATGGCCGGCGGCATGGTCGCCCTTGGCGACGCCGACCAGCGCGTAGAGGTCCCAACCGACCTTGCGCCGCCGCGAGAGGTAGGGCTCCCGCCACTTGCGGGGATAATACTGGTAGTCGCGTGGCGTCACGGTCCCGGCATCATGCGCGGCGCGCAGCGCGGCGGAAAGGCGCGCCTTCTCCGCCCCCTGCGTGACGCGCACCTTCCAGGGTTGGACGTTGGAGCCGGAAGGCGCCCGCGCCGCGATCTCCAGGATGGCCTCGATGGTGGCACGCGGCACGGGATCGGGGAGGAAGCCGCGCACGCTGCGGCGCGTGGCCATCGCCTCGAAAACATCCATGCCGGTCTCCTTCCCCATCCATTCTGCTGGCGCGGTTCTGGCACAGAAATGTCCTGCCCGCCTCCCGCAGCATGGCGCAGTGGCCATGAATGAACAGCCCGGGCTGCCCTGCGGCGCGCGGCATGTCATAAGCCCGCCAGACCCGCCCCCCGCCTCAGGTACCCATGATTCGTCTAGACAACATCAGCAAGCAGAACGGCCAGCAGCTTCTCTTCATCGAGGCCTCCGCGGCACTCCAGAAGGGCGAGAAGATCGGCCTTGTCGGACCGAACGGCGCGGGCAAGACCACGCTCTTCCGCATGATCACCGGACAGGAGCCGCCGGATGAAGGCCTGGTCCTGGTCGAGCGCGGGGTCAGCATCGGCTTCTTCAGCCAGGATGTGGGGGAGATGTCGGGCCGCAGCGCGGTCGCCGAGGTGATGAACGGCGCCGGCGATGTCAGCGCCGTGGCGGCCGAGCTTCAGGCGCTGGAAGCCGCCATGGCGGACCCGGAGCAGATGGAGGCGCTGGAGGCCAATATCGAGCGCTTCGGCGAGGTGCAGGCCCGCTTCGAGAGCCTCGGCGGCTATGCGCTGGAGGGCCAGGCACGGGAGGTGCTCGCCGGCCTCAGCTTCAGCCAGGCCATGATGGACGGCGATGTCGGCGCCCTCTCGGGCGGCTGGAAGATGCGTGTGGCGCTCGCCCGCATCCTGCTCATGCGCCCGGACGTCATGCTGCTGGACGAGCCAAGCAACCACCTGGACCTGGAGAGCCTGATCTGGCTGGAGCAGTTCCTCGGCGGGTATGACGGCGCGCTGCTGATGACCTCGCACGACCGCGAGTTCATGAACCGCATCATCAACAAGGTGATCGAGATCGATGGCGGTACGCTGACCTCCTATTCCGGCGACTACGCCTTCTACGAGCAGCAGCGCGCGATGAACGAGCGGCAGCAGCAGGCGCAGTTCGAGCGCCAGCAGGCGATGCTGGCCAAGGAGATCAAGTTCATCGAGCGCTTCAAGGCGCGCGCCTCGCACGCCGCGCAGGTGCAGAGCCGCGTCAAGAAGCTGGAGAAGATCGACCGCGTCGAGCCGCCGAAGCGCCGGCAGACCGTCGCCTTCGAGTTCATGCCGGCGCCGCGCTCCGGCGAGGACGTGGTGAACCTGCGCAACGTGCACAAGCGCTACGGGGACCGCGTGATCTATGAGGGGCTGGACTTCCTCGTGCGCCGCAAGGAGCGCTGCTGCGTGCTCGGCACCAATGGCGCAGGCAAGTCCACCCTGCTGAAGCTCGTCACCGGCGCGACGGAGCCTGACGAGGGTACGGTCGTGCTGGGGGGCAGCGTGAAGATGGGCTACTTCGCCCAGCACGCCATGGAGTTGCTGGACGGCGACCGCACCGTTTTCCAGGCTCTGGAGGACGCCTTCCCCAAGGCGGCGCAAGGCTCGCTGCGCGCCCTCGCCGGCTGCTTCGGCTTCTCCGGCGACGA
>Ga0182742_1001511_pt1 | contig 29413 bp, 19 predicted proteins | sample eDN5th37CBELigMG_FD_128880 | JGI IMG/M metagenome (GOLD analysis project Ga0182742, IMG submission 128880) | Enriched Miracle-Growth compost microbial communities from Emeryville, California, USA - eDNA 5th pass 37_C BE-Lig MG (version 2)... ...
ATGGTGATCGAGACGCCGTCGACGATCTCGCCCTTCGTCCAGTCCGCCCAGCGGCCGGGGATGTAGACGAGGCCATCGTGGGTGGCCATGGTCCAGGTCTCGAGCGAGTAGCCCTGCTTGACCATGTGCTGGAGGCTCACCTCGCCGCGGATCTCCATCGACGTGGGGTTCCAGATCACCGCCTTGGCCAGCTCGCCGATCACCGAGACCACGGTCTGGTCGTCCACCACCACGTTGCCGTAGTCGAGGGCGTGCACGCCGAGGTTGATGAAGCTCAGGCTGCCGGACGCCTTGATCCCGCCGCCCTCCTGCAGCGTGTAGCGGCGCCAGGTGGGCTCCTCCACCAGGCCGACGAAGAGGTGCGGCGGGTGGGCGAGGACGATGTTGTGTCCGGGGATCTCGATCGCCTTCGAGTTGTCGAAGGGACCGTCCTCCAGCGACTCCACCGTCTGCACGTAGGTGGTGCGGTTGCCGGAGGTGTCGATCACCACCGAGGCGAGGGCGATGGTGCCCTTCATGGTGGCGGCAGCTCCGTCATCCTTCTCCTCGGAGCCGCAGGAGGCCGCGGCGAGGAGCAGGACGGAGAGCCCTGCGGTGTTCTTGAGGTTCATTCGTATCTCCGTTCTCAGAATGAGGCGGTGGTCTTGAAGTAGAGGGAGCGCCCCGGGCGCTGCGCGCCGAACTGGTCGAAGACCCGGGCGTCCGAGAGGTTCTGCGCCTCGCCGGTGAAGCTCATCGCGCCGAAGGGGACGTCGAGCTGGTAGATCAGCGCGAGGGCGTGGACGAACTGGGCGGGCACCGACTGCTTGAAGGCCGGATTCCCCTCGCTCTCCCAGGTCCGGTAGAAGCCCTCGACCCAGCGGCTGTTCCACACCAGCGACAGGCGATCGTCGGGCCGCGCCACCTCGCCCACGCCGAAGCGCGCCGCGAAGTTGGCGAAGAGCCAGGGCTGGTTGGGGATGCGATCGCCCTTCTGCCGCGCGAAGGGGCCGTCCTCGGAGGTGTTGCGGAAGTCGAGCCAGGTGAGGTTGGCGTCGAGGGCGACCCAGTCGCCGGGCGAGGTCCAGCCCGCAGCCGCCTCCACGCCGGTGGCCCTGGCGTCGGAGACGTTCTGGTACTGCTTGTCGAGGTTGCGGGCGAGGAGCGCGATCAGCCCCGCCGCGTCGCGGCGGAAGAGGTTGACCCCGCCGCGCAGCAGGCCGGCGGTGGTGCGGCGGTTGTCCAGCTCGAGGCCGAGGTTGAAGTTGTGGCTCGTCTCCGGCTGCAAGTCCATGTTGGGGGCGAGGAGGACGCCGTCGCCGAAGACCTCGTACGGCCGCGGCAGGCGCGTCGCCCACTCGTAGGAGGCCTTGCCGTAGAGCCTGCCGGCGAAGCGCCAGCGGAGCATGTTGCCGAAGCCGGTGCGGTGGCGATCGGTGTCGTGGCGCACGATCGCGCCGCCGAGCTGGGGATCCTCCGCCTCGAGGGTCTGGCGGTAGTCCTTGACGAAGAGGACGTTCTCGAGACGGTCGTCGAAGAGATCGACCTCGTAGGCCAGGCCGCTCACCACGGTGCGCATCTCGCGCTCGGCCCGGAGCGGATCGTTCTCCACCCCGCCGCCGCGGCGCTTGTCGTCGCCGTCCCGCAGCGTGAACTGCGGCGCCACCGAGGCGCGGAGCGTGTGGCCCGGCGCGAACTCCCAGCCGACGACCGCGCGGCCGAAGGTGCCGCGATCCCACCAGACGTCGTCGCTCCCGTCCGCGTCCAGCTCCGGCACGCCCTGCTGGACGCAGCTCCCGAACCAGTTGTAGCGGCAGTTCCCCACGTCGCGCAGGTGGGAGCGGCTCCAGCCCCAGCCGCCGGTCAGCTCCACCTCGACCGCGTCGGCGAAGCGGTTCTCGTACTGGAGCGTCGCGCCGGCGGAGAGGCCGCCGTAGCCCACGTCGCCGTAGGGCCAGGTCATCACCGGGTTGTGCTGCAGCCCCTTCTCGTAGTCGGTGAAGTAGGCACGCAGGGCGAGGCGCCGCGCCCAGGGGCGATCGACCACGCCCACCTCCACGTTGCCGCCCGCCGCCTCGTAGGCGTCGTTGAAGCGGTCGACGGTCACCGTGCTCTCCCGTCCCCGCTCGTCCGCCGCCTTCACCTCCACGGGATAGTCGTTGGTGGCGCGGTCGTAGAAGGCGCCCGCCCGGACGTAGAAGCCGCTCCCGGGCTCGAGGTGGCTGGCGAGGCCGGCGAGCCGGTGGGTGCCCCAGGAGCCGAGCTGGTAGGAGGCGCCCCCGTGGGTCCCCGCCTCGAGGGGCGCCGACACCAGGTTGACCGCGCCGCCCAGCGCGTCGGCGCCGAAGCGGATCGGCACCACGCCCCGGTAGACCTCCACCCGCTCCACCAGCGTCACCGGCACGTTGGCGATGCCGAAGGGATAGCCGGAGATCTCGAGGGGCACGCCGTCGAGGAAGAAGCGGATCTGCTCCCCGGAGAAGCCGTTGAGCGAGAACGTGGTCGTCGAGCCGAGGCCGCCGTCTCTGCGAACGCTGACGCCGTGGGTGCGCGCGAGAATCTCGCCGAGATCGACGCTCTCCAGCCGCGCCTCCCCGATCTCCACCACCTGCACCGCGTCGGCGGATTCGCGGAGGCGCTCCGCCTCGGAGCGGCGGCGCACCACCACTTCGATCGCCTCCTCCGCGGGCGGCGCCTCCTGCTGCTGCGGCTCGGGCGGGAGAGCGAAGGTGTAGCGGAAGCGGATCCGCGACGGCACCGGCGTCCCGTTGCGCAGCGCCGGCAGGAAGCGGAAGCGGAGCGCCGCTTCGCGCGCCGCCTCGTCGAAGCCGTGGCCCGCCGGCTCGACCACCTCCGCCTGCCGCACCGCGCCCTCCGCGTCGATGTCGAGGAGGAGGCCGACCTCCCCCTCGAGCCGCGCGGCGCGCGCCGCTTCCGGGTAGGCCGCCTCCGCGAACTCCACCAGCTCCGGCGCGCGGATCGCCTGCCGGGGCGCTGTGCCGCCGTCCACCTCCTGCTGCGAAGCGGCATGGGCGGGAAGGGCCCCCGCGAGGAGGGCGGCGACCAGGGGGAGGCCGATGCGGATCGGACGGCGGCTGGCGATCGGGGCGGACATCCGGGGTGGAGACTCCGGCGAGGATTTGATCCTGCGGTTGCGTTTCGTTCTCAACTTGCAAGGCGCAACCTTCTAGATCGGACGTCGATGTCCGTCAATCGCCATCTCCAGATGGGTGCCTGCACGAACGCGCGACCGGAGGCGTCCCCGCTGCCGTTCGCCTTACGCTGGCGCACCCGGAGGACGGAAGCCGTCCGCCGATCCGGTGCAGACTCGGCGGTTCGAACGTGCCGCGCATCGAAGCGCAGGAGGAGGAACGATGGCCAGGCCTCTCGAGGGAAGGGTCGCGCTGGTGGCGGGGGCGACCCGCGGCGCGGGCCGGGGGATCGCGGCGATGCTCGGCGAGGCGGGCGCCACCGTCTGGTGCACCGGCCGCAGCGTGCGCGGCGCGCTGGCGAGCGGCCCGGATCGCCCTGAGACGATCGAGGAGACCGCGGAGATGGTCACCGCCCGCGGCGGGCGGGGGATCGCCGTGCGCACCGATCACACGGTGGAGGCGGACGTGGTCGCCCTGATCGATCGCATCCGCCGGGCGTCGGGCCGCCTCGACATCCTGGTCGACGATGTGTGGGGCGGCGACGCGCTCATCGAGTGGGGCAGGCCCTTCTGGGAGACGACGCCGGAGAACGCGCGCATCCTCCTCGAGCGCGCGGTCTTCTCCCACCTCCTCACCAGCCGCCACGCGCTGCCCCTCCTCCTCGAGGCGGAGCGCGGGCTCCTGGTGGAGATCACCGACGGCGACTCCTTCGGCTACCGCGGCAACGTGCTCTACGACCTGGTCAAGATGGCGGTGATCCGCCTCGCTTTCGATCTCTCGCGGGAGCTCCGCGGGACGCGGGTCACCGCGCTGGCGGTGACGCCCGGCTTCCTCCGCTCCGAGGCCATGCTCGATCACTTCGGCGTCGAGGAATCGAACTGGCGCGACGCGATCGAGAAGGTCCCCGACTACGTCGCCTCGGAGACCCCCTTCTTCGTGGGGCGGGCGGTGGCTGCCCTCGCCGCCGACCCGGACGTGGGCGCGAAGGCGGGGCGCGTCTGGTCCTCGTGGGTCCTCTCCCGCGAATACGGCTTCACCGACATCGACGGCGCGCGGCCGGACTGGGGCGCCTACTTCGAGCAGAAGTACGGCGCGTCGCCCGTCGCGGACGAAGCCGCCTACGCGTCGTGGCTGAACGGCCCCATGGAGCTCGCCTTTCCCGACGGCATGCCCGACCTCAACGCGCCGCCGTGAGCTGGTCCGATGCCGCGTCAGATCCGCGCGGCGCGCAGGCGGAGCGCGTTGGCGATCACCGAGACGGAGCTGAAGCTCATCGCCGCCGCGGCGATCATCGGAGAGAGGAGCAGGCCGAACGCCGGGTAGAGCACGCCTGCCGCCACGGGGATGCCGAGGGTGTTGTAGACGAAGGCGAAGAAGAGGTTCTGCCGGATGTTCCGCATCGTCCGGGCAGAGAGGCGGCGGGCGCGCACGATGCCGCGCAGATCGCCCTTCACCAGAGTCACGCCGGCGCTCTCCATCGCCACGTCGGTCCCCGTTCCCATGGCGATCCCCACGTCCGCCCGGGCCAGCGCCGGCGCGTCGTTGATGCCGTCGCCCGCCATGGCCACCACCGCCCCCGCCGCCTGCAGCGCCTGCACCCGCGCCGCCTTCTCCTCCGGGAGCACGCCGGCGACCACCTCGTCGATCCCCAGCTTCGCCGCCACCGCCCAGGCGGTGGCCGCCTCGTCGCCGGTGAGCATCACGATCCGCAGCCCCTCGCGGTGGAGGTCGGCGATCGCCTCGGGCGCGCCCTCCTTGATCGGATCGGCGATCCCCAGGAGCCCCGCGGCGCGACCGTCGATCGCCGCGAAGATCACCGTCTGCCCCTCCGCCCGCAGCGCTTCCGCCCGCGCCGCCAGCGGCCCGGCATCGGCGCCCGCTTCCTCCAGGAGCGCCCGGTTGCCCGCCGCCACCGCGCGTCCCTCCACCGTGCCGGTGACCCCTTTGCCGGTGATCGACTCGAACGACGCAGCGTCCGCCGGCGCGACGCCCCGCTCCTCCGCGCCGCGGACGATCGCCTCCGCGAGGGGATGCTCGCTGCTCCGCTCCACCGCCGCCACCGCGCGCAGCAGCTCGTCCTCGTCGAAGCCTCGCGCGGTCTCCACCGCGACGAGGCGAGGACGCCCCTCGGTGAGCGTCCCCGTCTTGTCCACCACCAGGGTGTCGACGGCGCGCAGGGTCTCGATCGCCTCCGCGTCCCGGAAGAGCACGCCGCTGGTCGCCCCCTTCCCCGCCGCCACCAGGATCGACATCGGCGTCGCCAGGCCGAGGGCGCAGGGGCAGGCGATGATCAGCACCGCCACCGCGTTGAGGATCGCCCACGCCAGCCGCGGCTCCGGACCGGCGAGCGACCAGACCACGAAGGTGCCGGCGGCCACGACGATCACGGCGGGGACGAACCAGGCGGAGACCCGATCGGCCAGGCGCTGGATCGGGGCGCGGCTCCGCTGCGCCCGGGCCACCATCTCCACGATCTGCGCGAGGAGCGTCTCCGCCCCCACCCGCTCCGCCACCATCACCAGCGAACCGGTGCCGTTGAGGGTGGCGCCGATCACCGGATCGCCCGCCTCCTTCCGCACCGGGACCGGCTCGCCGGTGACCATCGACTCGTCCACGTTGCTGCGCCCCTCGATCACCGTGCCATCCACCGGCACCTTCTCGCCGGGGCGGACGCGGAGGCGGTCGCCCACCTGCACCCGGGCGAGCGGCACCTCCTCCTCCCGCCCGTCGGGGCGGACGCGGCGGGCGGTCGCCGGCGCCAGGTCGAGGAGGGCCCGGATCGCCGCGCCGGTCCTGCTCCTGGCGCGGAGCTCCAGCACCTGGCCGAGGAGGATCAAGCTGACGATCACCGCCGCCGCCTCGAAGTAGACCCCCACCTCGCCGCGGTGATCGCGGAAGGAGGCGGGAAAGATCCCGGGGAGGAGCGCGGCGATCAGCGAGTAGCCGTACGCCACGCCCACCCCGAGGCCGATCAGCGTGAACATGTTGAGGCTGCGGTTGCGCACCGACTGGACCGCCCGCACGTAGAAGGGCCACGCCGCCCACGTGGCCACCGGCGTGGCGAGGAGGAGCTCCACCAGCACCCGCGCCCGCCCGGGGAGGAGGCGCGCGACCGGCGCGCCGGGGAGCATGTCGCCCATGGCGACGATCACCAGCGGCAGGGTGAGGGCCACGGCGATCCGGAACCGCCGGCGCATCGAGACCAGCTCGGCGTTCTCGCCCTCCTCCACCGCGTTCCGCGGCTCGAGGGCCATCCCGCAGATCGGGCAGAAGCCCGGCTCGTCCCGGACGATCTCCGGGTGCATCGGGCAGGTGTATTCGATCCGCGGCGCCGCGCGCTCGAGGGCCATGCCGCACCTCGGGCAGCTCCCCGGACGCTCCTCGCGCACCGCGGGATGCATGGGGCAGGTCCACTGCCGGCGCTCGTCTTCCCGCATTCCGCGCACCTCCCCGGGGAGGCTAGGCATCGCCGGCCCCGGAGCCGCAGCCCAGGCCCGGCGCCCCGCAGCTGCGCGCCCCGGTGGCGTCCCACCCCGCTCAGATGGAGAGCACGCCGGGCCAGCGCCGCATCCACGCGCGCCGCGCCGCCTGCGCCTGCCACGCGGGATCGTCCGCCCGCACCCGCACCGATCCCGCCATCAGCTCGTCCATGCGCGCCTCGAAGGCGCGGGCGAGCGCCGGATCCTCCACCACCAGCGCCAGCTCGCTCTCCCAGTAGGCGGAGGTGATGTCGAGGTTGGCGCTCCCCACCACGCAGCGTTCGCCGTCCACGCTCATCGCCTTGGCGTGGACGTGGGGCTGGACGCTGCCGAGATCCGGCGACCAGCCGGGACGCCCCTCCACCGCGAAGAGGTGGACCTCGCCCCCGGCGGCGACCAGGGGATCCATCCGCGCGTGGACCAGCTCGGTGGCTGCCGCGCGCGCCGCCGCCCACGGCCCGGGGAACTGCACGCCGCCGTGGAGGGGCGCCACGTGGCCGACCAGCGTCCGCACCCGCACCCCGCGGCGCAGCGCCGCCACCAGCGCGTGCTGCAGCTCGAGCAGGAGCGGAAAGCCGTTGACCACGTGGATCGTGGATCGCGCCGCGTCGATCAGCTCGCGGTAGAGCTCCAGCGTGTGGGCGTCGCGCAGGCCGCGGTGGACGATCACCCGCGCCACAGACGATCCCGCCCGCGGCGGCGCGGCGATCGGGAAGGGCGCGCCCCCCGCCTCCACCCACGACGCGAGGAAGGAGCGCTCCACCGCAGCCGCGGCAGGCCCCTCCACCCGCGCCCCCGCGTCGAGCCACGGCACCCGGCGCCACGTGGTCTGGGGATTGAGCTCCACCTCGTCGAAGGAGGCGTAGTACTCGTGGGAGAGGTTCCTGCCCCCGACCAGCGCCAACCGCCCGTCCACCACCACCAGCTTGCGGTGGTCGCGCTGCTTCAGGTCGACGAGGGAGGGGAGCTCGTTGATCGGCCGCACCGCGCGCAGCTCCACCCCGGGCCGCTGCGCCAGCCGGGCGAGGAGCGGATTGACCGCGCCGAAGGAGCCGTGGAGGCCGTGGAGCGAGTCGACGAGGACGCGCACCGCCACGCCGCGGGACGCGGCGCCCGCCAGCGCCGCCTCCACCGGCCCGCCCACGTCGTCGTCCTCCGCCATGTAGACCTGCAGGTGGACGCTCCTCGTGCTCCCGGCGATCGCCTCGAGGAGCCAGCGCCGCGCCCGTGCGTTGTCGAGCTCCAGCTCGATCCCGTTGCCGGGGATCGGTTCCCGGGAGAAGGGCGCCGGCGCGGGAGGAAGCTCGCCCCGCAGCCCCGCCGCCGACCAGCAGGCGAAGCCCTCCCCCTCCGGCGCCACCGCGCCGCGGTGGACGATGGCGCGCACCGGAAAGCCCGCCCGGCGGAGCCGGCGCGCCACCCGCGCCAGGCGGACCGCGTCGAGGGGCTCCGAGACGTCGAGCGCCTCGCCCTCGTCGAGCACCGCCCGCGCGTCGAGCACCCGCGGCGGCAGCCCGTTCTCCCGCAGCCGCTCGCGGATCGCCCGGCAGCTCTCCGTGGGACGCAGCCGCACCGCGAGGAGGTCGGGGACTGGCGGTCCGGCGAGGCTGGCGAGCAGGCCGAGCACCTCGTCCTCCACCAGCGCGTCGTAGAGGACGAGGGGCCTTTCGCCCGGGCGGATCAGCTCGATCCACGCCTCGACCGCCTCCACCGACGGCGCCGTCCCCGCCACCCTGCACACGCCCAGCGCCCCCGCCCGCAGGCCCGCGGGGAGGCGCGCCTCGCCGCCCTCCACCCGCGCCACCGCCACCACGTGCCCCCGGGCGAGGAAGGCCACCGGCTGATCGGGGAGCGGGGGCAGGCTGCCCACCGCCGCCGTCTGGTCGATCCGCACCAGCGGCGCGCCGCCGAGATCGGCCAGGTCGGCCAGATCGATCCGCCGCACCTCGAGCCTTCGCTGCTGCACGGGCGGAAGGAGGAGCGCCGGCGCGCCGAGGCGCGGGGCCAGGAGGAGGAGCGCGGCGACCTCCGCGAAGACCACCAGATCCACGGGACGCTCGGGGAGCCAGCGATCGATCCAGCGCCGCATCGCCGCGGGCGTGCGCAGCCCCGCGGTCTCCACGCTCGCCTCGATCCCTGCCACCTCCACCAGGCGCGGCACCTCGTCGGGCGGCGGCGCGGCGGGGCCGAGGAGCGTGACCCGCATCGACCGCGTCCCCTGCTCGTGGAGGAAGGCGCGGACCGCGTCGCCTCCCCTCGCGCCGAAGGCGATGCAGGCGATCTCCTCGACCCGCCCCCCGGGCGCGCCGCCCCGCGCCACCAGCACCGGCAGGTGGCGCCGGCGCCGCACCTCGAGGAGGGCGGAGGCGCCCCGCAGCGAGGGGGCGGGCGAGGCGAGGAGGTCCACCTCCTCCGCGGCGCAGAGCGCGGCGAGGGCCTCGCCGTCCAGCGCCGGCACCAGCAGGACCCGGGCGGCGGGCGCGATCGCCGCCGCGGCCGCCTCGAGGGCGCGGAGGCGCGCATCGCCGGGCGGCGCCTCGATCCGCGTCGCCACCACCACGCTCTCCAGCGCGGGGGCCACCCGGCGCAGCAGATCGAGCGCCTGCGCCGCGTCGTGCTCCGGCTCGACCAGGAGGAGCGCCCGCCGGTAGTTCACGGTGGCGCTCCCGCGAGGAGGCGCCGCTCGAAGCCCCTGCCCGCCTCGTCCAGCACCACCGCCTCCACCGAGCGCACCCGTCCGTCGTCTTCGAGGGTGCAGAGGTTGTAACCGGCGCGGACGCGTTCGCTCGGGTGATCGAGCGCCGCCGCGGTGGCTGCCACCGCGGCGAGCCCGCCCAGCGGCTCGCGGCCGCGGTGGTGGAGGTGGCCGTAGAGGAGGAGCCCCCGAGGAAGGGGCGCCAGCACCCGGCGCAGCGCTCCCGCGTCGACGAGGCCGCCGCGGAGCTGCTCGAGGCGGAAGCGTCCGTCGAAGGGGCTGTGGTGGACGAGGATCACCGGCGTGCGCCGCGCCACCTCGGGGTGGGCGAGCACCCGCTCCAGCGCGGCGAGCTGGCGCCTGCCGAGGACGCCCGCGGAGACGAAGGGCGGGCGCGGCACCGCGCTCGAGAGGCCGACGATCGCCGCGGGGCCCCGCAGCTTGACGAAGGGATAGCGCCCGGCGGCCACCTCCACCGCCAGCTCGGGGAGATCGCTCTCCATGAAGGGGCCGAAGTGGTGGGCGAAGCGCCCCTCCCTGCCGATGGCGGGCAGGTAGACGTCGTGGTTGCCGGGGATCACCGTCACCTCCACCCGGCGCGCCGCCTCGGCGAGGAGGCGGCCCGCCTCCGCGTACTCCGCCTCCAGGGAGAGGTTGGTGATGTCCCCGGTGATCACCAGGTGGTCCGCCTCCGCCACCGCGGCGGCGAGCACCGCGAGGAGCCGCTCGCGCCGGTAGACCCGCCCCCGCTGGAGGAGCAGGTTGGCGTAGCCGGTGACCCGCTTGTTGAAGAGGACGCGCCGGAACTCCACCCCCGTGGGCGAGAGGACGTGGAGATCGGAGAGGTGGGCGATGCGGAGCACGTCCGCACGGTAGCGCGGGGCGGCGCCGGCAGCGACCGCCCGGAGGCGTGCCGGATGTCCTCCACCCGGCCCCGCCTCGGAGGGAGGACGGGCGCCCCGTCGCGCGCAGGCTGCGCCCGCGGGCTCGGGCCGCCGGTCAATCCCCGGCGCCGCCCCGGACCACCTGCTGGTCGATGGCGCCGAAGATGCTCCGCCCCTGCTCGTCGAACATCTCGATCCGCACGCGATCGCCGAAGCGCATGAAGGGCGTGCGCACCTCGCCGTAGAGGATCTTCTCCACCATCCGCACCTCGGCGAGGCAGGAGTAGCCGACGCCCCCCTCCTGCACGGGCCTGCCCGGGCCGCCGTCCGCGCCCGGGTTGGAGACGGTGCCCGAGCCGATGATCGAGCCTGCGGCGAGGCGGCGGGTCTTCGCCACGTGGGAGACCAGGCGGGCGAAGTCGAAGATCATGTCGGGCCCCGCGTTGGGCTCGCCGAACTTCTCGCCGTTGAGGTGGACGGTGAGGGGGAGGTGGACGCGGTTCTCCTTCCACGCGCTCCCCAGCTCGTCGGGCGTCACCGCCACCGGCGAGAAGGAGGAGGCGGGCTTGGACTGGAGGAAGCCGAATCCCTTGGCCAGCTCCGCGGGGATCAGGTTGCGCAGGCTCACGTCGTTGACCAGCATGAGCAGCTTGATGTGCGAGGCCGCCTTCTCCGGGCTGGTGCCCATCGGCACGTCGTCGGTGATCACCGCGATCTCGCCCTCGAAGTCGATTCCCCACTCCTCGCTCGCCATCACCACCGGCTCGGTGGGGCCGAGGAAGCAGTCGGAGGCGCCCTGGTACATGAGCGGATCGTCCCAGAAGCTCGCGGGCATCTCCGCGTTGCGCGCCCTGCGGACGAGCTGCACGTGGTTGAGGTAGGCGGAGCCGTCCGCCCACTGGAAGGCGCGGGGGAGCGGCGCGTGGAGCTGCTCCACGTCGAGATCGAAGGCGCCTTCCGCCTCCCCCCGCTCGAGCGCCTCGGCGAGCCGGCGGAGCTGCGGCTCCGCGCGGGCCCAGTCGTCGAGGGCGGCCTGGAGGGTGGGGGCGATCTCCCCGGCGGCCACGGCGCGGCGGAGGTCGCGGGAGACGACGACGAGCTGTCCGTCGCGGCTGCCGTTCCTGCGGGTTGCGAGCTTCATGGGCGATCTCCTCGGGCTGCCGCCTGCGCCGGCGGCGGCGCGGAGCATGCGACGCCGTCGTTACGTTTGCAACGATCGCCCGCGCCACGCGCGCACGGAAAGGCGCTTGCGCCGGGCGGGGCCGGTGTGGCCCGATCGCTCCACCCATGCACCGGAGGGGGAACGATGGGTCTGATCGAGCGCTACCTCGACACCGTGTACGAGGCCACCGGGATGCGGGGGATCTACCCGCCCAACATGCAGGTGCGCCTGGGCGACTACGGCTTCGTGCACGACGGCCGCTTCGAGCCGATCGGCAACGTGGCCGATCTGGGCGTGGCGGTGGAGACCGACAGGAGCGACGGGCAGATGCACCGCGAGTTCAAGTCCTCGCGGGTGAGCAAGGTGCAGTTCGGCGCGGGCGCCGCGGTGGAGGGGGGCGCGGTGACCGCGCGCGCCCGCCTCGAGCTCACCTTCCACGCGGACTTCTCGGTCTACTACGCGGTGGCGGGCTGCACCTACGAGCGGATCCGCAACCTGGCCGACGTGGGCTCCGAGGTGGTGCAGCGCTCGAAGAAGGGGAGCTGGAACGACGACTGGAAGGTGGTCACCTCCCGGATCGTCTCGGGCAACACCACGCTCATCATCTCCAGCGAGCAGGGCTCGAAGATCGTCCTCGAGGCCACCACCGACGTGCCGGCGATCGATCTCACCGATCCCGGCCTCTCCCTCCAGGTGGTCTACGACAGCACCGCCTCGGACCACTGGATCACCGAAAAGGGGACGCTGACGCCGTTCTGCTGGCTCCACCACGTGGATCGCGATCTCTTCGGCTACCGGCCCACCTTCGAGCGCAAGCTGCGCTTCGCCGGCGCGCCCCGGGCCAACGTGGCGATCGAGCCGGGCTTCGTCCTCGCCACCCGCACCGTCGATCCCCTCGAGGGCTGGGGAATGCGCCGGGAGGTGGCGGCGCCGGGCCCCAGGCGCCAGCGCCTGCAGCGATGAACGCGGCGGCTGCGGGCAGCGGGGCGGTGGCGGCGGAGGATCCGATCTTCCGGCCGCTCCGCGCCTTCGCCTTCGATCCCGGCGGCGGCAGCGGCCCCGCCAACCTGCTGGCGCTCCGCCTCCCCTGGGAGCCGCTCCGCCCCGGCCCCGCCGGGGGCCGGGTGGCGGTGATCGACTACGACGCCGCCGGCGATCGCTACTGGGCGCCGGTCGATCTCGACGATCCCCGGCTGCGCGGCGGCGGCCTCGATCCCGATCCCGGCCATCCCTTCTTCCACCAGCAGATGGCCTTCGCCATCGCCAGCTGGACCATCCGCAACTTCGAGCTGGCCCTCGGGCGGCGGGTGCGCTGGTCCTTCGACCGCAACCAGCGCGCGGATCGCCCCCTGCGCATCCTTCCCCACGGGGTGGAGGAGGCCAACGCCTGGTACGAGAGCGAGCTGCGCGCCCTCGTCTTCGGCCACTTCGCTGCGCCCTCGGGGGAGCGGATCTTCGCCTGCCTCTCCCACGACGTGGTCGCCCACGAGACCACCCACGCGCTGGTGGACGGCCTCCGCCGCTACTTCCGCGAGCCGGCCTCCGACGACACCCTCGCCTTCCACGAGGCGCTCGCCGATCTGGTGGCCCTCTTCCAGCACTTCGCCTTCCCCGAGGCGCTCCTCGAGACGGTGCGGCGCACCGGCGGCAGGATCCACGAGCCGCTCCCCGGCGCGGGAAATCCGCTGGTGGAGCTGGCGCGCCAGTTCGGGGAGGCGCTCGGCCTCGGCCGCGCGCTCCGCTCCGCCCTCGGCGCCGAGGGCGACGCCGCCGCCCTCGATCCCCACGCACGCGGATCGGTGCTGGTCGCCGCGGTCTTCGACGCCTTCTTCGCCATCTACGCGAAGCGGACCGCGGATCTCTTCGAGCTCGCCCGCTGCGGCGATCCGCGGGAGCCGATCCCCGAGCCCCTCGCCGCGCGCCTCGCGGCGGAGGCGGCGAAGGTGGCGCGGCGCTTCCTCTCCCTGTGCATCCGCGCCCTCGACTACTGCCCGCCCGTGGGCGTCACCTTCGGCGACTACCTCCGCGCCCTCCTCACCGCCGACCTGGAGGCGGTGCCGGAGGATCGGCAGGGCTGGCGCGAGGCGATCGTCGGGGCCTTCCGGCGCCGCTCCCTGCTCCCGCCGGATCTGCCGCCCACCGTCTCCGCCCTGTGCTGGCAGCCGCCGCCGTTCACCGGCGACCCGCCCCGCTGCGCCGGCCTCACGTTCGACGTGCTCCTGCGCCGGCGCGATCCCCGGCGCGGGAGCCGCAACGCCCGCCTCCTCCACGCCTTCGCCAACGAGCACCGGGCGGCGCTGGGGCTGGCGCCGGGGATCCCGATCCACAGCCACTCCTTCGAGTGCGTGGGCAGGACCAGCCCGGCGGGCGATCCCCGCTTCGGCTTCGTCGCCGAGCTGGTGCAGACGGTGCGGCGCCGGCTTCCGTGCGGAACGCAGGTGCCGATCCGCGGCGGCGTCACCCTGGTCCTCGATCCCGAGGGGCGCGTCCTCTACGCGATCGGCAAGCCCCTCGACGAGGCGGCGATCGCCGCGCGCCTCGCCTTCGCCGCGACGATGCGCGGCTCGCCCCACCGCCTCGGGATCGACTTCCGCGCCCTCCACCGGCAGGCGAGCGCTGCAGGCGGCGCCGCGCCGTTCGACGAGCGGTGGGCGCTGGAGCCCGCGGCGTTCCGCCGGCTCCACCCCCACCTGCCCTTCGACGAGCGCGACGAGCGCGCCTTCCGCAGGCAGGCGCGCGCTACTGCGCCAGCGCGCTCGTGAGCTGCTCGCCGTAGCCGCCCAGCCAGGCGAAGGCGGCGAGCGCCGCCAGCACCAGGATCACCGCGGCGGCGGTGGCCAGTCGGTGCTTCGGCTCCGCCCAGGGATCGGTGAGCTGCCGCTGCGCGTGGGCGGGGATGGTGGCCATCGCGGTGAGCGAGCCGCCGAAGGGGATGTTGATCCGGGCGCGGCTGTTCACCGCCCAGCCGTTGGCGTCGAGGATCGGGCCGAGGGAGCGGCCGCGGAGCTTGAGCCAGGCGAGGATCATCGACGGCCCCGAGACGAGGGCGAGCACGCCGAGGATCGCCAGCGGCATCTGCCACCAGGCGAGCTGGAGGAAGCCGCTCACCACCGCCGCCAGCGCCGAGCCGATGGCGCCGATGGCGAGGCCGATCGCGGCGAAGATGCCGGCGAAGCGCGCCACGTCGAAGGCCTGCTGGCCCGCGGTGGGCGCCGCCGCGGTGGGCGCCGCGGATTCGACCCGGGTGGCGGTCTCGGCGATCCGCGCCGCCGCCTGCTCGTGCACCTCCTTGTCCCGCGCCGCGGCGAGCTTCTCGATCTGGCTGCCGATGAGCTGGCCGATCTTCCGGTACGGCGTCCAGAACGCCTCGCGGACGCTGATCGGGTGCTCCACCAGCTTGATCACCTTCGCGTCCCAGTCGGCGCCCTTCCTGTCGAAGAAGACGCCGTTGCGCCCCACCGCCAGATCGACGCCGTCGCCGTCGGTGATCGCCGCCACGATGAACTTCTTCCTGCCATCCGACTTGCGGGTGCACTCGCAGTAGGCGAGGCAGGTGTTGCTCCGCGAGGCGAGGGCGGCGTGGGCCTCGGGATCGGCCACCTCCACGCAGAGGTCGCAGCTCCGCCTGTCGAGGTAGAGGGTGCCCGCCTGGAAGACCGCCTTCTTCCGCCCGTAGAAGTCGGAGAAGGAGACGAAGTTGCAGAGGAGCCGGTAGAGATCCCGCTTGTAGCGGAGGAGCTTCTCCACCAGGGCAATCCCCGCCACCTCGCCGGCGAGCGCCTCGTCCGCGGCGATCTGCGCTGCGAGCCGCTCGCGCACGCCGCTCCCGAGCAGCGCGCGCACCCGTTCGATCCCCAGCTTCGCCACCGCCGCGCCGGCGTTGGATCCGGACCAGGCGACGAAGGGATCGAGGCGCGCCTTCACCTCGCGCCACTCCGCCGCGGTGATCACCTTGCGGGGCCCGAGGAGCGGCTCGATCGCCAGCCGGCGCGCCGCCTCGATCCGCTCCGCCCACGCGGGGTTGAGCCCCGCCTCCAGCGGGAGGGGCGCGTCGGGGACCACCTGCGCCAGGGGGAAGGAGGCCACCTCCTCGCCGGTGGGCGAGAGGAGCCCCGCCGCCACCGCCTCGTACGCCGCCTCGCTCCTGTTGAGCGGGCCGCGCGCGCGGGGATCGAAGGCGGCCATCCTGCTGCGGGTGAACCAGTCGTCCACCTTCTCCCGCACCGCGGCGATCGCCGCTGCCGCCGCCTCGGTCCCCTTGCCGAGGGGGAGCACGGTCGCCTCCTCCGCCTCCGCCCGGCGCCACCAGGCGTCGCAGGCGGCGGCCGCCTCGAAGAAGGCGTCGAGGGTGGCGCGATCGACGCCCGGCCTGCCGGAGCGGTCGGCGGCGCCGCCCATGCAGTCGAGGATGTCGCGGATCGCCGCGGCGCTCTCCTCGTCGTCCGCCGCCTCCGGGGGCACCACGCCGTCGCCGTTTCGCTTGAGCTGCGCGTAGAGCCGCGCGGTGTCCGCCGCGTCCTCCAGCGAGATCGCCTGCGCGCCGGCCTTGCCGAGGCCGGCGAGGATCTGCCGCGCCGAAGCGAGGATCAGCGCGCCGTCCGGATGCGTGTCGTCGATCGCGTCGAGGGCGAGGGTGTCGCCACCCGCCACGAGCTGGTCGGCGTCGCGGAGGACCGCGGTGGCCCACTGCACCGCGGCGAGGATCTCGGGGACGCGGATCCTGCCGTCGCCGTCGAGGTCGACGAGGCGCAGGGTCTTCTCGTCGAACTCCAGCCCCTCCACCGGACAGGCGAGGGCGACCCAGAGCTTGGGATCGAGGCGTTCGAGAGCGCGGAGGTCCTCGCCGCGGTCGAGGAGGACCTGATCGAAGCCGCCGGCGCGGAAGAAGCGGAAGCGATGGGACGGAGGTGTCATTTCCGGCTGATAGCACGGCCGGGCCCGCGAAATCGACAGACGGCGGGGCGGGCGGCGGCCTCTTTGGCCTTGCTTCCTGGCGAGCGCCGGGCAATGCGGAGGGGAGGGGAAATGGTCCCCCCGAGGTTCCAATCCCGATGGCGCGCGCCCCCGTCCACCTCCCGGAAGACGCCCTGATCCCCGCCACCGGCGCGCCGCTCCAGCCCCTGCGCACCATCGCCGATCAGGCCTTCTCCCGCGCGGCGGGCGCCCCGCTGGTGGAGGGGAACGCGGTGCGCGTCCTCAAGGACGCCGCGGAGAACTACCCCGCCTGGCTGAAGGCGATCGAGGCGGCGGAGCGCCACGTCCACTTCGAGAACTACATCGTCACCGACGACGAGATCGGCGCCCTCTTCGCCGACGCGCTCCTCGCCGCCGCCCGCAACGGCGTGCGGGTGCGGGTGATCTACGACTGGCTCGGCTGCCTCACCAAGGCCTCCGCCGCCTACTGGAAGCGCCTACGCGACGGCGGCGTGGAGGTGCGCTGCTACAACCCGCCGCGCTTCGACTCGCCCCTCGCCTGGGTCTCCCGCGACCACCGCAAGATGCTCGCGGTGGACGGCCGCGTGGGCTTCGTCACCGGCCTCTGCGTGGGCAAGCCGTGGGTCGGCGATCCGGCGAAGGGGATCGAGCCCTGGCGCGACACCGGCGTGGAGATCCGGGGGCCCGCGGTGGCGGACGTGGAGCAGGCCTTCGCCCAGACCTGGGCGATGTGCGGCCCGCCCCTCCCCGAGGAGGATCTCCCCGCCGCCAGCGCCCTCCATCCCGCCGGCGACGTGGGGGTGCGGATCATCGCCACCGTCCCCTCCACCGCGGGCATGCTCCGCCTCGACCAGATGCTGGCGGCGGTGGCACGCAAGCGGGTCTGGATCACCGACGCCTACTTCGCCGGCGTCACCGTCCACGTGCAGGCGCTGCGGGCGGCGGCGAAGGCGGGGGTCGACGTGCGCCTCCTCCTGCCGGACAGCTCGGACATCCCGCTGGTGCAGCAGGTCTCCCGCGCCGGCTACCGCACCCTCCTCGAGGCGGGGGTGCGAATCTTCGAGTGGAACGGCTCGATGCTCCACGCCAAGACGGCGGTGGTGGACGGCCGCTGGTCCCGCATCGGCTCCACCAACCTCAACGTCTCGAGCTGGATCGCCAACTGCGAGCTCGACGCGCTGATCGAGGACGAGCGGATCGGCGCGGAGATGGAGGAGCTCTACCTGCGCGACCTCGACTACTCCACCGAGATCGTCCTCGAGGACTGGCCCCGCCGCAGGCACGGGCGGCGCCGGGCCGCGGGCACCCACCGGCTCGGCAGCGGCGCCACCAATGCCCGCGGCAGCACCGCGGTGGCGGGCGCCCTCCGCGCCGGCCACGCGCTGGGCGCCGCCTTCACCGATCGCCGCGTCCTCGAGCCGGCGGAGATGCGGCTGATGCTGGTGGCGGGCCTCGCCCTCCTCGCGGTAGCGGCGCTGCTGATCTTCTTCCCGCGGGTGCTGGTCTACCCGCTCATCCTCCTCGCCACCTGGTTCGGCGTCGCCCTCCTCCTCCGCGCCCGCAAGCTCCACCTGGAGCGGAAGGCGCGGCGCGCGCAGGGTTCCCCCCCACGGGACCGCTCCCGATAGGCGGTTTGCACCCCCGGTCGTGGCTGCCACCCTTCCCGCGCAACGAGAGGGAGGTGCGCATGGTCACGCTGGACGACGCACGCCGCGTCATCGCGGCGGCAGAGAAGAAGGCGCGGGAGATCGGGCAGCCGATGAACATCGCCGTGGCGGACGAGGGGGGCAACCTGGTCGCCCACGTGCGGATGGACGGCGCCTGGCTGGGCAGCATCGACATCTCGATCAAGAAGGCGTGGACGTCGCGGGCCTTCGACATCGCCACGAAGGACCTCGCCGCCCACTCCCAGTCGGGCGGCCAGTTCTTCGGCATCCACGCCTCCAACGGCGGGCGGGTGATGATCTTCGCCGGCGGCGTTCCGCTCCGGCGCAACGGCAAGGTGGTCGGCGCGGTGGGCGTCAGCGGCGGTAGCGGCGATCAGGACCACGAAGTGGCGATGGCGGGCGCCGCTGCATTCTGACCGGGAGGAAGGCGAGATGGCGAGCAACCGTGGCGTGGTCTACCTCGGCCCCGGCAAGGTCGAAGTGCAGTCGATCCCCTGGCCGAAGATGGAGAACCCGCAGGGGAAGAAGATCGAGCACGGGGTGATCCTCAAGGTGGTCTCGAGCAACATCTGCGGCTCGGACCAGCACATGGTGCGCGGCAGGACCACCGCGCCCGTCGGGCTGGTGCTCGGCCACGAGATCACCGGCGAGATCGTGGAGAAGGGGCGCGACGTCGAGTTCCTCGAGGTCGGCGACCTGGTCACCGTCCCGTTCAACGTCTCCTGCGGCCGCTGCCGCATGTGCCGCGAGCAGAACACCGGCGTCTGCCTCAACGTCAACCCGGCGCGGGCGGGCGGCGCCTATGGCTACGTGGACATGGGCGGCTGGATCGGCGGGCAGGCGGAGTACGTGATGGTCCCCTACGCCGACTTCCAGCTCATCCCCTTCCCCGACAAGGCGCAGGCGATGGAGAAGATCCGCGACCTGACCATGCTCAGCGACATCTTCCCCACCGGCTTCCACGGCGCGGTCAACGCGGGCGTCGGCGTGGGCAAGACGGTCTACGTGGCGGGCGCCGGTCCGGTGGGCCTCGCCGCCGCCGCGTCGGCGCAGCTTCTCGGCGCGGCGGTGGTGATGATCGGCGACATGCAGCAGGAGCGGCTCCAGCACGCGAAGTCGGTGGGATTCGTGCCCATCGATCTGACGAAGAGCGACCAGCTCGAGGATCTGATTGAGCAGGTGATCGGCGCGCGGGAGGTGGACTGCGCCATCGACGCGGTGGGCTTCGAGGCCCACGGCCACGGCGCCGAGGCGGCGAAGGAGAAGCCCGCCACCGTCCTCAACTCGCTGATGGGGATCACCGCGCCGGCGGGCCGGATCGGCATCCCCGGCCTCTACGTCACCGAGGATCCCGGGGCGAAGGACGAGGCGGCCAGGCACGGCTCGCTGCGCCTCCGCTTCGGCCTCGGCTGGGCCAAATCGCAGGCCTTCTTCACCGGCCAGACGCCGGTGCTCCGCTACAACCGCTACCTGATGGAGGCGATCCTCCACGACCGGGTGCAGATCGGGAAGATCGTCAACGCCACGGTCATCCCGCTGGACGACGCGCCCCGCGGCTACCAGGAGTTCGACAAGGGCGCCGCGCGGAAGTTCGTCCTCGACCCCCACGGGCTGATCCAGTGAGCGGCGGTCACGGATAGCGGACCGTGGCCGGCTGGCCGGGACCGGGGAGGGGGATGAACTCGCCCTCCCCCGGTACGCGGGGGAAGCGCCCCGCCCCCCAGTCGGCCTTCGCCTGCTCGATCCGCTCCCTGCTGCTCGAGACGAAGTTCCACCAGAGGTGGCGCGGGCCGTCGATCGGATCGCCGCCGAGGACCATCACCCGCGCCGCGCCCTCCGCCCGGAGCATCGGCGCGGCGCGGGGCGCGAGGACCAGGAGGCGGTTGGGCCCGTAGCTGTCGCCGCCCAGCTCGATCGTCCCCTCCACCACGTAGATCGCCAGTTCCGCGTACGTGGTGGGGAGGGCCAGTACCGCGGCGGGATCGAGGCGCGCCTCCACGTAGAGCGTCGCCGAGGCGGCGCGCACCGGCGAGGTGGCGCCGGCGAACGATCCGGCGATCACCCGCAGCCGCAGCCCCTCCCCCTCCACCACCGGCAGCGCCGCGGCGGGAAAATGGGCGAAGGCCGGCTCGTCCTCCTCCCGCTCCCGCGGCAGCGCCAGCCAGGTCTGGATGCCGAAGAGGCGCGTCTCCACCTGCCGCAGCCCGGGCGGCGTACGCTCGGAGTGGACGATTCCCCGCCCCGCGGTCATCCAGTTCACCTCGCCGGGGCGGATCGGCTGGACGGTCCCCAGGCTGTCCCGGTGGAGGAGCTCCCCTTCGAAGAGATAGGTGACGGTTGCCAGCCCGATGTGCGGATGGGGCGCCACGTCGAGGCCGCGCCCGGGACCGAGGATCGCCGGCCCCATCTCGTCGAAGAAGACGAAGGGGCCCACCGTGCGCCGCTGCAGCGAAGGAAGGGCGCGGCGTACCTCGAAGCCGCCCACCAATTCCTTCGTCGGCGGCGCGATCTCCGCTTCGACGACGCGCATCGCTCCTCCCGCGGGATCGCCTTCCCGCCGATCTGTCGCGATCCACAGGATGGCGGCTCTGCCGTCAGCGGGCCATCCGTTCCTGCAGGAAGCCGACGAAAGCCTTCACCCGGGCGGGCAGGTGGCGGGTCGACCGCCAGGATCGGCGTCCCTCCCCTCCTGGCCTGAAACGGATCTCGTCGAGCTTCATCGTTGAAGCAGGATGTTCCACCCGGGCCGTCCCCCGGGATCGCGACGGTGCGGTTCGCGAGGGCGCAGGAAGGCCCCGAACGCAGGAGCGAACGATGCGCGCGGCGACGGGTGCCGCGGTGGAGTTCGACGGGGCGCGCCTCGAAACCGCGGTAGACCGCCCGCGACGATCGCGCGGGCTTCCTCGACAAAGAGCCCCGTCCGGAGGCAGCGTGAGCGAAGGCGGTTTCACCCACCGCGGCCTCCTCGCGGGGGCCGCCCTGGCAGGAGCCGGCGCGGCGGTGGCTCGCACCGTCGGCGCGGCAGGAGAGAGGAGACGAACGGTGATCACGGTGCGCAGGGCGGGCGATCGCGGCCACGCCAACCACGGGTGGCTCGACAGCCACCACACCTTCTCCTTCGCCGGGTACTACGACCCGGCGCACATGGGCTTCCGCGCCCTCCGGGTGATCAACGAGGACCGCGTAGCGCCCGGCACGGGCTTCGGTCCCCACGGCCACCGGGACATGGAGATCGTCACCTACGTCCTCTCCGGCGCGATCGAGCACCGGGACAGCCTGGGAACGGTGGGGACGCTGCGCGCGGGTGAGATGCAGCGGATGACCGCGGGCACCGGCGTGATGCACAGCGAGATGAACCGGACCGACGAGCCGCTCCACTTCCTCCAGATCTGGATCCTGCCCGAGAGGCGCGGCCTGCCCCCCTCCTACGAGCAGCGCGCCTTTCCCGAGGAGGAGCGGCGCGGGCGGTTCCGGCTGGTGGTCTCGCCCACGGGCGAGGCGGGCTCGATGCGGATCCACCAGGACGTGAAGCTCCACGCCACGCTCCTCGGACCGGGCGAACGCGCCACGTACGAGCTCCCCGCCGGCAGGCACGCCTGGGTGCAGATCGCCCGCGGCGCGGCGAAGCTCGACGGCGCCCTGCTCCAGGCGGGCGACGGCGCCTCCCTCTCCGCGGCGGAGGCGACGCGCCTCGTCCTGGAGGCGTCCGAGGAGACCGAGGCGCTTCTCTTCGACCTCGCGTGAGCCGCGCCCCGCTCCCGCGCGGTGCTGCGTCTGCCCGGCCGCCGCCTCCGCCCCGGCAGCCGGGCAGCGGAGCGCCGCGGTTGCGCCGCCAGCGCGCCCGCCCGCGCTACTGGGCGCACCAGCCGAAGGTGGTGGAGGCGCCCGGCGCCAGCTCCCGGTTCCAGCTCACGCCCGAGAAGATCGTCTTCCCGTCCGCACCCGGCGCGGAGACCGCGCTCCACAGGTCGGTGATCGTCCCCTCGACCTCCGTCTCCACCTGCCAGGCGAGCGTCTCGTTGCTGCGGTTGGTCACGGTCGCGTCCACGCAGTAACGGCTCCCCCAGCGCCCGGTCTCGTCGATCACCAGCGAGACCGTGGGCGGCGTCCAGGCGATCGCCACCGGCCCGGGATCGACCGCGGGCGCCGGCGCGTTGCCTTCCTCCGCGCCGCCCCTGCGGGTCCGGAAGTGGGCCAGCTCGGTCACCGCCCGGCGGAGCGAGGCGATCCCGCCACCCGCGGGCAACTTCTCCTGCAGCGCGCAGGCGAGGGCGTCGCTCTGCGCCATCCCCAGGGCCCAGGCTGTCCACATCCCGGTGAAGCAGCGCTCCACCTCGCGGCTCGCCGCGAGCTTCTCCGCCAGCCCCTGCACCCCGTGGAAGGTGCCGTCGGTGGAGACGGAGCGGACGATCGCGCCGCTGTCGTCGATCTCGTGGGCGCCGTCCCGCTCCCGCCAGCGGCCGCCGCCGTCGAAGTGCTCGAAGGCGAAGCCGATGGGATCGATCAGGTCGTGGCAGCTCGCGCAGGCCTCGTCGGAGGCGTGGCGCGCGTAGCGCTCGCGGGTGGAGAGCGCGGGATCCACCGGCGGCGGCGAGGTGTCGAGGTTGGCGGGCGGCGGCGGCAGGTCGGTGCAGAGGAAGCGCTCGCGCACCAGGAGCCCGCGGTGGATCGGCGAGGAGCCGGTGGGGAGCGCGTGGGTCATCAGCACGCCGCCCAGGGCGAGGAGGCCGCGGCGCGGCGTCCCGGCGGTGGAGACGCGGCGGAATCCCGCCTCGTCCGCGGGACCGGTCCCCGGGGCGATGCCGTAGTAGGCGGCGAGCTCGTCGGTCATCCACGAGCGCTCCAGGGTGAGCGCGTCGGCAAGGGTGGCGTCGCTCTCCACCAGGTCGGCGACCACCCGGGCGATCTCCCCCTCCATCGCGGTGCGGATCGCCGGGGTGAGCGCGGGATGGATCGCGGCGTCGCGCGGCACCGTCTGCAGCCGCTCGAGCTCGAGCCAGCTGGTGAAGAAGGCGGACATCGTCTCCTTCGAGCGGGGATGGGCGGCGAGCCGCTCCACCTGCGCCCGCAGCCCCGCCTCGGTGGCGAGGGCGCCGCTCGCCGCCGCGGCGAGCAGCTCCGCGTCCGGCGTCGAGCCGGTGAAGAGGTAGGCGAGCTGGGTGGCCAGCTCCCAGGGGCCGAGGGTGTAGAGCCCGTCGCCGCTGCGGCTGCCCAGCTCCGAGCGGTAGAGGAAGTGGGGCGACTGGAGGATGGCGGTGATCACCCAGCGCACCCCTTCGGCGAAGCCGTCCTCCTCCGCCACCTCCACGAAGAGATCGGCGTAGCGCCGCTGCTCCTCGGTGGTGAGCGGCCGGCGGAAGGCGCGCAGGCCGAAGTCGTGGATCAGGGACGCCGCGCATTCCGCGCTCGCCTCGCGGTGGCAGGGGATGATCTGGTCGAGGCGCGTGGCCACCGCCGCCGCCGCCAGCTCCTCTGCGGAGGCGCGGTACTGATCGGCGAGGAGCGGATCGACCTGCAGCGCCCCCGCCTCGTTGGCGAAGCCGCGCACCGCCGGGTCGGGCGCGAAGCTCCCGGCGCGCTCCGCCTCCAGGCCGAGGAGATCGGCGATGGTCCTGCGGTACTCCGCGTGGGAGAGGCGCCGGAGCAGGCGCGGGCCCGCCTCGTCCTCGCAGGCGATCGGCGGCAGGCCGCCCCCGCCGCTGCCGCCACCGCCGGTCTCGTCGCCGCAGGGGATCTCGCCGCGCACCCACGCGACCAGGTGCTCGAGATCCCGCGCCGCCTGGCTTCCCGGCTCGATCACCTTGCCGCCGGTGTGGCCGGCGGGGTGGAGGCCGGTGGGCTTGAGGAGGAGGAGCGGCTCGCCCTCGTGTTCCAGCGCCGCCGCGGCACGGAAAGCGGCCTGGTTGATCGCCAGCCAGTCGGGGTTGCTCTCCGGCACCAGCACCAGCCGCGTGTCCTTCGCGGTGCCACCCGCGATGTGGCAGGTGAGGCAGCGCGGCTCGAGGATCGGGTTCCACACCCGGTCGGTGAAGAAGACCGGATCGTCCGCGCAACCGGAAGGGCCGCCGGGCCCGGCGCCGCCGCCGCCACCGCCGCCGCCGGGAACGCCGCCGCCGGGAATGCCGCCCCTGCCGCCGCCACCGTCCCGGGCGCTCCCCTCCACCGGCTGGACGATCGAGCCGCAGCCGGCGAGGAGGAGCGCCACCCCCATCGCCACGAGCGTCCGGATCACGAGAGCACCCCCAGCCCGCCGCTCCCCGCGGCAGGGTTGCCGAAGGTCTGGTTGGTCAGGCCGAAGCGGTGGCAGATGGAGACCAGGACCTGCGCGTGCTTCGCGCCACCGAGCCTGAGGTAGCGCCCGGTGGAGAGGCCGCCGCCGGCGAGGACCCACGGGACCGACTTGCAGGTGTGGAGGCGGCCGTCCCCCAGCTCCTTGGCCCAGAGCACCAGGGTGGAGTCGAGGAGCGTGCCTCCCTGCGGATCGGGGAGCGAATCGAGCCTCTCGAGGAGGTAGGCGAACTGCTCGGTGTTCCACCGCTCGGCGGTGACGAACTCCGCCACCTTCGCGGTGTTGTTGTCGTCGGTGTGGGAGAGGGAGTGGTGCCCCTCGGTGACGCCGACCCACGAGTAGACCCGATCGCCGACGGTGTGGGAGAGCTGGATCGAGGCGACGTTGGTGAGGCCGCAGGCGAGGGCCTGCACCGCCAGGTCGATCTGCGCCCGGGTGAGCGCCGGGAAGAGGTCGTTCTGGTAGATGCCGACGCGCTCCGGCGGCACCGGGGCGGTGCAGCTCCCCTGGTCGCCGCCGGTGATCCCCAGCTCCACCTGCCGGAGCGATTCGAGGTGGACGTCGAGCTTGGCGCGCTGCGCGGGCCCCAGCCGCCCGCGCAGATCGGCGAGCTCCGCGCGGGCGAGATCGATCACGCTCCTGCGCCGCTGGCGCAGCTTCGCCGCCGCCTCGGGACCGCCCGCCAGATCGCCGAACATCCGCGTCCACGCACCCAGCGGATCGTCGTCGGGCGAGACGTAGACGTTGGGCCCCGCGTAGCTGATCCGCGTCTGATCGCCCGCGCCCCAGGAGCTGGTCTGGACGCCGAACTCCAGCGAACGGAAGCGCGTGGATCCGCCCACGTGCTCGGCGATGAACTGGTCGATGCTCTTGCCGCCGCCCACGTCACCGGCGGTGCCGTTGTTGGTGAGCATCGCCTTCATGCCCGGCGCGTGGTTGTCCGCCTCGTGGAAGTCGAGCTCGTCGAGGAGGATCACCTTGCTGCGCTGCGCCTGGAGCGGCTCGAGGATCGATCCGGGCGGAAAGGTGAAGTCGGTCTCCCCACCCTGCGGGCGCCAGAACCGGTGGATGGTGCCGTTGGGGGTAAAGAACACGAGCAGCCGCTTCGGTCGGGCGGCACCTGCCGCCCGTGCCGGCGTGGCGAGCAGGTCGACGAAGGGCGCCGCCAGGAGCGCGGCGCCGAAGCCGGCCAGGAAGCGCCGGCGATGTGCGAACGACGACATGGACGCGGAACCTCCCCGTGACGTTCGCCGAGAGTAAACACAATTCGTTTGGATTGCTATGAGAATTAGGATCTCTAACCCTTCTGGGGTGCGAGAAACACCCACCCGGTGCGCAGATCCTGCCCGCGGATCCGACCCCACCGCGGAGCGATCCGCCAGCGCCGGGTTGCGGGGAATCGGCGCAGGGGTGCAGGAGCGCTGCGGCTTGGCGTCCCCCGGATCCGGCGTGGGAAAGGTGGAGCGCCCGCTTTCAGGCGGCGCGGCAGAACCGCGCGATGGTCGCCAGGAGCTCGGCGAGGGGAAGGGGCTTGTGGAAGACGCCCTGGACGTGGAGAGCGTCGAAGATTCGCGAGAGATCGCGGTCGGCGGAGAAGACGATCACCGGGATCTCCGCGCGGCCGGCGGTGGCGCGCTGCGCCGTGCGGAAGGCGGCGCCGTCCATCACCGGCATCGTCATGTCGAGGAGGATGAGCGCCGGGCGCGGCCCCGGCGCGCCCAGGATCTCCAGCGCCTGGCGGCCGTTGCAGGCGCCCACCGCGTCGTCGCCCGCGTCCTCCAGGATCTCCCCCAGCGAATCGCGGATGGCCGCGTCGTCCTCCGCGACGAGCACCCTGCTGCCCATCAACCGGCCTTCCGACCCCCGTCCGCTCCGACGGGCTCGACCGGAAGCTGCACGATGAAGAGGGCGCCGCCGCCGGGCGCGTTGCGCGCCTCCACGGTTCCGCCGTGGCCCGCCACGATCTCGTGGGTGACGTAGAGGCCGAGCCCGAGCCCGCCGTGGTGCCGCTCGCTGGTGGACCGCTCGAACCTGCCGAAGATGCGCACGAGATCCTCCGCGGGCACGCCGGGTCCGTGGTCGCGCACCTCGAGGCGCGCGCCTGCGCCGCATCGCTGGAGCGCCACGCGGATCGGCGCGCCCGCGCCGAACTTCATCGCGTTGGAGAGGAGGTTGACCACCACCTGCTCGATGCGCAGGCGATCCCAGGCGCCGACGATCCCCGGCTCGATCTCCAGCGACAGCTCGCAGCCCGCGTTCGCCGCCGCGCTGGAGAAGCGCTCCACCACCTCGCCCACCGCCTCGCCGAGATCGAACGGTTCCCGGGTGAATGTGAGCCGGCCCGTGGAGATCCGCGCCACGTCGAGCAGGGCGTCGATCAACGCCGCCATCCGCTCGCCGCTCCGCAGCGCCCTGCCGATGCGCTGCTGGATCTTCCCGTCCGCGCCGGCGAGCCGCAGGCGCAGATCCTCGAGCTGGAGCTGGAGCGCGGTGAGCGGCGTGCGCAGCTCGTGGGAGGCGATGGAGAGGAACTGATCGCGCAGGCGGAGCGCCTCCTCCGCCTGCACCCGGCGCACGCGCTCCTCCTCGAGACGCTTCCTGTCGGTGCGATCGCGGGTGATCTTCGCGAAGCCCTGCAGGTCGCCCTTCTCGTCCCGCAGCGCGGTGATCACCACGTCCGCCCAGAACCGGCTGCCGTCCCTGCGGACGCGCCACCCCTCGGTCTCCACCCGCCCCTGCTCCGCGGCGATGCGGAGCAGCCGCTCCGGCAGCCCCGCCTCCCGATCCTCCGCGGTGTAGAAGCGGCTCACCGGCTCGCCGACGATCTCCGCCGCGGTGTACCCCTTGAGCATCCGGGCGCCCGCGTTCCAGCTCTCGATCCGTCCCTGCGGCGAGACGAAGAAGATCGCGTAGTCGCGCACGCTGTCGACGAGGAGCACCGCGCGCTGCTCGAGCGTCAGCTGGTTGTGATTGACCGGGGTCTCCAAGTCGCTCCTTCGGAGACGAGTCCGGCGCGAGAGAAGCCGCTCGTCGGTCCACCGTCCGCGTCTACCGCGCCGCGTTCCCGTTCCAGGCCTTCCCTACCCGAGGCGGGGGGGCCTCGTCTGCTCTCCGGTGCGGCGGGCCGAGGCAACCTCTGCATGGAGGGTGGAATCGTCAACCGAGCACACGGCCCCTCGGGGGAGCGCAGCCGTGCGCCACGCCGCCCCCCCGGTGGATCGCCCGGATCAGGTGGGCCGGACGATCCTGCCGTCCACCAGCCGGGCGAACCGCCCCTCCTCCCTGGGGAGGACGGGGGCGTCGCTCTCCCACGGCCAGCCGCCGAAGCGCGTGCGCTGGTATTCGACGATCGTCTGCCGGATCTCCTCGGGCGTGTTCATCACGAAGGGGCCGTACTGCACCACCGGCTCGCCGATCGGCCGCCCCTGGAGCACGAGGATCTCCGCCCCGTCCGCCCCCGCCTCGAGGAGCACGGTGCGATCCGCCTGGAGATCGACCGCGTGGTAGGCGGGCACGTCGATCCCCGCCACCCGGAGCGCGCTTCCCCGGAAGAAGTAGAGCCGCCTGTTGCTCCCCGCCGCGGCGGCGGGGATCGCCCAGGTGGCGCCCGGCTCCATGTCGATGGTCCAGATCGCCACGTCGGCGGCGGGGTCCGCCGCCCACGAGTCGGGCGGCGGCGCCAGCGCCCGCCTGCCGCCGACCGAGCCGGCGACCACCACCACCTCGGTCTTCCGCCCCGCCGCGTCGCGGTGGTCCAGCCGCGGGATCTCCTCGCTCCAGTACATCGAGAAGTAGGGCGCCACCATCTTCGAGCGCCGCGGGAGGTTGAGCCAGATCTGGAAGAGTTCGAGGGGGTTGGGCCTGTCGCGCTCCACCAGCGGGAACATCTCCGCGTGGTTGATCCCGCGCCCCGCGGTGAGCCACTGCACGTCGCCCCGCCCGAAGCGCGCGCGGGCGCCCAGCGAGTCGGAGTGGTCGAGCAGCCCGCGCCGCACGAGGGTCACCGTCTCGAAGCCGCGGTGGGGATGCTGGGGAAAGCCCGGCACCTCCCTGCCGTGGTACATGTTCCAGCCGTCCTTGCCGGCGAAGTCCTGGCCGATCGTCCTCCCCTCCAGCGAGGCGGCGGGACCCATCCGTTCGTTGCCCGCCGGGTAGGCGTCGTCGTGGTGGGCGCAGAAGAGGAACGGGTCGGGCGTCTTCCACGGGGACTGGAGACGTTCCATCCCGAGGACGGCATCCTGCTGGCTCTCGATCGTCATCGGTTCCTCCTGTCGCTTGCACGACGCGCCCGCAGCCACCGCTGCCGAACCTGCGGCCAGGAGCTGGAGCGCCTTCCTGCGGCTGATTCCGTCCATCGTTCCTCCGCGCGCAGCGTATCCGATGCGCCACCGGGGCGATCGGTGCGCACGTGTCCATCCGTTGGAAATTCCCGTTCCTGCCCCTTTTGCACGTCCGGTGGCGGGCCGCCACAATCACCGGGTGGAGGTGGGCGATGGAGGACGCCAGGCAGGAGTTCGCGGAGCCGTCCGTCGGGGTCGGCTCCGCGACCGCGGAACAGTTCCGCCACCTGGTGGACAGCGTCCGGGACTACGCCATCTTCCTCCTCGATCCGGACGGCTACGTCCGCACCTGGAACCCGGGCGCCGAGCGCTTCAAGGGCTACGCCGCCGACGAGATCATCGGGAAGCACTTCTCCCGCTTCTACACCGAGGAGGACCGCGCGGCGGGAAAGCCGGAGCGGGAGCTGGAGATCGCCCGCAGGGAGGGGCGGATCGAGGACGAGGGCTGGCGCGTCCGCAAGGACGGCTCGCGCTTCTGGGCCAACGTGGTGATCACCGCGTTGCGCGACGAGGAGACCGGCGAGCTGATCGGCTTCGCCAAGGTGACGCGCGACCTCACCGCCCGGCGCGAGGCGGAGGTGCAGAAGGAGCGCGCGGTGAGCCGCCTCGACGCGGTCCTGCGCCAGATGCCGATCGGCGTGATGATCGTGGAGGCGGACGGCACCTATTCCTTCGTCAACGAGGCGGCGGTGCGCATGCTCGGCGGCCCTCGGGTCGGCGCGAAGCTCGGCAACCACCGCGCCTTCACCGGCTACCGCGCGGGCGGCAGCCGCCTCGAGCCGGAGGACTGGCCCCACACCCGCGCGCTGCGCACCGGCGAGCTCACGGTGG
>Ga0182742_1001512_pt1 | contig 29398 bp, 23 predicted proteins | sample eDN5th37CBELigMG_FD_128880 | JGI IMG/M metagenome (GOLD analysis project Ga0182742, IMG submission 128880) | Enriched Miracle-Growth compost microbial communities from Emeryville, California, USA - eDNA 5th pass 37_C BE-Lig MG (version 2)... ...
GCCGCTCGCCGTCGAAGTTGCTGTGCTCGTAAATGGCAATGCGCGTATCGCCGAACACACGGATGGACGAGATCCCATCGTTCCACCCCAGCTCGCGCAGATCCCGAATCACCTCGCCGGCATCCCAGCACATCGAATTCCCCTGGAACCCGACATGCTGATACACGCACACGCGATCCGCGCGCCGATCCCTGTGCTGTCCGCCTCCGCGAAAGCCACCGGAAGTGACGCGGAACCCGTCGACCTCGTCGTTCCAGTTGCGGCTGAAGCGCTTGAGATCGGCGATGCTCTGATCGATCGTCACCTGATTTCCCTGAAAGCCGGGATGCTCGTACAGGGTGATCTCGGCACGGCCCCGGATCCGGATCGACGACACCTGATCGCGACGCCGTCCGAGATCGGCGACGCTCTCTCCGACGGAATAGCAGGACTCCCATCCGCCGTAGTTGGCGTGCTCGTACAGGCACACCTGCCCCGGGCCACCGTCCGGCCCCTGAGCGAACGCCAGTGAAGGTACGAGAAATCCCGCGGAGAACAGCACGGAAAGAACAAGAGACCGCATATCGACAAGCCGCATTGAGAAACCTCCGACAACCGCGGGCGGAGCATAGAATCGCAGTCTGAAGAAGTGCTGAATGCGACCTGCGGCACACTCTCTCCCGCGGAGAGCGCCCGATGATGGGGCGGCTCAGCGGCGTGTCGGCGGGAGAGCGTTCCGCGTGAGAGGAGACCGCACCCGCTTTACGGATGCGGCCTCTCACAAGCGCTCAGAACATCAGCGCTCAGAACGTCGTACGCACACCTACGCGAAACGCGCGGCCCAGCGTGTCGAAGAACACAGGGTTGGTGCCGCCGTTGTTGTTGGAGGCCCCGAACGCGCCGCCGCCCACCGCCACGGGCGGATCCTTGTTGAAGATGTTGTCCACCGACGCGAAGAGCTGCAGCGATCGCAGCGGCCCCACCTCCTCGAACCGATAGGACCCGTTGAGCCCGAACACCGCGTAGCTCGGCACGCGATTCGTGCTCACCGTGCGCCCGCCCGGCGGCGGCACATCCGGCGGCACGGCGCCGAGGTAGTCCATGACGCCGTCGGACACGTACCGGCCGCTCGCGGTGAGGTTCAGAGGACCACGCGAGTACGTCGCCGTGAGATTCGCGATCCAGTCCGCCGTCGGTTGGTTGTCCGACAGGAACGAGTTGCCCGTGCCCGTCTGCCCGACGACGTTGACGAACGGCGCGCCCGGCACGTTCTCGAACTTCTGATCGAGCATGCGGGTGGCGAGCAGTCGGAAGCTCAGCGTATCCGTATCACTGAGCGCCCATGTGTACGAGCCGGTGAAGTCGATGCCCTTGTACTCATACGCGCTGCCGTTGAACGCCAGAGCGCGCACGAGCACGATGTTGCTCAGCGGCCCTCCGCCTTCGTCCGGACCGAACGTGATCAGGTTGCAGAACTCCGGAAGGTTCGAGATGCGGCACCCGTCGATCACGCGATTGACGCTGGCCTGCTGGATCGCATCCGTGATCCCGATCTTGAAGTAGTCCGCGGCGAACTGAAGGTTCTCGAGCGGGCTCAGCACGATGCCGAACGTCGTCGTATCCGCCTTCTCGGGCTCGAGATCCACGTTGCCTTCGAGACTCCAGGTGCACGGGTCGACCTGGAAGCCCGGTCCGCAGAAGCCGAATGCGCCGCCCGCGTTGATGATCTGTCCGTAATACAACTCGCGGAAGTTCGCGGCACGGCTGTCGCGCGAGCGGCTGCCCCTGAAGCGCAGCCAGTCGGTGGGATCGAAGAGGCCGCTCACCTTCCAGGTGAACATGTCGTGCGTACGCTCTTCGCCAGTGGTGCCCGCGAGTCCCTTGTTCTTGTACTCGGACTCACGCGCGGCGAGGTTGAACTCGAGCAGCTGGGCGACCGGCCGGTCACGCAGCAGTGGCACGTTCAGCTCGATGAAGCCTTCGGTGATATCCACGTCGCCCGAGAAGGACTCGCCGTACTGGATGAGGAAGTCCGTGCGCTGATAATCCGGAAACTCCTCGGCCGCGATGTTGCGCCCCTTCTCCTGCCGGAACTCGATACCGACCGCAGCCTGGATGGGCCCGGCACCGACGCCTGCGAACAGGTCGCCAGTGACGTCCGCAGCGACCACGCTCTGCCGGTAATTCAGGTTCTCGCGCAGGAAGCCGAAGGAGTAATCGTGTGCGGCCTGCGAGATCGCCTGGGTCCCGAACGGATTGAGCGGCACGCAGCCTTCGGCGATGCGCGGATCCGCGAACGCGTAGTTGCCGAACGGATTGTTCGCCACCGCGGCCGCGAAGCCATCGCGGGTCACGCGGCAAACGGCCTGGCCGAATGTCGCGGAGCCGGGCCGGTCGTCGATGACCGAGTCGATCGCCATGCTGTACGCATTCAGCTTCCGGTTGTCGGCGACGAGCTGCACACGATCCGTTTCGCCGTACTGGTAGTAGCCGGCCCAGGTCCACGACGATTCGCCGAACTTGCCGTCGAGACCGATGGCGCCGCGCTTCACCTTCGTCTCGAAGGTGGTGTGCGAATCGACCTGCGACGTCCAGTCCTTGTTGATCGTGGCGAACGGACCGACCGCCGCCTGCAGCGCCGGGCTCGCCTGGACGTATGCGTTATCCGCTGTGATGAAGCGGAACGTGTCGTCGAGCGCGCCAGTGCGATTGGTCGTTTCGACCTCACCCCAGGAAAGGTCGACGCTGAGGCGCGTCGCATCCGTGACCTGGAAGGTGAAAACGCCCGTTGCGATGTTGCGCTTCACCGGCGCCGTCAGGTTCGTGTACTGGTAGATCGGCCGACCATCTCCGCCCGGAGCCAGATTGAAGGCACTGGCGTTGTAAGGCGCGGGCGGCAGATTGAACGGGACGGTGCCCGTGCCGGCGGCATCAGCCTGCAAGGTCGTCGCGGCGGGTGTCGGCGATCCCGGGGCATCGGTGGGAGGCGGGTACGTAAACACACCGGTCGTGCTCATCTGCCCGGAGCGAACGTTCTCGCCGAGGATCAGCGAAGGCTCGCCGGGGCCGACGCCCTGATAGAAGCCGGCGTTTCTCGCGCACCAGTCGCGCGCATTCACGCAGCCGATGGGATCGGACTTCTGGAACTCATACCCGAGCACGATGTGCGACCGATCGCCGATCCGGAAGCCGTACGCGAGGCCGACATGGCGGTCGTCGCCGTCACTCTCCTGCGTCTGGAAGAAATCCACATCCGCCTTGCCACCCTCGAGCGTGCGGTTCAGGAAGATGTTGTTGACGCCCGAGATCGCACCGGATCCGTAGGCCGCGGAAGCACCGCCCGTCACGACGTCGATGCGCTGGATGAGGATGGACGGAATGAAGTTCAGGTCGACCCCGTCACCCTGGTTCGTAGGCACGAAACGCCGGTTGTTGACGAGATTCAGCGTGCGGCTGCCGAAGAACGGATTGAGTCCCCGCAGGTTGGCGATGGTGGAGCCGGTGAAGAAGTTCGCGTTTCCGGTGGTCGCCGGCGTGTTCGTGGAGACATTGGCGGGCAGCGAGCTCACTGCCTCTCCGACGTTCACGATGCCCAGGTTCTGAAGGTAATCCGCGTCGACAACGGTGACGGGATTGGGTGAGTCGAAGTCCGTGGTCCGCCGGATGCGGGAGCCGGTGACGGTGATCTCCTCGAGGCTCTGCAGCTCGTCGCCGCCTTGTGCCGGTGGTGCCTGTTGCCCTAGTGCCGTCCCTGCGAAACCGATCGAAAGTGCCAGCGCGCACGCCGCGCCGAGATTCGTCTGGACCGGACTCCGCCGGCTTGCTGCGGCGCGGAGCGCCGCCGAGACGGTCTGCTGGATCAGGTTCATGGGTCCCCCCTCTCCCTCATGACGTGATGGATTCGAGCTTTACGTGTGTGCCATGTCGTCGTGGATCCGGTTGCCCTCGTGGGTTGCTGAATAAACCATCCTTCGCGGCGGATTATTTCGATGGCGTCCCGCCGTGGATCAGATTTCGGACAGTGTAATCCACCACGTGGACCAAGGTCCCGGGTGCGATGAGGCGGCGGGGGCCGGGACGGCGTCGATTTCGAGGCTGCGGTATGCGTGCGAACGATGGAGGCGCGCGAACGAAGGGGGCGCGCGAACCGGGAATCGGGGTGTGCACTCTGCGGCGGCTCCGACAGGGAAGTAGCGCGTCCCGCGCCATGCCGCGTAAAAAGGGCGCCAGTCAGAGGCCCAGCGGAGAAGAAAGGTAATGAAGCTCAGACACTTCGGCATCGGATGCGCAGTTGCGCTCGCCTGCATCGGCGCCGCGTTCGCCCAGGTTCCCCCGGTCGCCGCGCCGGATCAGGCGGCCCTCCTGAAAGCCGCGGATCCGAAGCTCGAGGCGAACAAGAAGCTCGTGTTCGACATGTATCGCGCCATCATCCAGGCCGGCCGCACGGATCTCGCGCCTCAGTTCTTCACGAAGGACTACATCCAGCACAACCCGAATGTCGCGACGGGCCTCGATGCGCTGGTGGCGTACATCAAGCAGACCCGGCCGGTGCGGCCGATCGAGCCCGTCATCACCTTCCCGGTCATCGCCTTCATGGCCGAGGGGGATCTGGTGACGGTCGCCGTCGTCACCTACGAGCCGGACCCCGAGAATCCGGGCAAGAAGTACGCAACGACGCACTTCGACATGTATCGCATCGAGAACGGGAAGATCGCCGAGCACTGGGACCATGTGCCGAAGAGCAAGGCGGCCCTGAGCTTCGATCCCAACGTCGACGCCAAACAATAGGCAACGAGCCGGCAGGCCTTCGCGGGAGCCTGGGATGAGCCACCCCCTTCGATGCGAATGCGGGACGGTGAAGGGATTCATCGAGGCCCCCCGCAGGACGTTCCGCGGGGTCTGCTACTGCCGGGATTGCCAGGCCTTCGCGCACTTTCTCGGCCGCGAACGGGACGTGCTGGATGACAGGGGTGGCTCCGGTGTCGTCCAGACCGTCCCTCGGAACGTCGCGTTTACGCAGGGCCTGGACGCCCTCGAGTGCATGAGGCTCACGCCGAACGGGCTGCTCCGATGGTACGCAGGCTGCTGTAACACCCCGATCGGCAACACGATGGCGAACTACAAGCTGTCGTTCGTCGGCGTCGTCGACATGTGCCTTCGTGACCCGCAGCGATCACTGGAGGAATCCTTCGGGCCGAACCGGGCTTTCGTGTACGTGGACGGAGCTCGCGGTGAGCCCAAGCCCCTGCAGGTCGGGCAAGGGCGGATGATCGCGCGGGCGCTCGCCACCCTCTTCAAGGCGCGCATCAGCGGCGACTACCGGCGGTCGCCCTTCTTCCGGCCCGACACGGGGCAACCGATCGCAACTCCTCGCATTCTCAGCGAGGAGGAGCACTCGAGATTGAAGAAGGCCGTGCTGGACGCGGCGGCTACGTCAGCCCGTCCTCCGGCACCACCGCCGTAATCTTCGGGACCGACAGCGGCTTCCAAGGCGGGAGGTTCGGGTTCTCATCCGTGGCGCCGAGCTCGCGGAGCAGTTGCGCGAGGTCCGGCCGCGGATCGGGGCGCTGCTGAAGGAAGCCGACGCGCTCACGGCCCATGGCGTAGTCGAGCGCCGTGAGTCCATCCACATCCCGCGCGTTGAAGTCCACGCCCCACTGCGCAAGCTGCTTGATCGTGTCCTTCCAGCCCTGCACGGTGGCCATCATCAGCATCGTGCTGCCCTTCACGCGTGCCTCATTGAGGCCGTGCACATGGATGAGATGCAGGGCCGTTCCGCTTTTCACCACGGCGTTCTTCGGATCCGCGCCGGCCGCTTTCAGCAGCCGGATGGCCTCAAGCGCCTGCTGCTCGCCCTTGTCGGGCGCACGCGATGGCGAGGGCATGAGGGCCGCCAGCATGGGCGTCGTCCCGTCCGCCATCGGCAGCTCCACGAGCGCGCCGCGGTCGATCAGGATCTTCATCACTTCGATGTCCGCGCCGACAGCAGCGCGCAACAAAGGCGTGGCTCCGATGTTGTGGAGGCGCTTGTCCGCGCGCCCGCCCGCGGCGGCCGGCGTACGTGACGGCAAGGGCAACTTCAGCTGTGCGTTGACGTTGGCTCCGCGATCGAGCAGCAGCTTGATGATGTCGACGGCCGTGGTCCTGTCCGCGGACGGCGTATCCGCACGGAAGCCCACAGGGACCATGTTGAGGTCCACGGCCGCGTAGAGGGGCGTGACGCCGGAGAAATCCCAGATGTGGATGTTCGCGCCGGCTTCGATAAGAAAGCGCGCCGTGTCGAACTTCATGTTCATGATCGCGAGCACGAGCGGCGTCGTGCCGCGCGGATCCGGGAGGTCGATGTCCGCGCCGCCGTCCAGGAGCTCCTTCACGCAAGCGACACAGCCCTCTCGCGCGGCGTAGAGGAGCGGCGTGAAGCCGCCGCGGTCCATGTCCTTCTCGCGCGGCTCGGACGTGACTTTCCGTGCCCAGTCCCGCACCACACCGCGGGCGTTGACCTGCGCGCCTTCGCGGATGAGGAAGCGGATCATCTCCGGCTGGCTCTTCGCGGCGGCCCACATGAGCGCGGACTGGCCGCCCCACTGCTCGTGCGCATTCACTTTTGCTCCGGCGCGAACGAGCAGCTTCGCCGCTTCCACGTTTCCGGTGCGGGCGACGACCATCAGGGCCGTTTGACCTTCGGCATTCGGCGACTCCGGGTCCGCGCCGGCCTTGAGCAACAGGCGGATGATTTCGGTGTCCGCCGTGAGCGCGGCGAGCGACATTGGAGTCGCGCCGTAGTTGTTCGCGAGGGAGACATCCGCGCCTGCTTTGATGAGGCGCGCCACTTCAGCGGCGTCGCGGCGGTAGACGGCCCACTGAAGGGGCGTGCTGCCGTCGGGCTGGCGGGCGTTCACGTCCGTGCTGCCGGCTTCAGCTGCTGTGCTGGCCGTCGTGGCGAAAGGAACGGAGTCGTTGGCGTTCGTGGGCGCGGACAGAGCCAACTGCAGGGCGGCTCCGGCGAGCGCTGCGGCGAGGAGAGAATTGTGAAGTCTTGCGGGCATATGCGCGTACTTTACAAGAAGCGCTCAGGCGCCGCGCGACCCGGACCAGGAGGCGTTCAATCCTCGCGCTCTCCGGGCCGCCCGGCGATTGATGGCTGTCCGCCCCACGCCGCCCCGGCGACAGAACGCGAAGGTAGGACTACCCCTACGCCCCTACGCGCCACACCCCACCAGCGATCAAACGAATACCTCGGTATGCTCCGCCCTCAGTCGAGAACATCCGATCGAAGGCACTCTTGCGAAGATGAAGCGAAAGAAATCGCCCGCAGCCCCCATCGACCCGCCACGCCGGATCGTGCGCCGATATCGATCGAGGGGTGTCTTCGAATCGCGAGCCTCACTTCTGCGTCGGCTTCTTCAGGACGCACGACTCGAGCGCTGCGTCCAGATGGTCCCGTAGCGCGCGCGTTCGCGCGCGGACCCGTCGCGCGCCTCACACTGGTCGTCGCGACTTCGAACCTCTGCCTTCATCGCATCCTGCGGCATACTCGCCGGCCGATCGGTCAGCCGATCGCCCTATTGCCATCGCAACCAGCGAGAGCCGCCTATGCACAGGAAGCCCCAGGTTCAGAATCCACAAGCGAACGACCGCTTCGCCGCCGAGCGCCGCCGCTTCATGCAGGACGGCGTCGTTGCCGGTGCGGGCCTGCTCGCAGCCTTCGGAGTTAGCCAGTATGCAGTGGCGCAGAACGCGCCCGCCGGCGGCCCGGCCACTCCTGGTGCACGCCCTGCTCCGCCGCCCGAGCCGACCGAATCTCAGCCCGCGCCGCTGCGAGTCCTGAAGGGCAAGACGGCGTATATCACCGCCGCATCCGACGGCATCGGCCTCGGCATCGCGCGCGCCGCTGCGAACGCCGGCATGAAGGTGTGCATCGGTTACCGCAACGAAGAACGTCTGAAAGCAGCGCTCGCGCTCTTCAGGAAGAATCAGGAAGTGCTGCCCGTCAAGCACGACGTCACCGATCGTGACGGTTGGGTCAAGGTGCTGGACCAGATCAAGGCCAAATACGGAAAGCTGCACCTCCTCGTAAACAACGCCGGTATCAAGACGCGCGCGAAGGTCAGCGACGTCTCGAGCGAGGAATGGGACAGCGCCGTGGCGGTGAACTACACCGCCATCTACAACAGCGTCGCCGTTTGCCTGCCTCACATGCTCGAGCACGGTGAGGGGTCTCACATCCTTTGCACGTCCTCGATGAGCGGCCTTCTGCCGGGCGGAAATCTCGGCGTCTACACGGCCACGAAGATCGCGGCGGTCGGCTTGATGGAGGCGCTGCGCGTCGAGCTCGAAGGCACGACCGTCGGAACGTCCGCGTTCGTGCCGGGCGGCGTCAACACAGACAACTATTACGGCTCGGGCGAAGAGAATCCGTATCGCGCCGCTCAGGCGTCACGGTCCGGCGCTCCGCCGCGTCCCGCGCGACCGCCGGCCGGCATGGATCCGCTCGAGTGCGGTGAGCGCGTGCTGAACGGTGTGATCCACAACGACCTCTTCATCGTCACTCATCCGGAGTACATGCCGGGAACGAAGGAGCGCTTCGATGCGATCCTCGCGTCCGTTCCGATCGAGGACACGCCGCCGCCCGAAGCGCGAGTGCGCGCATCGGCGCGAGTGCTCCACGCGGGCATCTACCCGCGTGAGATCAAGCACAGGCAGAAGAAGCGCAAGTCCCATCGCAGCGTGACGGTTTGAGGGAAGCACACATGAGCAGGAAGAAACACGTCGGATCGGCCAGCGTCGCGCCCGGACAGTCCAGCGACCGCGCGAGCGGCCGTGCTCCGCGGCTTGGTCGCCGCGAATTCATGGGCAACGCCGCGCTTGGCGTCGCGGGACTGGGTGCAGCGTTCGCGAGCCTCAGTCGCACGGTGGTCGCCCAGAATGCGCCCACGCAAGCGCCACCTGCGCCCGGCAGCTTCCCCGCCCCGCCTCCGGAGCCCACGGTTTCGCAGCCGCCTCCGCTGAAGGATCTGAAGGGCAAAGTTGCGTACATCACCGCCGCATCGGACGGCATCGGCCTCGGCATCGCGCGAGCGGCTTCCAACGCCGGGATGAAGGTCGTCCTCGGTTATCGTAATGAGGAGCGGCTGAAAGCCGCGCTGCCGCTCTTCAAGCCTGGCAACGCAGGCGTCCACGCCATCCGCCACGACGTCACGGATCGCGAAGGCTGGAAGAAACTGCTTGCGGAGATCAATGAGAAGTTCGGCAACCTGCATCTCGTTGTGAACAATGCGGGTGTGAAGACGCTGCAGCAGGCGCACAAGGCTACGTTCCAAGAGTGGGACAACGCGGTGGCCGTGAACTTCACGGCCATCTACAACAGCGTTGCCACTTGTCTGCCTCACATGCTGAAGCATGGCGAAGGCGGCCACTTCGTCACGACGGCGTCGATGGGCGGGCTGCTTCCCGGCGTGAACGCGGGCATCTACACGTCCACCAAGATCGCGGCCGTCGGCATCATGGAAGCGCTGCGGGTCGAGCTCGAGTCCACGAGCGTGGGAACCTCCGTGTTCTGCCCCGGCCTCGTCGACACGGACAACTATCCGATGGGCGAAGCGAATCCTTATCGGGCGGCACAGGCCACGCGGGCGGGACGTCAGCCGACTGGCCCTCGCACCAATGCTCCCGTGGGTATGGATCCTCTTGAGGCCGGCGAGCGCGTCCTGCACGGAGTGGTGAACAACGATCTCTTCATCCTCTCGCATCCGGAGTTCAAGCCGGGGATGCAGGAACGCTTCGACGCGATCATGGCTTCCACGCCGCCGATCGAGGCGCCGATCCCGCAGGCCCGTATCGATTCCGAGGCGCGCGTGATCCGCTGTGGCATCTACGCACGCGAGATCGAGCATCGGAAGCAGAAGCGAAACAACTACCGCAAAGTCTGAGCCTGTCACTCGAGTCCGGTTCCCCGAACAGGGGACCGGACTCTTCTCCCGCCAACGTCCAGGCGATTCTTCAGCGCGTTCCATCGCACGCTTCGTTGCGTGGATCAAACGCTCTCCCGTTCGTAACGCGAGTCATCAGGAAAAAGGGCGTTTTCGTCCCTGAAATCGCCGCTCGAAAACAATTCGTCCAACCGGGTAACGCCATTCGTCACCCTGCCTCGAACGTCGAGCGACTCGTCGCGCACGTTGTCGCCGCGTGGGAACGCTTCTGGTCTCATCGAGTTGCAGTCACCGCACACCGGTACCCAGCCCGAGTTTCGTTTTCGCAACGAGCGTCGAGGTGACTGCCCGTGTGCGCTGTTCGACGCCCGCAGGAGGATGTCTCATGAATCGCTTGAACCCACGCATCGCGCGTGAAGTCCGTCGTATTGTCCAGGCGAGTGCGTTTCTCGCCGCATTCGCATTGCCGGTGCACGCCCAGGAAAACAACACCGAAGAAGAGATCGCCACTGTCGTCGTCACCGGCTCGAACATCGCGCGCACCGATCAAGGCGCGCTTCCCGTGCAGACGATCACGCAGGAGCAGATCGAGCGAACCGGCTCGACCACCGCCGAGGGCTTCCTGAGAACGGTGAGCGCGGCGGTCCAGGGAAACTCCAACGTCGTCGCGGCTAGCAGCGCGGGCGTGAATGCAGGCGGTGTCTCGAGCGTTTCGCTGCGCGGTCTTGGCTCGCAACGAACGCTAGTGCTGGTCAATGGCAAACGTCTTTCCGGCGGCGGCACGATCACAGACAGCACGTCTGTCGATGTGAACAGCATTCCGATCGCCGCCCTGCGCGAGGTGCAGGTGCTGAAGGAAGGCGCCTCCGCGGTTTACGGAAGCGACGCCATCGCAGGCGTCATCAATTTCATGGTCCGCGAGGACTACGAAGGTGCGGAGCTGAGCCTCTATGGCGGCGGCGCCGACGATGGCGGCGGCATCACGCGCGCCAACGGCGTGATCGGCTTCGGCAACCTCCAGGACAACCGCTACAACGTGATGCTGGCGGCGAGCTACCAGAAGGAAGACCCGCTCTTCGGCCGCGACCGCAGCTTCTCCGTGAGCGGCATCAACGAAGATGCGCTGAACGATACGACCTCGGGAAACTCTTTCCCCGCGAACATCCTCGTGCCCGACGTGGGTGAGCTTGCGCTGCCCGGTGCCTCCGGCACGTCGACGAATCCGCTCACGCCGAGTTGCGCGCCGTCCGTGGTGAGTCCTCTCTTCGGGCCCGACGTCTGCCGCTACGACCCGTCGCCGCTCGTGTCCCTGTTCCCGGATGCAGAGCGTGTGACGGCGTTCGGTACCGCGCGTTACGCCCTCACGGACAACGCGCAGATCTATGCCGAAGCGTCGTTCAGCCGGAACAAGCAGCGCTTCGTCATCCAGGGATCGCCGGTCTCCGACCAGTTCAATCTTCCGGACGGACACCCGCTCTTCAACCAGGCGCCATACAACCGCGGCGTGGGGCTCGGAGAAGCGCCCTCGCCGTTCGCGTTCGCAACGGTGGTGCTGAGACCGACCAGCCCGTTCTATCCCACCGCCGCGGTACAGGCAGTCACGGGCGGCGCAACGCCGGACGTTCTGGTCCGCTACCGAGCCATCGAGAACGGGAATCGCGACTGGACCGACACGGCTGAACAGCCGCGCGGAGTCCTCGGCATCAAGGGGGACGCAGCAGGTTGGACCTACGACGCGAGCTATCTCTACGGAGAAACGAAGCTGACGGAGGACTATCACTCAGGTGCCCCGCTGTACTCGAAGCTCCTTCCGCTACTCAATAGCGGGACGGTGAACTTCTTCGCGCCGAACACACCGGAGATTCAGCAGCAGATTCTGGCGACGAACTTCGTGGGCGAGGCGTACAGCACGAAGACGAGCATCCAGAGCCTGAGTGCCACCGGCTCGCGCGAGCTGGTCGATCTTCCGGCCGGCGCGCTTGCGATCGCGATCGGCGCCGAGTGGCGCCAGGAGAAGTTCTCGACCGATCCGAGCCCGGAAATGCAGATCGGCGACATCGCCACCTATGGCGGCAACCAGCTGCCGATGAGTCAGTCCCGGGACGTCACCGCGCTCACGGCCGAGCTGAACGTTCCGATCATCGAGAATCTCGAGCTCGGTGTCGCGGCCCGCTTCGACGATTACGAGAACGTCGGGAGCAAGACGACGCCGTCCGCGCGCATCCGATGGAAACCCATCGATCAGCTGACGCTGAGAGCCTCGTACAACCGCGGTTTCCGCGCCCCGAGCCTCACAGAGCTCTATCAGCCGCGCACGACGGGTGTCACGGCGCCGGGCCTGAACGACCCGCTTCGCTGCGATGTCACGCAGGACTCGAACGATTGCGGCACGCAGTTCAACATCCTGATCGGCGGCACGCCGGAGCTCAAACCCGAGACCTCGGACAACTTCAACATCGGCGTGGTGTACGAGCCGGTCCGGAACGCGTCCGTCGGATTCGACTTCTTCCGCGTGGAGCTGAAGAACCCGATCATCTTCGGCATCGACCCGACCGAGCTGCTGGCGAACGAATCGCAGTTCCCCGGCTTCATCACCCGCGGCGCGCCGACGGCGAACTGTCCGGGCTGCCCGGGCCCGATCCGGCAGCTGAACCAGCTGAACCTCAATCTCGGTGAGACGAATGTGGACGGTGTGGACGCCGACCTGCGGTACAGGCTGCCGACCGAGAACATCGGCAACTTCACCTTCGGGATCGTGGGGACGTACTTCAGGAAGTACGAGACGCAGCTTCTCGACGGCAGCTTCCTCAGCATCGTCGGCCGCGTGTCGCCGATCGTCAACGGCTCGGGCGGGCTCATTCCGCGCTGGCATCACTTCGCGACGCTGACCTGGGACCAGGGGCCGTGGGAGGCGACGATCACGCAGAACTTCCAGTCCCACTACAAGGACATGCCCGGCACCTTCGAGGACCCGTCGGATCCTGCGTACGTGCCTCGTGAGGTGGACAAGTACCAGACGTTCGACATCCAGGCCGCATGGTCTGGGATCGAGAACCTGAAGATCATGGTCGGCCTGAAGAATGCGTTCGACGAGGATCCGCCGTACACCAATGCCGGCGGGCAGAACTTCTTCCAGGCGGGCTACGATCCGGGGTATGCGGATCCGCGGGGGCGGTTCTATTACGGGATGTTGACGTACGCGTTCAAGTGATCAGGCGGCGCTCGGCGGTTGAGAGCGGGAAGAAGCCCTCAATCGCCGGGCGGCTCGGAAGGAGACGCCGCCGCGCGGGGCACGTCCCGACGGTTCGCTTCGACGACTTTGCTGGGATCTGGAGGGATCACGCGCCAGCTCGCAGATGGCGATTCATTCGCCGATGAGGTGTAGCGCGATCTCGCGCGTGTGCGGGCGGCGGCGGTGCTCGAAGAGATAAATGCCCTGCCAGGTGCCCAGCACCGGCTCCCCCTCCATCACCGGTATCGAAAGCTGAACCTGGGTCAGCGCCGTCCTCAGGTGCGCGGGCATGTCGTCGGGGCCTTCGTCGTCGTGCGCGTATCGCGCCGGATCCTCGGGCGCGAGTTGCTCGAAGAACGCCTCGAGATCGGATCGCACTTCCGGAGCCGCATTCTCCTGGATCAGGAGCGATGCCGAGGTGTGCCGGCAAAACACGGTGAGCAGCCCGGTGCGGATGCCGGCCCGGTCGACCCAGGCCCGCACGTCGGCCGTGATCTCCTGCAGACCGCGCTTTTTCGTCGGGATACGAAGGACGGTAGTGGATTGGCGCATCGTCCATAAGATACGGTAAAGGCCTTCGCAGGGGGGAAATCTGCATGGCCGGAAGAATCACGGTGGCAGCCTTGTCACGGCTCGCGCTCGCCGCCTCGACGCTTGTGCTCTCGCTGGGCGTTTCGCTCGCACTCTCAAACATCGCGCGGGCTCAAGGCGCAAGCGCCCCGCCATCTGAAGGCGGCAGTGTCGTCGGCATCGGCTTCGTCGGCCGCATGGTTGCGGACCTCGACAAGTCCGTTGCCTTCTACAAGGCGATCGGCTTCCAGCAGGACCCGGCTGCGAGCTCGGATTGGCGCAAGGACGAAGTCATCGAAGCCCTGTACGACATCAAGGGCGTCGAGACGCGCATGGCCAAGATGTACGTGCAGAACGCCGCATCCGGCCAGCGATTCGTCGTGTACCTGCGCGAGCTGAAAGGCCTCAAGCGCAAGAACATGTCGGATCACACGGCGTGGGAGCCCGCGGCCACTCACTTCGGCCTCGTCGTGCCGGACGCGAACGAGCTTTGGGGCGAGCTGCAGTCGGCCGGGTTGCTTCGCGCGCGGTCGTGGGAAGGAAAGCTGATCGCGCCGCCCGGGCAGACCAAGGGGATGCTCGCGTACATGACGGACCCGGACGGGCTCGACATCGAAATCATAGACCAGCGGCCCGCGGCGCCGGCGGAGAACGGACGGCCCGCCCGGCCTGCGCTGCTGCCCGGTGTGAGCCACGTGGGGCTCATCGTGCTGGACTCGGACAAGGCCCGCTCGTTCTACGAAGGGCTGTTCGGCGGACAGCTTCAGTCGAAGGAAGCGCCCTGGCTTAAGGGCGATTTCTACGATTCAGCGGTCGGTGGACACGGGAACATCCTGCGCTTCTACAACCTGTCCTTTCCGGAAGCCTCGGCGCCCGGCTCGCGCATGAACCTCGAGCTCGTGGAGTTCCAGAACCGGAAGAAGCCGGTGGAGAGCTACAACATCACGGATATCGGTGTGGGCTACGTCGGATTTGAAGTACAGGGGCTGGATGCGTTTGTGAAGCGTGCCATCGCGGCTGGCGCGAAGCCGGTGTCGAAGCAAGGCATCGTCACGATGAAGAGCGGGACGCGCGAGGTGATGGTGCGCGACCCGGATGTGGGGATGTTCGTGCTCCTTTACGAGCACCCGAAGAAATAACGACACCTCCAGAGGTCAGTGCACCTCCGCCCTCCTCTAGCCGCCCGGCGATTGAGGGCTTCCCAAGGGGGCCCTCAATCGCCGGGCGGCTCAGGAGGCCGCGCCACGCGAGCCTGGTTACTCGCGAAGGATCCGGTTGGTTCTCCAGGGCGACTTCGGCACTACGCCTTCGACGCCCTCAAGTGCGGACTCCGTCGCGAGAGCGATGCACTGCCCCCCGTTGGCCCGATACGCCAATGCGGCTTCGAGCCGATTCTCGGTGGCGTTGCCAAGCGCCTGCGTGAAGTCGTCGCCGACAGCGCAGCCCGGAAGCTCCCACTGCTGGGCGGGCGTCGGCCTCGGCGTGAACCCATCCGAATAGTCCCCGAAGTTGTTGGCATTCACGCCGCGGAACTGGATGCTGAAGTACGTCGTTCCGCAGTTGTCCTTCGGATAGAAGCCGTACGGCTTGCCGCACGTCGTGTTGCCGATCTGGATCACCTGCACCCCAACGCCGCGCAACCCGTTGATGATGGATTCGCTCGCGGAGCACGTGCCGCTCCCCGTGAGCACGAAAACACGCGGCAGGTCCAGCGTCGGCAGCAAGGTGTTGTTCGGCAACGTCGGCGAGAATCCCTGGCTCCTCTGGTGAAACGGCGTCGGCGTCAACGCTCCGCCCGTCACCGGGTTCGTGTTCGGATACTTGTCGTTGAACTGGAGCTGCTCGAAGGTGCGGCCCGCCGTCGCCGTGGTTCCCGCGATCATGTACGCGAGCTCGCTGGCGATGTCGAGGAACCCGCCGCCGTTGTAGCGGATGTCGAGCACGAGGTCCGTCACCGCCGCGGCTTTCAGCGTATTGATCGCGTCGTACAGCTTTCTCTCAGACGTCGCGATGTGATCGTTGAACAGGATGTAGCCGACGGGCCCGGACGCCGTGTTGATCACGCTGGTCGTCGGAACCGGATCGCTCGTCACCACCGCCGCAGTCAGAGTGACCGTGCGCGTCGTGCCGTTGAGCTCGCGGACTCCGAATGTGTGCGACTCGCCGGCGGTATCGGGAAACAGGCCGTTGTTGAGCGTATCGACTCCAGCCTGGGTCGGGGTGTTCACGAGGTCCACTCCATCCACCGTGAGCACTTCCACGCCGCGGGTGAGCCCCTGCGCAGTGCCGGGCGAATTCGGCTCGACATACGCGATCACCGCGCGTCTCGGCGGTACCGTGGCGAGCAGCGCCCACTGCACCCCATAGCTCACTTCCTGCCCGGACTGGGACAGCGCCTCCCACACCGACGTCGGGTACGTGAAATGGAATTTGTCCTTCGGAGCGCCGCTGCTCGTCGTCGCGGACGTCTTCAACAACGGGAAGTAGTTCTCCGTCGTGTACTGCGCGGGATTGAGGTCCGGCACCTCGCGGTACCAGAGATACAGCTCGTTCGTCCACGAGCGCAGGAAATTGTTCTCGTCCGTGGCCGAGCCGCTTCGATCGTTGCTACCCGCCCTGGGCGCCACGCAACGACCGGCGAAATTCGAAGACGGCTGGTAGATGCCGGCCGTCCAGCCGGTGCCGAGCCCGCCTCCTCCGCCGCCGTCATCATCGCCGCCACCGCCGCCGCAGGAGCTCAGCGCGCCGACAGCCGCGAGCACGCCGATCCGGATCCATGTGAGCCGCGACATCCCTGCGACCCGCCCCATCCACTGTGTATTCATCTGCTTTGTCCTTGATCAACCGGCGATGCCGAACAGCCGGCCGACACCGGCCGTGATCGCCATTGCGAATCCGCCCCAGACCAGCACCCGAAGCGCAGCCCGCAGCCGTTTCGCCCCACCCAGTCGCGCCGAAAGGAGTCCGAGGCCTACGAGGAACACGAGCGAGGTTCCGAACGTCGCCGGGATCACAAGCGCGAGCGGAACGAGCAAAACGACCAGCAAGGGCAATGCCGCGCCAGCCGCAAAGCTCGCCGCCGATGCTAACGCCGCCTGCATGGGCTTCGCGGCCATCGTCTCCGAAATGCCAAGCTCGTCACGGGCGTGCGCGCCGAGCGCGTCGTGCGCCATCAGCTGAAGGGCCACCTTCCGCGCAAGATCGGGCTCAAGACCGCGGGCCATGTAGATGCGCGTGAGCTCGTCCTGCTCCGATTCGGTTTCTTCGGCGAGCTCGCGCCGCTCGATCGCGAGGTCCGCCTTCTCCGCATCCGACTGTGCGCTGACGGAGACATACTCCCCCGCGGCCATGGACATGGCTCCTGCAACGAGAGCGGCCACTCCAGCGACGAGAATGCCCTGCGAGGACGCCTCCGCCGCGGCAACACCCACGATCAGACTCGCGGTGGACACGATCCCGTCGTTCGCGCCGAGCACAGCGGCTCGCAGCCAGCCGACCCGACCCACCTGATGCCGCTCCGGGTGACGGCTGTATCTCACCATACGCGCTCTTCTGCTCCGGCAAGTGCGGCCCGCACTTCACCATCCGGCACGCGCGTTGTCGATTGCGCGCGCACGAACAGCCACAGCACAGCGGCGACCAGCGCGAACACTGAGCCGGTGGCCAGCGTGGGGATCCACCCGAAGCGGTCGAGGATCAGGCCGACCACAGGAGCCAGGAAGCCGGCAAGGTTGCCGCCAGTGTTCATGACCCCAGTCGCCGACGGTGTGTGCTCGCCGCCGATATACGTCGCGGCGGCCCAGAACTGCGGTTCGGTGAACTGGCAGAACCCGAAGCACAGGGCGAGCAACGTAACGGCGACGTAGGGATTGGGCGCGTACGCACCCGCCATCAACAAAATGGCGACCATCACGAGCCCGCCTGCCGCCGGTATGCGACACCCCCAGATCGAGCCGATACGCCTGCACAGCGCATCGCAGACGAGCCCGCCGACCAGCGCAAGCACCGCCCCGGTGATGAACGGCAACGCGTACAGGAAGCCACTCTCCAGGAGCGTGAAGCCGCGAGCCTCGACGAGATACGTGAACAGCCACTGCGCGAAGATGAAGAACACGTAGTTCATGCTGAAGTAGCTCGCCGCGAGCAGGAGCACGTCCCGCTGGACGATGATCTTCTTCCAGGCGCTGCGATCTGGGACCGCCGCTTCGACCCGGCCACTGGCGATGAATCTAAGTTCCTGCGGCGAAACCGCTCGATGCTGGACAGGCTTGTCCCTGCCGTACCACCACCAGCAGAGCCCCGCGAGAAGCCCCACCGGCGCGAGGATGTAGAACGAGGCGGCGAGCCCTACTCGCAGGATGAGGATCGTGATGAGCGGCCCCGTCGCGGCCTGGGCCACCGCGAGCGCCGACTGGGTCACGGCATTCGGGAACGCCCAGCGGCCAGGCGGAAACCAGTTGCCGATGGTGCCGGAAACGAGCGGAAACACCGGCGCGTTCGCCATGCCCATGAGGAATCGGATGGCGACGTACGCCGTGAGCGCGCCCCCAGCGGAGGCGGCCATGAGATGCGGCACGAACCCCGTGAGTACCGTGAGCACGCCCCAGGTGATGGCGATGAGGGTGAGCGCCCTGCGCGAGCCCATCACATCGCCGAACACCCCGCCCGGAATCTGAAACAGCGCGTACGCGATGTTGAAACTGCCGAAAATCCAGCCCACTTCGGCATGCGAGAAGGAGAACGTCTCGGCCATGCTCGGCATCGCCACCGAGACGTTGTTCCGCAGAAAGTAGTTCGCGAAGCTGATTGCGGAGAGGAGCGCCAGAATGCGGAACCGGACCGGCATCCGGGGACTATACTATGCGCCATGCCTGACATTCCCGAGTTGAAGGTTGAATTCGCTTTCACGGTGCGCGCGCACCTCGCCGCACCCATCGTCGTGGGCGAAGGGCCCGAAGGCCTGCGGCGCTTCGTCCCGATCACCGGCGGGACCTTCGTCGGTCCGTTGTTGAGCGGAAAAGTCGTGCCCGGAAGTGGGGACTGGCAGGTCCTGCGAGCGAACGGCGTGCTCTCCGCCGAGGCGAAATACACGCTGGAGACGCCGGATGGCGGGCTGATCGCGGTCACCAATCGCGGCATTCGCCACGGTCCGCCGGAGATCATGCAGCGGCTCGCAAACGGCGAGACGGTGCCGCCGGATTCGTACTACTTCCGCACGAGCGCCATCTTCGAAGCGCAGGTCGGCGGGCCGAACGACTGGGTGAACCGCACGCTGTTCGTCGCCACCGCGGAGCGCGAGCCGAACGTCGCGATCATCCACTTCTTCCGCGTGCTCTGAGCCGCGGGGTTTTCCGCTACTCGAAGTCGCTGGCCGGGCCCGGATAGCGGGTCATGCGAATGCGATGGATGCGGCCTTCCTTCAGCCGGTAGAAGGCGAAGGTGACGATCTCCGTTTTGACGCCGGCCTTGAAAGTCAGGCCGTTCTTCACGTAGTCCCTGAAGGGCTCGAACACCGCGCGCAGCACTGCGCCGACGGTGTCCCCGTCCACCGCCGCCATGAGCAGCGAGACCTTCTCTTTCGAGTACTGGTGGAAGTCCGCGTAGAACTCCGCGATCTGCTGCGGACTGGTGAGCGTGAGCGAGCCGACCTTGTAGATGATATCCGGGGCGTAATAAGCGATCTGCCGCTCGTAACGCCGTGCGTTGAAGTGAGCCAGATATTCTTCAAGATCCGCGCGACTGCGGATGCCCGGGGACTTGTCGGCCATCAACCCATTATAGGCTCGCGATTGCGTGCTCGAACAAGCGGGCGACGTACCGCTTGGCTTCCCTGCAAGCCAGGTTAAGCGGATGTCCGCCGGCCAGTCTGGCCGCTATGGCTGACGCAAGCGCGCACCCCGTTCCGCGCAGACTTCCGGGAAGCCGCGGCCCGCTCAGCGTCACTGCATCGCCCGCCTTTGAGAGGAGAAGGTCGACTGCCTCGTCGCCCTCGCCGTGCCCGCCCTTCACCAGCACTGCCGCTGGGCCGAGCTTGAGCAGTTCGATGCCATACCGGGTGAGCGTGGCCGGCTCGGTTGTTACGGGCGCGCCGAGCAGAAGCGCGGCTTCGGGAACGTTCGGTGTGACAAGGGTAGAGAGGGGAAGGATGCGTTCGACGAGCGCCGCCCTGCCTGCATCGTCGAGAAGGCAACCGCCCGATGACGCAGCAAGCACCGGGTCCAGAACGATGGGCAGGCCCTCCCGCGGCAGATTCTCCGCGACGGCTGCAACCGCACGCGCGGTCCCGAGCATCCCGATCTTGATCGCGCGAACGGCGTTCGAAGCGAGGGCAGCTGCAATCTGCGCTCCGATGAATTCTGGTGGCACATGGTGGACGCCGCGAACTTCGGCGTGGGTTTGAGCCGTCACTGCGGTGATGACTGCAACTCCGTGCATGCCGTGATCGGACAGCGTTCGCAGATCGCGAGCGATCCCCGCGCCGCCGCTGGAGTCCGAGCCACCGATCACGAGCACTGTGTCCCTGTCCGCCGGCATCGTCACTCTCCCGCAGCCAGCAGCACCAGGTTCTCGTGGCCTGCCGCGCGAAGCCGATTCGCTGCTCGCCATGCACGGAGACCGGTCCGGCAGCAGAGCACGATGCGCGTGCTGGCGGCCACGCTTTCCCTCAACTGCTCGACCTGTTCCGGCGGGATGCGCACGCTCGTCCGGACTGCGGGGATGGGTGCTTCATCGACAGGCCTGAGCTCGACCGCCACATCTTCCTCCGTGACTTCAGCGGGCGAGATGAACCGAAAGCCTCCGGCCTCCTCTCTCGCTCCGAGAAACGAAAACTCTGAAAACCTCAAGGTTCGCAGATCGACGCTGATGAGCCGCCCAGCGACGGATGGCTTCAGGTCCAGGATCAGCGACAAAACCAGTTGGGCCTGGAGAGTGCCGAGCACTCCCACGGCCGTGCCTAGTACGCCGTTCGTGGCGCACGTTCCCGTTTGCTGCGGCAGTTCCGGAAACACCGCGCGGTAACCAGGCGCCGGCCCGCAGAACACGCCTACGTAACCGGAAAGCCCGATCACGGATGCGCTCACCAGCGGCTTGCCCGCCCGAGTGCACTCGTCGCTGAGGATGTAGGTCACCGCGAAGCTATCCGCGGCATCGACGACGATGTCCGCGTCAGCGACCAGCTTCCGCGAATTCGCCGGCGTGAGCCGCTGGGGTACAGAATCGACGCGCATCTGCGGATTCAGCGCCATCAGGGAGGCGCGCGCGACTTCGGCTTTGAGCTGCCCAATGTCTGGCACTCGATACAAGGGCTGGCGATGAAGATTCGATTCCTCGACGCGGTCATGATCGACGATGGTGATCCGGCCCACGCCAGCTGCGCACAGGTATGGCAGAACAGCACAGCCAAGACCTCCGGCCCCCACGACGAGCACTGATGCAGCGCCGATGCGTGCCTGTCCCGCCTCACCTACCTCCGGAAGCACGACCTGCCGCGCGTAGCGTGGATTCGAAGCAACCGGTGCCATCATCAGTGCACCCGGCGTGTGGCATCGATCCACTCACGCGTCCGCGAAGCTGGATCTGGATGCCTCACGATATCCGTCACCACGGCCGCGATATCCGCGCCAGCCGCAAACACGTCCGGCAAGCGTTCCACCGTCAGGCCACCGATGGCAACGAGAGGTGTATTGCCGATAATCCCCTTCCACTCAGCAATGCGCGACAGGCCCTGAGGCGCCCAGGGCATCTTCTTCAGGACCGTCGGAAAGATCGGACCGAGCGCGATGTAGTCGGGCGTCAGCCGTCTTGCACGCTCGAGCTCCGCTGGGTCGTGCGTGCTGACGCCGAGGCGGATTCCCGCTTCCCGGATCGCTTCGATGTCCGCGCCGTCGAGGTCCTCTTGTCCGAGATGCACGAAGTCGCATGCCTCTTCGATGGCCACCTTCCAGTAGTCGTTTACCGCCAGCTGCGCGCCTGCGCTTTCGCAAGCGGCGCGAGCGGTGCGGACATGCGTGCGGATCACATCCTCTGGCACGTCCTTGATCCGCAGCTGGATGAGACGCGCCCCGAGATCGACGAGCCGCTCCACCCACGCGGCGCTGTCGACGATGGGATAAAACCGAGGAAGCGTCGATCTCACGTCAGGAACGCTTTCCCAATCACGGGCGTCGACGGCACAGCCGTTTCACGCGGCTCCATCGGGCCGCACGCACGGGCCATGAGGCCGGCCTCAACCGCGGCGGAAAAAGCCTCCGCCATCCCGACAGGATCCCGCGCACGGGCGATGGCCGTGTTGATCAGCACGGCATCGAAACCCAGCTCCATCGCTTGCACGGCGTGGGAAGGGAGCCCGATTCCCGCATCGATGACGAGCGGAATGTCCGGGAAGTGCGCCCGCATCGCTTTTAGTCCGTACACATTGTTCAGCCCGCGACCCGAGCCGATGGGCGAGCCCCACGGCATGAGCACGCGACATCCGGCCGCAACCAGCTTGTCCGCCGCCACCAGATCCTCGGTGGTGTACGGAAACACCTCGAACCCTTCGGAGCTCAGGATGCGCGCCGCCTCGACGAGCCCGAAAACGTCCGGCTGCAGCGTGTCGTCCTCGCCGATGACTTCGAGCTTGATCCACCGCGTGCCGAACACTTCGCGCGCCATGTGTGCCGTCGTGACGGCTTCCTTCACCGTCCGGCAGCCTGCCGTATTCGGCAACACGCGGACGCCAAGCTCGCGGATGATCGACCAGAACGCCTGCCCCGCGCGCTCCGCCCCCGACTCACGACGCAGCGAGACGGTTGCGACTTCAGTCCCGGACACACGGATCGCCTGCGACAGAACGGCGGGCGAAGGGAATCTCGCCGTACCCAGCATGAGCCGCGAGCTCAACTGGACGCCATAGAACAATCTCATTCAGCCTCCCTGCATGGGCGCGAGGACTTCGACACGATCGCCTTCTGCGAGAATGGTATCGGCTCGAGCGGCGGATGCCACGAACTCGCCGTTCAGTGCCGTGGCGACGACTGTATCTCCGCCCAGTCCGAGCTCCTCGAGCGCTTCCGCGAGCGACGCGGACTTTATGTCATGCGCGGAGCCATTCACGATGATCTTCATCCATCACCTCCGGAAAACGCCGGTCGTCGAGGAGAACTTCGGCCGCCATGCGCGCGAGCGCCGGTGCCAGCAGAAAGCCGTGCCGGAAGAATCCGTTCACGTGTAGTACATCCTCGCGCCGCCGGATGCGCGGGAGGTTGTCCATGAACGCCGGGCGGACGCCCGTCGCCAGCTCTACGACTTCCGCCTCACCGAACGCAGGATTGAGTGCATAGGCCGCGGTCAGCAGCTCTAGCAGCGAGCGCACCGAAACGCGGCCTTCGTCGTCGCTCTCGATCATCGTGGCGCCGACCATGAAGAGGCCGTCGCCACGCGGCACGATGTAGATCGGAATTCGCGGATGCAGGACTCGCACCGGCCTGCGCAGCGAAATCTCGCGAAGGCGGATGAGGGCCATTTCGCCTTTCACGCCGCGCAGGTCCGGCAGTACGTCCCGAGCCGCGAGGCCGGAACAGTTCACGACCGTGCGACCTCTCGAACGCAGGGAGCGGACGCGTTCCGGGTCGACGGTCTCGCCGAACCGGACAGGAACGCCGCGGGCCGACAGCCGCTCGACGAGCGCACTCAGCGCCGCCCGGGGATCGAGGTGAGCCTCACGCTCGTAGAGCAGCGCCTGCTGGAAGCGGTCGGCGAGATCGGGCTCTAGCGCTTCCAGCTCGCTGCGACTCACATGCCGGTGTCCCTCGGTGCGTCGAGCGAACTCGGTCAACTCGACGACGTCCCGGCCGTGCGCGACAACGAGCGTGCCGTTCTGGACCGTCCCAGGAAACTTCTCCCGCCACCACGGGATCGCTTCCTCGCCCAGTTGCTTCACCAAAGGCTCCGCGCCCTCCGCCTCGCACCAGGGCGCAAGCATTCCGCCAGCGCGCCAGGAGCAGGCCGACTCCCCGAGCGAATCGCTTCGCTCGAGGACTTCGACGTCGACTCCTCTTTCGGAAAGCTCCACGGCGCAGGCGAGTCCCACGACACCGGCCCCGATCACCGTGGCTTTCATGGGAGGCTGGCTGCATCGGTCGGAACGTACAGCTCTCCGGTCTGCCTGAATTTCTCGGACATCTCGCGCATGCCCTGCTCCCGCGCGTCCGCGCGAACCTCGTGCGAAATGCGCATCGAGCAGAACTTCGGGCCGCACATGGAACAGAAGTGGGCGGTCTTGTGCGCTTCCTTCGGCAAGGTCTGGTCGTGGAAGGCGCGGGCTGTATCGGGATCGAGCGAGAGATTGAACTGGTCTTCCCAGCGGAAATCGAAGCGCGCGCGGGACACGGCGTCGTCCCGGCTGCGTGCGCCCGGGTGGCCCTTCGCAAGATCCGCCGCGTGCGCGGCGATCTTGTAGGTGATCACGCCGGTTTTCACGTCGTTGCGATCCGGCAGACCGAGATGCTCCTTCGGCGTGACGTAGCAGAGCATCGCCGTGCCGAACCAGCCGATCATCGCAGCGCCGATCGCAGACGTGATGTGATCGTAGCCGGGCGCGATGTCCGTCGTGAGCGGCCCAAGCGTGTAGAACGGCGCTTCCGCGCAGTGCTTGAGCTGCTTGTCCATGTTCTCCTTGATCTTGTGCATGGGCACGTGGCCCGGGCCTTCGATCATCACCTGGCAGTCCTTCGCCCAGGCGATCCTGGTGAGCTCTCCCAGCGTTTCCAGCTCTGCAAACTGCGCAGCGTCGTTGGCGTCCGCAATGGAGCCGGGGCGCAGCCCGTCCCCGAGAGAAAAGCTCACGTCGTATGCACGGCAAATGTCGCAGATCTCTTCGAAGTGCTCGTACAGGAAGCTCTCGCGATGGTGCGCGAGACACCACTTGGCCATGATCGAACCGCCGCGCGAGACGATGCCCGTGACACGATTCGCGGTCAGCGGGATGTACTGCAGCCGGACTCCGGCGTGGATGGTGAAGTAATCGACGCCCTGCTCCGCCTGCTCGATCAGCGTGTCACGGAAAACCTCCCAGCTCAGGTTCTCGGCGATGCCGTCGACTTTCTCCAGCGCCTGGTAGATCGGAACGGTGCCGATGGGGACTGGCGAATTTCGCAGGATCCATTCGCGAATCTCGTGGATGTTCTTGCCGGTGGAGAGATCCATCACCGTGTCCGCGCCCCAACGGATCGCCCAGACCATCTTGTCCACTTCGTCAGACATGGAGGACAGGACGGCGGAGTTGCCGATGTTGGCGTTGATCTTCACCAGGAAGTTGCGACCGATGATCATCGGCTCAGATTCGGGGTGGTTCACGTTCGCCGGGATGATCGCGCGGCCCGCAGCAACTTCCACCCGCACGAACTCGGGCGTCACGAACTCGGGGATGCCTGCGCCCCACGCGTTTCCGTCTCGCTCAGACGAGGTCGTCGACCGCTCCCGCGCAAGATTTTCGCGGATGGCGACGAATTCCATCTCCGGCGTGATGATGCCCGCGCGTGCATAGGCGAGCTGCGTCACGGCCTTTCCGGCCTGTGCGCGGAGTGTCTTGCCGTTCCGCTCTACGTCGCCGCGCGCGGTGATCCACGGCTCCCGCATGCGGGGCAGCCCTTTCGCGATGTCTATTTTTACAGCCGGGTCCGTGTACGGACCCGAGGAGTCATAGACCGTAATACCGGGCTCGCCGGCGGTTGGATGCACGGAGATGTGCCGCATGGGCACGCGGATGTCGGGAAAAAGCTCGCCTGAGAGATAGATCTTCCGGGATGCGGGCAGCGGCTCAGTGGTTGCCTGAAGCGGAACGGCAGCATTCATCGATCCTCCAGTGGCCCCTTCGCGGGGATGCCATGAAAGATCCAGCGGATGCGGAAGGATGGACGGCACGGAGAACCCGTGCGCTCGAAGCAAGGCGCGGCAGCGGGAGGACCCGCGGCGAGAAATGCGAACGAAACGGCAATGCGCCCACTTACGAACTTTCCTACGCCAGCATGAACTGGATCAGGTTCGAAGGGTCGCCATGCCGCGCGGATCGCTCCGCGCCCAATGACCTCTCAGCCCCTTGCCGGGACTCCCCTAGTTGGATTGGAAAAATCGCCTGCGGCGCTTTTTCGGACAGTGGCTTCGTTGCCGGCGGCAAGAGGCGTGACTCTTGCCGCCTGCCGTGTCGCGTGGCTACGCCCGAGCGTTTTTTCCGCGCGTGAAACTAACGGCAGGCTGCGGCCCGGTCAAGACGCTCGCACTCGCGCGATCGCGTCTGCATCCGGGCCGCCGTCGATCAATCGAGGTGTACTTCAGCCTTTGGCCTTCGAGGAGCGCGCTTCCGCGAGATCCTGCTTCATCTGCTTCCAGTTCACAGGGCGGATCTGCAGGATGCGGCAGGTGTCGCGACCGGCGCGAATCGAATCGAACCCGCTCTGCACGGTGTTCGGGATCTTCGACACGACGCCGAGCGTGTTCGTGAACTGAAGATCGAAGCACGTCGGCGCGACCTCGAGCAGATACGTTTCGTTCACGTTCGTGTGCACGAGGACGTGCTCGTTGTCGATGGGCGTCCAGCCATCGAAGCGCGTGTACATGTTGAACTGGCTGACCGGCTCGCCCGTGTACGCGGAATAGTTCGAGAGAACTTCTCTCGCCATCTCCCGCTGCGAGCTCGAGGCGCACGCGGTCAGCAGTGACAGCACCAGCAGGCTCGAAACAGTCATGAGTTTCATGATGAATTCCGATTAGCCGAAAGGTTTGGCAAAGTTCAGCTGTGCAGTATTGACTCACGAACCCGCCTCCGGTTCCACCGACTTCGGAGGCAGACACCCCCCGACCGTAGTAGGGATCCGGCACTGCCCAGGCCTCGCAAGCCGGCGTCTGGCCGGGCAATTCGACGGCACCCTCCTGCGAGGGCGTCGCCCGCCTGGGAATTAAACCGGGGGCCGCAGACGCACTTTCATAGGAAATACTCATAGGAAATACCGCGGAAATACGAGGTATCCGCCCAAACGGGTGGCCCCGGCCGCCGAACTCCCTCACAATCGCGCCCCCGCCTCCCGGAAGCCCCCATTCGTGACTGTCGATTCCCCTGTGCCCAGCTTCAACGAGCTCGGGCTGAGCTCCCCTGTTCTTCAGGCGCTCGCCGCCGTCGGCTATGAAGCGCCCTCGCCGATCCAGGCGCAGACCATCCCGCACATCCTGTCCGGGGTGGATGTTCTCGGTCAGGCGCAGACCGGCACCGGAAAGACCGCTGCGTTCGCCCTGCCCTTGCTTGCGAAGATCGAGCTTGCGCAGCGGGTGCCGCAGGCGCTCGTCCTGGTCCCGACCCGCGAGCTTGCGATACAGGTCTCCGAAGCTTTCCAGAAGTACGCGGCCCAGCTTCCGGGCTTTCATGTACTGCCGATTTACGGCGGCCAGAGCTACACGCCGCAGTTGAAGGGGCTCAAGCGTGGGCCTCACGTCGTCGTCGGTACGCCGGGGCGCGTGATGGATCACATCAAGAGCGAGGCGCTCGATCTCTCGACGCTTCGCTTCCTCGTGCTCGATGAAGGCGACGAGATGCTCCAGATGGGGTTCGTCGACGACATCGAATGGATTCTCGAGCAGGCGCCGCCGGAGCGGCAGATCGCGCTGTTCTCGGCCACCATGCCGCCGGCCATCCGGCGCATCGCGCAGAAACACATGCGCGAGCCTCGCGAGATCACCATTCAGACTCGTGCGAGCACGGCTCCAAAGATTCGCCAGCGATGCTGGTTCGTGAGCGGGATGCACAAGCTCGACGCGCTTACGCGCGTGCTCGAGGTCGAGCGGTTCGATGCGATGCTCGTTTTCGTTCGCACGAAGCTGGAGACGGTGGATCTGGCGGAACGGCTCGAAGCGCGCGGGTTCAGCGCCGCCGCGCTGAACGGGGACATTCCGCAGCAGCAGCGTGAGAAGACGATTGCGCGGCTGAAGAATGGCCAGCTGGACATTGTGATCGCGACGGACGTGGCGGCGCGCGGGCTGGATGTCGAGCGCATTTCGCATGTCGTCAACTACGACATTCCGTATGACGCCGAGACATACGTTCATCGCATCGGGAGAACGGGTCGCGCGGGGCGCAGCGGTGAGGCCATTCTGTTCGTCGCTCCGCGCGAGCGGAACATGCTTCGGATCATCGAGCGCGTGACGAAGCAGCGCATTGAGCCGATGACGCTTCCGAGCGTTGAAGACGTCAACGAGCAGCGCGTGCTGCGGTTCAAGGAGCGCGTCACGGAGGCTGTGCAGAGTGGCGGCGGGCAGGTGTTCCGGCCGCTGCTGGAGCAGCTCGAGCAGGAACAGAACGTCCCGGCGATTGAGATTGCAGCGGCGCTGGCTGGATTACTCCAGGGCGAGACGCCGTTTCTGCTTCCTGCGCGGGATGAGCGTGAGTGGCGGCCGGCGCGCGACGCGGACACGCGAGCAGCCGAGGGGCGTGAAAGCCGACGTGATCGGCCGGCGCGGGACCGCCGCGAGTTTCGCAGCGAGGCCGACGCTTCGCATCGGGACCGCTGCGAGTTTCGCGGCGAGAGTGACACTTCGCATCGTGGACGCCGTGCCGCTGACGCAGGCAGCGACACTGCGCGCCAGGAGCGCCGCGCGTCTCACGCCGAGGCCGACGCTGGGGACGGAGAGCGCCGAGTACCTCAGGCGGAGGCTGACACTTCGTTCGTTGAGCGCGGCGATTTTGGCGCCGAGACGGCCGCACCGCGCGGCTCGCGCGGCGAGTTCCGTGCTGACGACGATGGAGCGGCTAAAGACGGCGAATCCTTCGGCGAGACCGGCCGCGCGCCACGCGGTCGTCGAGACGCCGAATCGGACGGGCCACCGATGGAAACCTTCCGCATCGAGGTGGGCCACGCGCATGGTGTCCTGCCGGGCAACATCGTCGGGGCCATCGCGAACGAAGCGGGGCTCGACGGCAAGCACATCGGCTACATCGACATCCGCGAGGACCATAGCTTCGTGGACCTTCCCGAAGGCATGCCTCGCGAGATCTTCCGCGAGCTGAAGAAGGTGAAGGTGCGCGGTGCGGAGTTGCGCATCACACGCGTGGACTCCCGGCCGCCTCGTCCCGAGCGCACGGGGCATCGTGCCCGCGCCGTCCCCGGCTCCCGCGCCCTCCCCGGCTCCCGCGACATCCCTGGCTTCCGCGACGTCCCTGGCTTCCGCGACAGAAGCAGCCGTCGCGACGAAGGTGGCCACGAGCATCGGGCACGTGGCACGGAGCGCGGCGCACGAGAGCACGGCGGTGAGCGCCCCTCACGCGCCAAATCCGGCTTCAGCAAGCCGGGATTCAGCAAGCCCGGATTCAGCGGGCCCGGATTCAGCAAACCGGGCTTCAGGCAGCAGGAAGGCCGCGGCCCTCGCGGCTCGCGCCCGCCCCATCGCAAGGACTCTCGCAAGCCCACGCGACGTCGCGAGCCTTGAGGCCGCGAGCTTGAGACCCCGAGCCCGCGAGCTTGAGACCCCGAGCCGCGAGCTTGAGAGCCCGAGTCGCGAGCTTGGGACCACGAGCCGCGGGGGCCAGAGACCGCGACGCTGCGGGCACTGACGCCGGGACGCTGCGGGCACTGACGCCGGACGCTGCGGGCACTGACGCCGGACGCTGCGGGCACTGACGCCGGACGCTGCGGGCACTGACGCCGGACGCTGCGGGCACTGA
>Ga0182742_1001513_pt1 | contig 29389 bp, 31 predicted proteins | sample eDN5th37CBELigMG_FD_128880 | JGI IMG/M metagenome (GOLD analysis project Ga0182742, IMG submission 128880) | Enriched Miracle-Growth compost microbial communities from Emeryville, California, USA - eDNA 5th pass 37_C BE-Lig MG (version 2)... ...
ATGTTCTGCCGCATCAAGGACTTCAGGCGCATCGCAACCCGATACGATCGAAACGCCACCAACTTCCTCGCAGCCGTTCAGATCGCAGCAACCGTAGCATTCTGGTTATGAGTCCGGACCCTAGGGCAGCAAGAACATCAGACGGTCGCGACGCGACCGGCTGGTTGCGGAGCCCTGTCCGTCAGCGGCGCGCCACCACGGTGCTGCCGGATAGCCAGTCGCGCCATTCCTTCGGGCTGCCGTTGAACACGTTGAGGTCGATCTTCTCGTTGACCCCCTGGGACAGGCCCGAACCGGAATACTGCCAGAACACCCACTTGCGCCCCGGATAGACCTTCGAGGGGTGCTTCGCGACGGCGCGCAGCCAGAACGGATAGTCCAGGAACTCGCCCTCGAGGTTGTCGGCATAGAAGTCGGGCGCGGTGTAGATGATCGGCCGCTGCCCGTAGTGAGCCTCGAGCTTGTCCATGAACACCTTCATCTTCTCGAGGATGCGCTTGCGCGACAGGCGCACCTTGCAGCGCGACTCGCCGTTGTACTCGACGTCGATGACCGGCGGCAGCGCGCCCTCGACCTTCGGGACGTTGCGGATGAACCAGTCGGCCTGCTCGCCGGCGGTCCGGCACCAGTAGAAGAAGTGGTAGGCGCCGCGCTTCAGCCCCGCCTCATGCGCGCCGCGCCAGTTCTTCTTGAACATCGGGTCCAGATGGTCGCCGCCGTCGGTCGCCTTGATGTAGGCGAAGTTCGCGCCATGGGCGCGCAGGCGCGGCCAGTTGATTTCGCCCTGCCAGCGCGACACGTCGACCCCGTGAACCGCATAGTGATGCGGCTGCACCCGGCCGAAGTTGATCGGCTTGGCGTCCTTGAAGCGGTGGCGGATGACCTGGTGCTCGATGTCTTTCGCGGCGGGCGCCGCCACGGCAGGCTTCACGACCGCCGCCGCAGCAGCGGCCGGCGGAGCCACCTCCGCAGGGGGTACCAGCGCGGCTGCAAGGTCATCCTGCGGCGCTTCTTCGGCCGCGGCGATATTGGCCTTTGCCACCTCCGCCGGCGCGCTCGGCCGGACCGAGTTGGTCACCTCCTGAGAAGGGACGGGAACGCTCAACACATCGATCGCGGAGGTCGACGAGCATGCAGCGAGATACAGCGCGCCCAGAAGGGCTACGGCGGCTTGAATTCGCATCGGGACCTGTACGACGGACTAGACAGATCGAGGGACGATGCCGGCCATGCCGACGATCAGCCGGACTATGGAGGGGAAATTGCCAACAAAGTTTAAATCAAATTGTTCATGATTCGCTCAGGTGCCGCAGAATGTGCGCAGCACCCGCTCCTCCGGCGCAGGCGGCCGGACATATTCCTCGTGCTCCGGCTGCTCGTCGAAGGGGCGCGCCAGAACCGCGACGAGGAGCTCGAAAGGCGCGAAATCGTTCCGGTCGACTGCGGCGCGGATGACCTCCTCGACGCGATGGTTGCGGGGAATGTACTTCGGGTTCACCGCCCGCATGGCCCCAGCCCGATCCGCCGCGCCGACGCTCTCGCGGGCGACGCGCTCGCGCCACCGCGCCATCCACGCATCGAAGTCCTCGACGCTGGTGAACAGCGACCGGGTGCGTGCACCATCGTCTGCCGCGTCGTCGCTCAGTGCCCGGAAAGCCAGGGTGAAGTCGACGCCGTCCTCCGCCATCAGGTTCAGGAAGTCGGCCGCGAGCGCCAGATCCTCCGGCTCCTCCGTCGCCAGCCCGAGCTTGCGGCGGACGCCAGCGTGGAAAGGCCCTTCGTAGGCGGCCTGAAAACCGGAAAGCGCCTCTTTGGCCGCCTCGATCGCCTTGTCCTCGTCCGGGTCGATGAGCGGGAGCAGTGTCTCGGCCAACCGCGCCAGGTTCCAGACGGCGATGTTCGGCTGGTTGGCATAGGCGTAGCGCCCACGCGCGTCGATGGAGGAGAACACCGTCGCCGGGTGGTAGGCATCCATGAAGGCGCACGGGCCGTAGTCGATGGTCTCGCCAGAAATCGTCATGTTGTCGGTGTTCATCACGCCGTGGATGAAACCGACCAACATCCAGCGCGCCACGAGCTGCGCCTGCGCGGCGATGACTGCCTTGAGAAGCGACAGGTAGCGCTCCGGATCGTCTCGGAGCTCGGGATAGTGCCGCTCGATCGCATGGTCGGCGAGCAGCCGCAGCGCTTCCTCGTCCTGTCGCGCGGCGAAATACTGGAAGGTGCCGATGCGCAGGTGGCTGGCGGCAACACGCGCCACGATCGCGCCCGGCTGCGGCGTCTCGCGCCACACGGTCTCGCCGGTGGATACCGCGGCCAGCGTCCGAGCGGTCGGGATGCCGAGCGCCGCCATCGCCTCACTGACTACATATTCGCGCAGCACCGGCCCCAGCCCGGCGCGGCCGTCGGCGCCGCGCGAGAACTGTGTGCGGCCCGATCCCTTCAGCTGAACATCGAAGCGGCATCCGCCGGCAGCGACGGCCTCGCCAATCAGCAGGGCGCGCCCGTCGCCGAGCTGCGGGACGAACTGGCCGAACTGATGGCCGGCATAGGCTAGCGCCAGCGGTGTCACGCCCGGCTGCGAGGCGTTGCCCGCCAGGATCGCCACGCCCTCCTCGCTGGCTAGCGCCTTCGGGTCCAGGCCGATTTCAGTGGCCAGCCGTTCGTTCAGCTTGATCAGCTTCGGCGCTGCGACCGGCGCAAGCGGCGCGCGCTGATAGAATCGCTCCGGCAGTCCGAGATAGCTGCTCGGACGGAGTCCGACATCCGTGCGCGGGCGATCGGCGGCGAGTTGGTCCATGAGGTCGTCTCCGGTCTGTCCGGCGGTTTCCCCTTAGATGGGGCGGCGATCACCGCTCGAACAGGGTCGCGGGGACCCTGCACGGAAAACTGCACTCAGTCGAGGAACGTCGCCCACTCGTCCACGGGCGCGCGCTCCGTCCTCAGGTCGTTCTCCGGCTTGGTGGGATCCTCGTAGCCAAGCGCCATGCCGCAGACGACGATTTCCTCCGGCGTGATGCCGAGCACGGGGCGGAGCTGTTCGTGATAGGGGGCGAACGCCGCCTGCGGGCAGGTGTGCAGCCCCCTGCCCCGCGCCGCGACCATGATGTTCTCCAGGAACATGCCATAGTCGATCCACGAGCCCTTGTTCAGGCGCCGGTCGATGGTGAAGATCATGCCGACCGGCGCATCGAAGAACACGAAGTTGCGGTCGTGCTGGGCGCGCATGCGGTCGACCTCCCGGCGCTGGATGCCGAGATGGCCATAGAGGTCGAAGCCCACCTTGCGGCGGCGAGAAAGATACGGCTCGAAGAACTGGTCGGGATAGTACTTGTACTCGTCCCACACCGCCTTCTCGGCCCGGATGCCCGAATTGAGCACCGCCTCGGCGACCTTCTGCTTGGTCTTGCCAGTGAGGACGTAGACACGCCACGGCTGCATGTTGGTCCCCGAGGGTGCGCGCGACGCCACCTCGAGGATCTCGCGGATTTCCTCGGCGGGAATCGGCGTGGGCAGGAAAGCGCGTACGGAACGCCGCGACGTGATCGCCTCGTCGACAATGGCTGCCTCGTCGGGGAGCGCGTCGGTCCTGTCAGGTGCGAGCATGTTGTCCCTTCCTGCCGCGCGGAACGGCCACCTCGTCGTCATATGCCTGATTCCGCATAGGGTTTGCACGAGGCCAAGCGCATACGCAAGCCTCACGTCGCTTTCATGAAATCACACTTGAAACCGGCTCTGTCATCTGGTCTATGAAATTCACACGGTTTTTTTCATGAACCAGCCGGACGCCAGGAGGGGGGCGACCCCGACCACCGACATGGGCATGCTGGCGCGCGACATCCGCGCCCTGCGGAAGTCGCGCGGCCTCAAGCTTGCGGAGGTGGCGCAGCGGCTCGTCCGATCCGTCGGCTGGGTGAGCCAGGTCGAGCGCGGCCTGTCGGTCCCTTCCCTCTCCGACCTGCGGGCCATCGCCGAGCTGTACAACGTCCCGCTCAGCCTGTTCTTCGCCCATGACGTGCCGAGGGAGGAGGAGCGCGGGGTGATCGTACGGGCCGGCCGTCGGCGCACGCTTGGCACCACCGAGACCGGGCTGGTGGAGGAATTGCTTTCGCCCGATCTCGGCGGCACCTTCGAGCTGATCCGGTCGGAGTTCGCGCCCGGAGCCGAGATGGCCGTCGTGGCGCAACGCGATACCGAGGATGCCGGCTACGTCGTGTCGGGCCGCTTCGACATCGAGATCGCCGGGATCTGGCACAGCCTCGGCGAAGGCGACAGCTTCCGCTTCCGCAACCGGGCCTATCGCTGGCGCAACCCCGGAGACGAGGTTGCCGTGGTCATCTGGGTCGTGAGCCCGCCGGTCTATTAGAGGAGATAACCGAGCCATGCCTGACCTCCCCTCCCATGCGCGCGTGGTCATCATCGGTGGCGGCGCGGTCGGCGTGTCGTCGCTCTACCATCTCGCCAAGGCCGGCTGGACAGACTGCCTGCTGCTCGAAAAGAACGAGCTGACCTCTGGCTCGACCTGGCACGCGGCCGGCAACGTCCCGACCTTCTCCTCATCCTGGTCGCTGATGAACATGCAGCGCTATTCGGCGGAGCTCTATCGCGGGCTGGCCAAGGCGGTCGACTACCCGATGAACTACCACGTCACCGGCTCGCTGCGGCTCGCCCACAACCGCGAGCGGATGCGAGAGTTCGAGCGCGCCAAGGGCATGGGCCGCTACCAGGGCATGGCGATCGAGGTGGTCGGTCCCCACGACATCAAGCCCCGCTATCCCTTCATCGAGACGCACGACCTCGCCGGCGCGCTCTACGATCCGAACGACGGCGACATCGACCCGGCGCAGCTCACGCAGGCGCTCGCCAAGGGTGCGCGCGACATGGGCGCCCGCATCGAGCGCTTCTGCCCGGTCACGGCGGTGCGCCGCGAGCGCGACGAATGGTTGATCGTCACGCCGAAGGGTGAGGTGCGCTGCGAGTATGTCGTCAACGCCGCCGGCTATCGCGCCGCGGAGGTAGGTCGCCTGTTCGGCCGCGAAGTGCCGATGATGGTGATGAGCCACCAGTACATCCTGTTCGACGAAATCCCCGAACTCGCGGCCTGGACGAAGGAGGTCGGCCACAAGCTGCCGCTGCTGCGCGACGTCGACACCTCCTACTACCTGCGGCAGGAAAAGAACGGCATGAACCTCGGACCGTACGAGCGCAACTGCCGCGCGCACTGGGCCACCGCCGGCGATCCGATGCCGGAGGACTTCTCCTTCCAGCTCTTCCCCGACGACCTCGACCGGCTGGAAACCTACATGGAAGACGCGATGCGGCGCGTGCCGCTGCTCGCTACCGCCGGCCTGTCGAAGGTCATCAACGGCCCCATCCCCTACGCGCCGGACGGCAACCCGCTGATCGGGCCGATGCCTGGCGTGCCCAACGCCTTCGAGGCCTGCGTCTTCACCTTCGGCATCGCGCAGGCGGGCGGTGCCGGCAAGGTATTGGCCGAGTGGGTGACCGAAGGCGCGACCGAATGGGACATGTGGTCGTGCGACCCGCGCCGCTTCACCGCCTTCGCCTCCGACAAGACGTACTGCGTGGCCAAGGGCATGGAGGTCTACGGCCACGAGTATGCCATCCATTTCCCGCGCCACGCATGGCCGGCCGGGCGCAACCGCAAGCTCTCGCCGATCCACGACCGCATCGCCGCGCTCGGTGCGCAGTTCAACGCCTACAATGGCTGGGAGCGCGCCACCTGGTTCGCGCAGCCGGGCGACGACACGTCGGAGGAAGCCACCCAGACCTTCGATCGCGACGGGCCGTGGCAGCGCCGCATCCGCGAGGAATGCCTCGCCGTCCGTGATGCGGCCGGCATCCTCGACCTGCCTGGCTTCTCGCGGTTCCGGCTGCAGGGCGAAGGCGCGCGCGAATGGCTTTCGAAGCAGATCACCGGCGTCGTTCCGAAGCCCGGCCGCATCGGCCTCGGCTATTTCGCCGACGACAAGGGCCGCATCGTCACCGAGATGTCGATCATGTCGATCGGCGAGGACTTCTTCTTCCTCATCACGGCTGCGGTCGCGCAGGCCCACGACTTCGAGTGGCTCATGAAGTCGTTCCCACAGGGCACCGCAATGTCGCTGACGGACGCCACCGAGACCTTCACCTGCCAGATCCTATCCGGCCCGAAGTCGCGCGACATCCTTGCGGAGGTCTGCGACGGAGATCTTTCGGCGCCGTGGCTCACGCACCAGCCCTGCAGGATCGCCGGCCGGTGGCTGCAACTCGTCCGCGTTTCCTTCGCGGGCGAGCTGGGCTGGGAACTGCACACCAAGGTGGACGACACCGCCATCGTCTTCGACGCCGTCTGGGAGGCGGGACGGAAGCACGGCCTCAAGCCCTTCGGCATGTTCGCCCTCGATTCGCTGCGTCTGGAAAAGGCATATCGCGCCTGGAAGGGCGAACTCTCGACCGACTATTCGATCCTGCAGGCCGGGCTGGAGCGCTTCGTCAAATGGGACAAACCGGAGTTCCGCGGCAAGGCCGCCCTCCTCGCCGAGAAGCAGCAGGGCGTGAAGAAGCGCTTCGCCCTGATGACACTGGACAATCCGGGCCCCTGCGACGCGCCCTACATGTCCACCGTGTGGTCGGGGGGGCAGATCGTCGGCGAGACCTTGTCAGGAGGATGGGGCCACAGGGTGGACAAGTCGATCGCGCTGGGCATGGTGCGGTCGGACCTTGCGGAACCGGGCAGCAAGGTCGAGATCGAGATTTTCGGCGAGCGCTTCGCCGTCACGGTGCATGGAGATGCGCCGCTGTGGGACCCTGAGAATTCGAGGCTGAAGTCCTGATGAATGCATTCTATCCCGACCGCGAGTTCGGCGCGTTCCTGTTCGACATGGACGGCACGATCCTGACCTCGATCGCCGCCGCCGAGCGGGTGTGGAGCAAGTGGGCGACCGGTCACGGGATCGACCTCGCGCAGTTCCTCCCCACCCTTCACGGCATGCGGGCGGTGGAAACGATCAGTCGGCTCGGCCTGACGGGCATCGACATAGCTGCGGAGGCCGAAAAGCTGACGCAGGCGGAAATCGACGACGTGGACGGCATCGAATCGATCGCCGGAGCGCCCGCCTTCCTGGCCTCGCTTCCCGCCGACCGGTGGGCTCTCGTCACGTCGGCCCCGCGACGGCTGGCCGAGCGCCGCCTGTCCGCGGCCGGCCTGCCCATGCCGCCGCTGATCGTGGCCGGCGACGACGTCACCCGGGGCAAGCCGGCACCGGACTGCTTCCTGCTTGCCGCCGAGCGGCTGGGCCGGGATCCGTCGGAATGCCTCGTCTTCGAGGACGCGCCCGCCGGCATCCAGGCGGCGGAAGCCGCCGGCATGAGCGTCATGGTGATCACCGCGATGCACGCCCATGCCCAGGGAACCCATCACCCGACGCTCGCACACTATGACGAGATCTCCCTGCTCGCGGGCAATGCCGGCCGGTTCCGGCTGGCCCGCGTCGAGCGCGCCCGGTCCGCGATAGGAGCCTGACATGCCTTCACCGTCTTTGCGCCTCACCGGCATCATTCCCTCCGGCAAGGACGGATGGGAGGTGCATTTCGCGGCCATGGGGCGGCGCCAGGCCGGCGAGGACATCCTCATGCTCTCGGTCGGCGACCACGACTTCGACACGCCGGAACCGACCGTCGAGGCCTGTGTTGAGGAGGTGCGCGCCGGCCATCACCACTACACCCAGCTTCCCGGCATTCCCGCGCTGCGCCAAGCCATGGCCGACATCTCGACGCGCGCCACCGGCGTGCCGACGTCGCTCGACCAGGTGATCGCGACGCCGGGCGGACAGGCAGCGCTCTACACCGCCGTGCAGGCCACGCTCGATCCGGGCGACCACGCGATCATGATTGCGCCCTATTACGCGACCTACCCCGGCACCTTCCGAGCCGCCGGCGCTGATTTCACCGTGGTCGAGGCCCATGCCGAGACGGGCTTCCAGCCCGACCCGGCGGCAATCGAGGCGGCGGTGCGTCCGAACACGCGGTCCATCCTCATCAACACGCCGAACAATCCGACGGGCGCGGTCTATACCCGCAAGTCGCTGGAAGCGCTGGCCGACATCTGCCGCGCGCATGACCTGTGGCTGCTCTCCGACGAGGTCTACTGGACCCTCGGGGGCGCCGATCACCTGTCGCCGCGCAGCCTGCACGACATGGCCCACCGCACGCTGGTCATCAATTCGATGTCGAAGAGCCACGGCATGACCGGATGGCGCATCGGCTGGCTGACCGGGCCGACGGACCTGATCCACCTGACGATCAGCCTCAACCTGGTGAGCACCTACGGCCTGCCCGACTTCGTGTCCCGCGCCGCGACCGAGGCGCTGCAGAACGACTACGGCGTCGCCGAGATCAAGACCCGCTATGGCGCGCGCCGCCAGGCCTTCCTGCGCGAGGTCGCGGGCATGAACCATGTCACCGTGCGCGGCTCGGAGGGCGGCATGTACGTCATGCTCGACGTACGCGAAGTGGAGCCCGACAGCGAGGCCTTCGCCTGGGCACTGCTCGAACACGAGAAGGTTGCCGTGATGCCCGGCTCCAGCTTCGGCGAGGCCGCCGAGGGCCACATTCGCATCAGCCTCTGCCAGCCGGAAACCGTCCTCGCCGACGCCGCCGCGCGCCTGAAGCGGTTCGTGTCGAACTACCGGCGCGCCGCTGCGTAAGTCCCCCGTTCAGAAGCGGGCGAGCCGGGCGCGGACCTTGCGCAGGTAGGCCGTTCTGCTCTCCTGCGTGGAGGTATCCATCAGGTAGTGGGCGAGGTAGAAGGTACGGCAGCGCCAGGCGCAGAGCGCGCGCATGCCGCGCAGCAGGGTCTTTCGGCCCGGCTGGCCGACGACCAGCGACCACCACCACGGCGCGCCGCAGGTGGTGATCACCCCCAGTCGCACGACATGTCCCATGAGCGGCTCTACCCGCCCCGGCCCATCGGCCAGGCGGAAGACGACGTCGGTCGCCCAGACCCTGTCGAGCCAGCCCTTCAGCATTGCCGGCAGGCCGTACCACCAGGTCGGGTAGATGAACAGGATGCCCTCCGCCCACTGGAGATACTCGATATGCCGGGCCAGGGCCGGATCGCCCGGCGGGCCGTCGTTGTAGGCGCGCCGCTCGTCGCAACCCATGACCGGGTCGAAACCCTCTGCATAGAGGTCGATCAGGCGAACCTCGTGGCCTGCACCCTTCAGCGTGGCTAGCGCCTCGTCGCGGATGGCCGCGCAGAAGCTCTCTGGCACCGGATGGCAGTACACGACCAGGACGCGCATCAGAACGCATCCATGTGGCGGGCCACCTTCTCCATGAATGCGGCGCGATTCTCGTCCGTCGCCAGGTTCATCGAATGGAGCGCGAGATAGGAGACACGCGCGCCGGGCTTGATCGTGGCGCGCAGCTGCCGGTTGACGATGCGGCGCGGCGGATCGCCCATCAGCCAGGTGCGGAAGCGGTCGCCGCCATAGGTGGTGACCGCCGTCAGCTTGCGAATGTTCCGGAGGGTCGGCCGAACCTTGCCGTCGACGAGCGCGAACGACACGTCAGGCAGGAAGACACGATCGAAGTAGCCCTTCATGATGGCAGGAAATCCGTAGTTCCAGACCGGAAAGCAGAGCACGAGCGCCTCGGCAGCCTTCAGCCGCGCGACATAGGGCGCGACCGGTTCATCGGCGGTGCGGGGGGCGTGGTAGGCAAGCCTCTCGGCCCGGCTCAGGACCGGCTCGAAGTTCTCCGCGTAAAGGTCGCAATCGTCGACGTCATGGCCTTTCGCACGCAACCGCTCGACGATCAGCCGGTGAAGCGCAGCGTTGAAACTTGTTTCGACGGGATGGGCGTGGAGGACGAGGACTTTCATGATACCCGCAAGCGTGCCAGGGCGGCGTTGCCGCAGTTATGCGCGCCTTCGCGGCGCAGGGCGGCCTGACCGAACGGCGATCTATTCACCCCACCCGCTCCAGCCCCCTGAACAGGAACGTCTTGCCGCTCCTGTAGTCGTAGTCCGGGTTCTCCCAGGCGATCATCTTGCCGGGATTCAGCAGGCCCTGCGGGTCCGCCTGGCGCTTGAAGGCGAGCTGGATCTCGTCAGTCTGCTTCATCCCGCCCTCTTCAAGCGTATAGCGATGGGGGTTGAAGATCGGGCAGCCATTGTCCTCGTAGATGCGGATGATCTCCTCGAGCCGCTCTTCGGTGGTGAACTTCACCAGCGGCAGGCCGAAGCAGGTGATGTTGCCGTCGAAACGCACGAATTCGAGGTGCGGGATCACCTCCCCCGGGAACAGCCCGTCCACCTTGCGGACCAGTTCGAGCTGGTTCGGGAACGGATAGAGCGACTGCAGGTAGGTGATCGAGGGGTCCACCCGCAGCGCCCGCAGCGTCGTGTGGTTCCAGGCCAATTCATAGGCCGGCGGCAGTCCCTTCCGGTCTTCGACCAGCGAGGCGTCGAAAACGATCTCGGCCTTCTGGCGGCGGGTAAACGCGCGGAACGCGTCGAGCGAATGCGGCGCCACCATGCAGATGACGACGCTCTGGCCTTCACGCAGGAACTTCTGGTGCCGCTTGAAATAGAGCCAGGGGGCGGGTGCCGCGACCGGCGTGATCAGCTTGGTCAGGATGCCATCCTGGCAACCCAGCGCGTTGGCGTAGCGGGCGGCGGCATCGAAATCGTCGAAGCCGACGATGACGTCCACCCAGTCGTAGGCCGCCGTCAGCGGCATCTCCACTTCGGTGATGATGCCGTTGGTGCCGTAGGCGTGGGTCACCTTGTGCAGGTCCTCGCCGGTCAGGTCCAGAGCCTTCGGCTCGGCCTCCATGGTGACGACCCTCAGACGCAGAACATTGCCGAAGTCGCGCAGTCCGCCGAAGTTGATCGAACCCACGCCGCCCGAGCCACCGGCGATGAAGCCGCCGATCGAGGCGGTCGCGTAGGTCGAGGGATGCATGCGCAGTTCCTGGCCGGAATGCGCCCGCGTGGCCTTGTCGATGTCGGCGATGATGGCGCCCGGCCCACAGACGACGCGCCCCGTCGAGATGGTGGTCACCGCATCCATCTCGGCAAGCGACAGCACAACGCCGCCGGAAAGCGGCATCGCCTGCCCGTAGTTGCCGGTTCCCGTGCCGCGCGGCGTGACCGGCACGCCGTGGCGATGGCAGGCGGCGAGCACGCGGATCACTTCCGCCTCGTCTTTCGGCGAGACCACGATGTCGCCGGTGATCTGGTCGAGCTGGCGCTTCAGCACCGGGCTGTACCAGTAGAAATCGCGGCTCTTCTGCTGAACGAGGGCCGGATTGTCCTCGATCTTCACGCCGTCGAGGTCGCGCTTCAGGGCGTCGAGGTCCATGCATCCCCCATGAGGTCGTCGAGTTCGGAATAGTCCGGCAGATCCCGCGCGATGGCCCGGCCGGATCGCAGCACGATCCGGTCCGATTCTGGCCGCGAGAGCAGCTCGGTCCAGCTTCTGCCGCGGAAGATCACCATGTCGGCCGCGAGTCCCGGCGCGAGCGTGCCGCGCCCTTCCATGCGCATCACGGCCGCCGGCGTCGCGGCCACCGCCCGGGGCCAGTCCGCCACCGGATGGTCGAAGTGCAGGATGCGTGTCGCCATGCGGTAGACCTCAAGCATGTCGAGGTCGCCATAGGCGTAGAACGGATCGCGCGTGTTGTCGGAAGCCACCGCGACGGGAATGCCGCGCGCCTTCATCTCGTGAAGCAGCGTCACGCCGCGCCAGCGCGGGGTCGTCCCGTCACTGCGGCGATCCTGGAGGTAGAGGTTGCACATCGGCAGGGAGACGACGGCCAGCCCGGCCTCCGCCGCCTTGTCCAGCGTCGCCTTGACCTCGCTGTCCGGCTGGCGCGACAGGGCGCAGCAATGGCCCACGAGGATCTGGCCCTCGAAGCGGTTGCGCAGAGCGGCCTCGGCGATATGGCGCAGCGACACCGCCGAAGTGTCGCCGGTCTCGTCGGCGTGGAAATCGAGGTCCACGCCCCGATCCATGGCCGCGCGGAATATGCGGTCGAGCAGCGCGTCGAGGTCGGGCACCATGTAGGTGACCGCACCCAGCACCCCACCGGCTTTCGCCACCCGGTCGGCGAGCCCCTCGAACCAGGCCGTCTCGCGCACGAGTTCGATGCCGATCAGGCTTGCCGCCTGCAGGTCGATGCGGCCGCGCCAGGCTTCCCGCATCTCCTCGAACACCGGCCAGGAGATTGTCTCCTGTGGGTTGACGCAGTCGAGATGGGTGCGCAGCGCCACGGTGCCGTGGGCGTAGGCGCAGCGCAGGGCGAAATCCATGCGCCGCGACAGGTCGTTCGCGTTCCAGCGCGCCATGCGATCGGTTCCCACGGCTTCGAGCGCACCGAGGAAGGAGCCGTCGGGATTGGGCATGCGCGGCCAGATATGGCCCTTGTCGATATGGGTGTGGCAGTCGACGAAGCCCGGCAGGACGATGCGCCCGGCGAGATCGACCACGCGCGGCGGCGGACGGTCGCCCCGCGGAGCGAGGCCGGTGATGAAACCGTCGGCGATCGCGATATCGACGAGGTGGAAGCCGTCCCGGTCAGGCGCCCCCGCGACACCCGGCGCGATGGAGGCATGAACCCGCGCATTGCCGAGCACATACCAGCCGGAGGTTGGGATGACGGGTGCGTTCATGCGTGCGGCTCAACAGCTAGCAAGATCGGCCAATGAGGTGCCCGGCCCGTTCTCCGGACGGGCCTCATTCGAAACTGCCCCCGACATCATCCTTCCCGCGCCAGCGCGCTTTCGTGCCAGCGGCGCAGGATCAGGTGCGAGATCAGGCTCGTCGCCAGGAAGATGACGATGCCGGTCAGCGAAATCAGGATGAGGGCCGCGAAAAGCCTTGGCGCGTTGAGCCGGTATCCGGCCTCGATGATGCGCGAGGCGAGTCCCGACGACTGGCCGGAGGATCCCGCCACGAACTCCGCCACCACGGCACCGATCAGCGCCAGTCCGCCGGCGATCTTCAGCCCGCCGAGGAAATAGGGCATGGCGGCGGGCAGCTTCAGCAGCCACAACTGCTGCCAGCGCGACGCGCCGTTCAGCCGGAAGAGGTCGATGAGGTTGCGGTCCACCGAGTTGAGGCCAAGCGTGGTGTTGGACAGGATCGGGAAGAAGGCCACGATCCAGGCGCACAGCAGCAGCTTGGCGGTCTGGTTGTCGACATAGATGTTGATGAGCGGGAAGATGGCCACGATCGGCGTCACCTGCAGCACGATCGCGAACGGAAACAGCGACATCTCCATCCATCTCGACTGGGTGAACAGGATCGCCAGGCCGACGCCACCGACGACCGCGCACAGCAGCCCGAGCAGAGTGATGCGCAGCGTCACCAGAAGCGAGGAAAACAGCAGCCCGGCGTCGTTGTAGAGGGTCTGCAGCACGAGGCCGGGGCGAGGCAGGATGTAGTGCGGGATCTCGTTCCACACGCAGATCCGGTCCCACACCCAGATGGCGACGAGCATGATGACGACCGGCAGCACCCAGCGCCCTACCCGCTCCAGCCGGGCAAGGCGAGCGCGGCGCGCTTCCTCGGGGTCGAGGGCAACGCTGTGGGCGACGTCAGTGGCCGTCATGACCGCCTCCGGCATTAAGGTGGATGGCCTCAGCCAGCACGCCCGAAGCCTCGCGGCAGAGGGCGGCGTATTCGGCCGACGTCCGGAAGGCTTCGTCGCGCGGATAGGGCGCATCCACGTCGATCTCGCGGTAGACGCGGCCCGGCCGCGCCGCCATCACGACGATCCGGTTCGACAGGAACACGCTCTCGAACACGCTGTGGGTGACGAAGATCGCAGTGAAGCGTTCCTGCTGCCACAGGTCGAGGAGATCGTTGTTGAGCCGGAAGCGGGTGATCTCGTCCAGGGCCGCGAACGGCTCGTCCATCAGCAGAAGCCGCGGCTTCGTGACGAGACCGCGAGCGATCGAGACGCGCATCTTCATGCCGCCGGAGAGCTCGCGCGGCATGGCCTTCTCAAAGCCGCTCAACCGCACCCGTTCGAGCAGGCTGCGTACCGTGGGCTCGGCCTCGGCCCGAGACACGCCCCGCAGCCGCAGCGGAAGCCAGACATTGTCGAACACGTTCGCCCACGGCATCAGCGTGGGCTCCTGGAAGACAAAGCCGATGTCGGTTTGGCCCTTGCCCCGCCAGTCGAGCAAGCCGGAGGTCGGCATCGACAGGCCGGCGATGATGCGCAGCGCCGTCGACTTGCCGCAGCCCGACGGCCCGAGCAGGCTGAGGAAATCGCCCTCCCGGATCGCCAGGTCGGTGTCGCGCAGCGCCGTGACGCCGTTGGAGAACGTCTTTCCGATGCCGCGCAAGTACAGCAGCGGGGCGCCATGGGGGCGCGCCCCGGCCATCGCCGGGGCGGATGCGACCATTGTCACCGCGGCATTCCTCGCGTCATTCTGCCAGCCAAACGATGCTTACTTCGGCAGGTCGAGACCGACGCCCTTGTTCACGAACTGCAGCGTGTAGGCCTTCTTGATGTCGATCCCGGCCGGCAGCACCTTCGCCGCGACCATCTTGTCGTAGAAGCTCTTCATCCGCTCGTCGGTCATGGCGCCGATGCCGAGCTTTTCGGTGTCTCCGGAATCAACGATGCCGAACTTCTTCATCTGGGCGATCGAGAAGGCGATCTGCTCGTCCGTAATGTCCGGATTGTCCTTCTTGATCATCTCGTTGGCAGCCTTGTTGTCACCGTAGAGATAATTGTGCCAGCCCTTAGCCGACCCATCGACGAAGCACTGGACCACCTCCGGCCGCTTGTCGATCGTGTCCTGCATCGTCTCGATGGTGGTCGAGTAGGTATCGTAACCGTAGTCGGCGAGCAGGAACTGATTCGGGACGAAGCCGCCCTCCTTCTCGATCGCGAACGGCTCGGAGGTCACATAACCCTGCTGGGCCGACTTCTTGTTGGCGAGGAAAGGTGCGGAGTTGAAGGTGTAGGGCACGCGCTTGGAGGGATCGAAGCCGTACTCCGTGACCATCCAAAGCAGGAAGCTCTGCGCGCCTTCGTCACCGATGATCAACTCATCGGCGTTCTTCAGGTCTTCCCAGGTGTCGAGGCCCTGTCCCGGATGGGTCATCAGCACCTGCGGCTCCTTCTGGAAGGAGGCGGCAACGACGACCAGCGGGATGTTCTGCGCCACCGCATCGTACGCCTGCTGCATGTTTCCGCCCATGTAGAAGTCGATCTTGCCGGCAAGCAGCATCGGGCGTCCGGCGACCTGCGGACCACCCTGCATGATGGTGACGTCGAGACCGCAGTCGGCATAAGTGCCGTCAGCGACAGCCTGGTAGTACCCGCCATGCTCCGCCTGGGCGAGCCAGTTGGTGCCAAACGTGACCTTCTCGGCGGCGCCGGCCGACATGGCACCGGCAAACAGGGCCCCGGCTGCCACCGACATCGTCATGAAACTGCGGACCATAAAACAGTACCCCTCTTCGTGCCGGATCGAACACGCCCGGCTCCATTCGACTTCGCCAGCGCATATGCAAGGCACATGCCACGGAGAACGGCGAGACAACGTCTTTCCGCCCCTGCGGAAGCCGACACCGAGCCCTCAAGCCGCTGACGAAACGGGAGGCATGCTGCATACTTTTTCGGCATCTGTCCATCTTGCACGCCAAGGCGCGGAGCGCCTTGCCCACTGCCACGTCGCGGCATAGGTTCGGCCCATGCTGCGAACCCTGACTCCTCCCGCGATCCGACCGCCCTTCGCCCGTTACAGCCACGGCATCGAGGTGACGGCCGGCGCCCGCCTGGTGTTCTGCTCGGGGCAGCTTGGCATCAAGGCCGACGACACCGTTCCCGAAGACGTCGGCGCCCAGGCCGAGATCTGCTTCGCCAACATCGCCACGATCCTCGCCGAAGCAGGAATGACGCTCGCCAATGTCGTGCGAATCAACGCCTACGTGACCGACCGCGCCCACATGGCGGGGTACATGGCCGTTCGCGACCGCCTGTTTCCCGAGAACCCACCGGCCTCGACCCTGGTGATCGTGTCCGGCTTCACGCGACCGGAGTTCAAGGTCGAGGTGGAAGTGGTCGCAGCAGCCTGACCGGTCAATTTTCGAAGGATCCGCCGCTTGTCATCGCAACGTCGACTCTGGTGGGGCGACTATCGCACCACCGAATATGAATCGATCGACCCCGAAGCCACGATCGCCGTGCTGCCGGTCGCAGCCATCGAGCAGCATGGGCCACACCTGCCCGTGTCGACTGACACAAGCATCATGCAGGGGATGCTGGAAACGGTGTTCCCACGCATCCCGGAAGAACTCGACGTCCGCTTCCTGCCGATACAGGCCGTCGGCAAGTCGAACGAGCACGTGCATGCGCCGGGAACCCTGACGTTGTCGCCATTGGCAGCGATCCAGAGCTGGGTCGAGCTCGGCGCCTCGGTGGCGCGAGCCGGCGTGCGCAAGATCGTCGTCGTCAACTCGCACGGCGGCAACGAGGAGATCATGGGGATCGTGACGCGCGAACTGCGCGTCGCTTTCAAGATGCTGGCGGTGAAGACGAGCTGGATGCGCTTCGGCGTTCCGGACGGTCTCTACAGCCCCGAGGAGATGCGCTACGGCATCCACGGCGGCGACGTCGAGACGTCTCTGATGCTGCATTTCCGCCCCCACCTCGTCGACATGAACAGGGCGGAAAACTTCGTCTCCAACGTCACCAAGGCGGAGGCGCATTTCGACCTGCTGCGGCAGACCGGCACGCATGCCTACGCCTGGATCGCCAGCGACCTGAACCCGAACGGCGTGGTGGGCGAGGCCTCGGCTGCAACTGCCGAGAAGGGTCGTCTCACCGCGGAACTTCAGGCCGACGGCTTCGTGAGGCTGTTGCAGGACGTGCGCCGCGCCAGGCTGGCCGACTGGCTGTCCTGACGGATTCGGCCAGGATCACACGTCGATTTTGAGCGCGAAGGGCGTGCCCTCGTAGGCGTCGGCGCCGCGCCCGATCTCGCGGATGGCCTCGACCATGCGGTTCTGCCGCCCGAGCAGGCTGTCGGCGATCGCCACCAGCCGCGGATTGGGCGTCGCCGAGGGCGACAGGCTGCGCAGCGCACGCGCCAGCTCGAACTCGTCTCGCTTCGGCGCGAGCGCGGCGGCGATGATGTAGGCGGAGGCCGTCGAGCGGCTGATCCCGGCATAACAGTGCACCAACATCGGCCGCTGCCGGTCCCAGCGGGCGGCGAAGTCGAGGATATCCCGCACGTGCTGCTCGCCGGGCGGCGTCATGCCCTCCTGTGCCTCGGCAATGTCGTGCATGGAAAGATAGAGGTGGTTTTCCGGGCGGATCGCAGCGGGCCTCACCACCTCGGTGCCGGCCGCCAGCAGGGAAACCATCCGGTCAGCGCGGCTCTCGGCAACCGTGTCGGCGATGCGCGCCAGCGAACAGACGTAGATCATGCCGCGTTGTCCTTCCTGAGGGTCGCTGCGCGCCAACCGACGACAGCCTCTTCGAGACGCTGCCATTCGGGCTCCGAACCCGGCAGGCCAAGGCGCAGCGCGTCGGTATTCCACGAAAATGTCCGTACCAGAATCCCGCGCGCACCGAGCCAGTTCGCGAAGGCGCCTGCCTGCGGATGCATCAGGAACCGGTAGAGGGTCGTGCCGCCCGCGACGGCCATGCCCGCCTGCTCCAGGAGCGCGTCGAGACGGCCCGCCTCCGCCGCGAGCCGGGCACGCGTGGCATCCTGCCAGTCACGGTCCGCCAGCGCCCGAATCCCGAGTTCCAGCGCCGGACCGCTCACCGCCCACGGTCCGAAGCCGGCTGCGAGCCTTGCCGCCACCTGCGGATGCGCCAGCGCGAAGCCCAGCCGCACGCCGGCAAGGCCGAAGAACTTGCCGAAGGACCGCAACACCACGATGCCGGGGTGTGCGACGTCGGCGGCGAGCGTCGGGCCGCCAGTCATGACGTCCATGAAAGCCTCGTCGACGACCAGCATGCCGCCGCGCCGGACGAGGGCGTCGGCAATGTCGAGGATGGCTTCGCGCGACAGCAGGCGGCCGTCCGGATTGTTCGGGTTGACGACGATCGCAAGGTCGGCCTCCCGCAGCGCGTGGGGGTCCGTGGCTTCATCGACGCTGTGGCCGACGAGCGCGGCGGCGCGGGCGTGCTCCGCATAGGTGGGCCCCAACACCAGCGCCCTCCCCGGCGCACGCAGCGCCATGACCTGCGGCAGCAGGATCTGTGTGCCCGGAGCCGCGGTGACGTGGGCGGCGGACGGGGCGCCATAAGCCTCGGTCGCCACTTCCAGCAGGCGGTGCAGCCTGCCCGGTTCAGGCAACCGACAGAAGGCAGTGGCCGGCAGCGCCGAAAACGGATAGGCGTTCGGGTTGATCCCGGTCGACAGGTCGACCCAGGGTTCCGGCGCATGCGGATAAAGCGCGCGGGCCCGGCCGATGCTGCCGCCGTGGTCGTCGATCCATGCATCCGCCGCAGGCTTCATGTCAGCTCCGCTCGCCTTCTTTTCGCTGCTGATCGAGCTTGCCATCGGTTATCCCGACCGGGTCTTTCGCGCAATCGGCCACCCGGTCACATGGATCGGCGCGACGATCACATCGCTGGACCGGAGGCTCAACAGGCCCGAGCGGCCGGCATCGACCCGCCGATTCGCTGGGGTGCTGGCGGTCATTCTGCTGGTGGCCGGAACACTCGCAATCGGCTTTGCGGTCGAAGCGGTGCTGCGGCCGCTTTCCTGGATCGGCCTGCTCGTAACCGCCCTCTTTGCCTCCAGCCTGCTCGCGCAGCGCAGTCTGGAGCGGCACGTCCGCGACGTCGCCGATGCGCTGGAACATGGCGGGCTCGCGCAGGGTCGCAAGGCCGTTTCGATGATCGTCGGGCGCGACCCGGACCGGCTCGACGAGTCGGCCGTGTGCCGCGCCGCGATCGAGAGCCTCGCCGAGAACTTTTCCGACGGCATCACCGCGCCGGCCTTCTGGTTGGCTGTCGGGGGTCTCGGCGGCGGGCTCGCCTACAAGGCGATCAACACCGCCGATTCGATGATCGGACACCGCACGCCGCGCCACGAGGCATTCGGCTGGGCGGCCGCCCGCCTCGACGACCTCGTCAACCTGCCCGCTTCGCGGCTGACCGCGCTGCTGCTGATTCTCGCCGCCCGGCTGACGCCGGGGGCGGATGCGCGCGCTGCCTGGAAGGCGGTGCGACGGGATGCGCGTCACCACCGCTCGCCCAATGCCGGCTGGCCAGAGGCGGCGATGGCCGGCGCGCTTGGACTGGCGCTCGCCGGGCCGCGCGTCTATGGAGGGGTCGTCGTGGCGGATGCGGAGATGGGCGCGGGAGGCCGGCGCGACGCGACTCCGGCGGACATCCGACGTGCGCTGCGGCTCTACCGGACCGCGGACTGGCTGCTGATCCTACTTGCCGGCATCGCCGCGACAGTCGTTACTCTCGCCTGACTCCTGATTGCCCACCCTCGAGCACACGATGTCAAGAACGGACACCAAACGCCTGACACGCCTGGATAAACTCTACTATCGCATCCAGGCGCAGCACATCTGCCTGGAATGGGCGATGGCCGAGGTAGCGGAGATGGACGGCGTCGTCTTCGAGCTCGGCCTCGGGCACGGCCGCACCTACGACCACCTGCGCACTCACATGGCTGAGCGGGACATCTACGTCTTCGATCGGGAAATCGACTGCATCGCCGACTGCACGCCGCCCGACGACCGCCTCTTCCTCGGCGACATCGGTGACACCCTGCGGGAAGCGGCCTCGCGCTTCGCGCAAGGTGTGAAGCTAGTCCATGCCGACATGGGCACCTATGACGAGGCGCGCAACCGCGAGATGACCGCGTGGCTCGGCGCGCTGCTGCCGCCCGTGCTTGCGCCCGGCGCCATCGTGCTTTCCGACCTGCCGCTCACGATCGAGGGAACGGATCCCGTTCCCCTTCCTCCGGGCGCCCGCGAAGGCCGCTATTTCCTGTTCCGCAACCGCGGCTAGTCCCTAGAACTCGATTCCCTTCTGGGCCTTCACGCCGGCGGCGAAGTGATGCTTCGTCGCCCCCATCTCGGTGACGAGGTCGGCGGCCTCGACCAGGGCCGGCTTCGCATTGCGGCCGGTCACCACCACGTGCAGCCCCGCCCGCCTGCCCTTCAGCGCCTCAACAACCGATTCCAGGTCGAGATAGTCGTAGCGGAGCGCTATGTTGAGCTCGTCGAGCACGACGAGGTCGATCGTCTCGTCCGCCATCAGTTCCAGCGCACGCGCCCAGGCAGCCTGCGCCGCGGCCACGTCGCGGGCGAGGTCCTGCGTCTCCCAGGTGAACCCCTCGCCCATCGCGTGCCACACGACGCGATCGCCGAAGATCGCGAAGGCGTCCTTCTCGCCGGTATGCCAGGCCCCCTTGACGAACTGCACGACGCCGACCCGGCCGCCGTGGCCGAGCACGCGCAGGGCCAACCCGAAGGCGGCGGTGGTCTTGCCCTTGCCCGGGCCGGTGTTGACGATCAGCAGCCCCTTCTCGACCGTCTTGGACGCGACCTCGGCGTCCTGGACGGCCTTGCGCTTCGCCATTTTGGCGCGGTGGCGGGCGGCTTCTTCTTCCGAGACCGTCTTCATGATCATTTCACCTGCATCGGCAGTCCGGCGACCATGAAGACCACGCGGTCGGCAACCGAGGCTACCTGCTGGTTCAGGCGGCCCGCGGCGTCGCGGAAGCGCCGCGCCAGCGCATTGTCTGGGACGATCCCCAGGCCAACCTCGTTGGCAACGACCACCCACGGCCCGCGCGGCCGCGACAGGCACGCCGCGAGCTTGCCGCTCTCGGCCTCGACGTCACGGCCGGCGAGCATCTGGTTGGAAAGCCAGAGCGTCAGGCAGTCGAGGAGCATCGGCCGCCCATCGGGTAGGGCCTCGAGGATTTCCTTCACGTCGAGCAGTGCGTCGAGGGTGGTCCAGCCGTCTCCGCGGCGGGCCTTGTGGAGCGCGATGCGCTCCGTCATCTCGTCGTCGAAGGCCTGCGCCGTGGCGACATAGGTCCAGGGCGCAGGTCGGGAAGTGACAAGGCCCTCGGCATAGGCGCTCTTGCCCGAGCGCGCGCCGCCGAGGACCAGCGTCAGTGACGGCCGTTCAGGCAAGCTGTCCGTGGCGGTCGCCTTCCGCCATGGCAAATCGCGACCGGATCGCGCCGGCCAGGCCACCGAGCAGCACCCAGAACACCAGCATGGTCATGGTGGAGGCCACGACGAAACGATGGTGCAAATCGGCCGGGACGTCCGTGGCGTGGCTGACCGGCTGCGGCGCTCCGATCACGTGCGGCGCGACGATCAGCGCGACGCCCACGATGGAAAGCAGCAGCGTGCCGCGGAAGGCAATCAGCGCCAGCCCGCCCGCCGTGGCGATCACCGTGGTGAACCACCAGACCTGCCGCGCGCCGAGATCGGCGGCCGGCATGCCCGGAAGCTCCGGCGGAAGTCCAAGGCCAGGCGCCAGGGTGAAGGCCGCGAAACCGGCGAACCCCCACAGCAGGCCCGCCCGCCACGAGGTGATCCCCCCGGCAAATTCCGAGATGGCTATCATAATCAGCGCCAGCCCGAAGCCGCTGGCCAGATTGGCGAGGAAGGTGAAGAAGAATCGCTCGAACCCGTCGGCCGGCGCCCAGGCTTCCTCGTCATGGTGATGATCTTCAACCGCAGGCGCCGCAGATTCAGCCGCGGTTCCATGGTCGTGACTATGCGCCTCGCCGGCGCTCTCGTAGGTCTCGGCTTCGAGAATAAGCGGGACCGTCGCAAAGCTTTGCAGTGCCGTCATGACGAGGCTGGCCAATAGGCCAGCGATCGCCGCGATGAGCACGACGTTGCGAAACAGGGTCATGCGAGGTCTCCCTTAGTGGCAGGGAAACGCCATCGAGTGCCTGTAGTCGTGGGCCGCATTGTGCGCGGCCTCAAGCTGCGAGAAGCCCACGATCCAGACGACGGCGAAGCCGAGCAGCGCCGCGAGGCCGAGCTGCACAGCGCGGGACTGTCCCGAAACGCGTGCGCCGAACGTGGTGTTTGCAGTGGTCATTCTGTACTCCCTTTCACCCTCCACCCGAGGGCCGGTTCTGCGTTCGTGTCGCCGGCAGGTCTCCTGGCTCACGGCTCTACGCCCGAACCCGCCTTCCCGGTTTGTCCACCAGTGGCTTTCGGATTCGGGCTCGCCGTTTACAGTTGCGGGGGCAGCCGCGGCATTGGGCAAGTACCCGCACCGCGTTCCCTCTTGGCTCCTTGCGGAACCGACGACTGTGCAACCATAGCCGTTTTCACTTCGGCGGCAAACCGATTTCCGACATTTTCCGACGCCCGACCTCCCTGGTTGAGGCGCGCTTCCCCAAGCTGGCTAAAGCGGCGCGCACTTCTCGATTTGCGACATCGCCACACGTCGCTTTTGAATGCGCGCGCGTCGTGCCATGAGAAGCGGCGGTTCCGGGCTTCCGGCAATCCTCAACAATGAAAATTCAGCGAGTTTCCATGGCCGATCTCATCGTTGTTTACTGGCGCGACATCCCCGCGCAGGTCATCGTCAGGAAGGGCCGGCAGAACGCCAAGCGGGAACTCTCGCAGCGTTTCGCCGAGGCCATCGACATGGCCGCCATGCGTTCCGGCGCGTCCGAGACGGACGCCTATCTTGCCGAGTGGCGCAAGGCAGATCCCGTCCCCGTCAGCGACGACCTCGAAGCCGAGGCGGACAAGGCGGTGGCGACCCTGGAGGCCAGCTACGACCGGGAGCGACTGGTCGCTCTCGCCAAATCCGGCGGCAAGGAAAATGTCTGAAACCCAGCTGACTCCGACTACCGCGAAAGGCCCGGCCGGCGCCGAGCCGCCCAACGTGCCGCCCTCGGCGACGGGAGGCGTGACGCAGGCCACTGTCGTCAAGAAATCCGCGCCGAAGAGCGACTACAAGCCGGCGGATGTCTCTCCGCAGCGGCGCGTGCAGCGCTCCTATTCGATTCGTCTCTGGTCGGTACGCCATTCGCGCCTGCTGGAATGGGTCTACGGCCGTTTCGCCGACGTTTTCCTGCTGCTGCACCCGCTGTGGAAGGCCGTCGGCTACAGCAGGGTGGAAGGCCCGGTGAAGTTCGTCGAGAAGCGCGTGAAGGGCTTCATGTTCGACTGCCGCATGTGCGGCCAATGCGTGCTGTCCTCCACCGGCATGTCCTGCCCGATGAACTGCCCCAAGCAGTTGCGCAACGGCCCCTGCGGCGGCGTTCGCGCCAACGGCAACTGCGAGGTCGAGCCCGACATGCCTTGCGTGTGGGTGAAGGCCTGGGAGGGATCGCGCAACATGGTGAAGGGCGAGGCCATCCTCGCCGTGCAGAAGCCAGTTGACCAGTCGCTGCGCGAAACCTCCGCTTGGCTGCGCGTGACGGCGCGGGCCGCGGCGGAAAAGGAAGCGGCCAAGGCCGGGAGAACGGCATGACCTCGCCACGCATTCCCCAGAGAGACGAGAACCCCGCAGGCGTCCACCTGCCGCTGGAGCCCCTGCCCGGCCACAGCTCGCGCGGCCGGCTGGAGCGCGTGCTGCGGCGCGGCGAGTTCGCCGTGACGACCGAACTCAACCCGCCGGACAGCGCCGATCCGGAGGACGTCTACAACCGCGCTAAGGTATTCGACGGCTGGGTCGACGGCATCAACGCCGTCGATGCATCGGGCGCCAACTGCCACATGTCCTCGGTCGGCATCTGCGCGCTGCTCACCCGCATGGGCTATGCCCCCATCATGCAGATCGCCTGCCGCGACAGGAACCGCATCGCCATCCAGGGCGACGTGCTCGGCGCGGCTGCAATGGGCGTGGCCAACATCCTCTGCCTGACAGGCGATGGCGTCCAGGCCGGCGACCAGCCCGGCGCCAAGCCGGTGTTCGATCTCGATTCGATGTCGCTGCTGGAGACCATCCGGATCATGCGCGACAACGGCAAATTCCTGTCGGGCCGCAAGCTGACGACCCCGCCGCAGGTCTTCCTGGGCGCCGCGGTGAATCCCTTCGCCCCGCCCTACGATTACCGGCCGCTCCACCTCGGAAAGAAGATCGCCGCCGGAGCGCAGTTCATCCAGAGCCAGTACTGCTTCGACGTGCCGATGTTCAGATCCTTCATGGAGAAGGTGCGCGACCTCGGCCTGCACGAAAAGGCGTTCATCCTGGTCGGCGTCGGCCCGCTCGCCTCGGCCAAGACGGCGCGCTGGATCCGCGCCAACGTGCCGGGCATCCATATTCCGGACTCCGTCATCAAGCGGCTGGAGGGCGCGCAGGACCAGAAGGCCGAAGGCAAGCGCCTCTGCATCGACATCATCAACGAGGTGAAGGAAATCCCCGGCGTGGCAGGCATCCATGTGATGGCCTACCGCCAGGAAGAGTATGTGGCCGAAATCGTGGACGAATCGGGCGTGCTGAAGGGCCGCAAGCCGTGGAAGCGCGAGGCTCGCCCCGACGATGCCCTGGTTGCCGAGCGCCTCGGGCACCTGCTGCACGACAACGTCACCGAAACGCAGGTCGACATGGTGAAGTCGGCGCATTGACAACGCCGGCCGCTTGAAGGCAGACAGATAACGATATAAAGAAGTCTTTATATCACGAGGAGAGATTCATGACCCGCACGATCGTCGCCTCGGCGACCCGCGAAATCGTCATCGGCTTCGACCAGCCTTTCTGTGTGATCGGCGAGCGCATCAATCCGACCGGGCGAAAGAAGCTCGCGGCGGAGATGATCGCTGGCAATTTCGACACCGTCCGGAAGGACGCGATCGAACAGGCCGCGGCCGGCGCCACCATGCTCGACGTCAATGCCGGCGTCACCGCGGTCGATCCCAACGCCACCGAGCCGGCGCTCCTGGTCCAGACGCTGCAGATCGTGCAGGACCTCGTCGACCTGCCGCTGTCGATCGACTCCTCCGTCACCGCCGCGATCGAGGCCGCGCTGAAGGTTGCCAAGGGCCGCCCGCTGGTGAATTCCGTCACAGGCGAGGAGGAGAAGCTCGAGGCGATCCTGCCGCTGGTGAAGAAATACGGCGTGCCCGTGGTCGCCATCTCGAACGACGAGACCGGCATTTCCATGGACCCGGACGTGCGCTTCGCCGTGGCGAAGAAGATCGTCGAGCGCGCCATGGACCACGGCATCAAGCCGGAGGACGTGGTTGTCGACCCGCTGGTGATGCCGATCGGCGCGCTGGGCGACGCCGGTCGCCAGGTCTTCGCCCTGCTGCGCCGCCTGCGCGAGGAACTGAAAGTCAATACCACCTGCGGCCTCTCCAACATCTCCTTCGGGCTGCCGCACCGCCACGGCATCAACGCCGCCTTCATCCCGATGGTGATCGGCGCCGGCATGACCTCGGCGATCATGAACCCCTGCCGCCCGCAGGAAATGGAGGCCGTGCGCGGCGCCAACGTGCTGGCCGGGACCGACAAGGACTGCATGACCTGGATCAAGACCTACAAGGACTACAAGCCGGGCGAGCACGCCGCCCCGCCGCCGGTTCCCGTGGTCTCGCCCGCCGACGCGGGTGCCGCTGCCGGCGGCCGGCGTCGTGGCGGCCGCGAAGCCCGACGGGCGGCGGCGCAGGGCTGAGTCCCGTGCAGATGAGTGGATGATCGTGCCCTACGTCCCCCCCCTCTGGCCTGCCGGCCATCTCCCCTACAAGGAGCGAGACTGGCAGCGTCAACGAAGGCGTCCACTCTCCATAGCCTGTGATTGGAGCAAGCCGACCGGCCGGCTGGCCTCCCCCCTTGTGGGGGAGATGGCCGGCAGGCCACAGGGGCGTATCAAAGGGCGCAGGCCCTCAAATCTGGTCGGAGTTTCGAGTTGAACGCACCCGTCAATCCCACCGACCCGCTCGTCCTCTTCATGCCGTCGGGAAAGCGCGGTCGTTTTCCCATCGGCACCCCGCTGCTCGACGCGGCACGCCAGCTCGGCGTCTATGTGGAGTCCGTCTGCGGCGGTCGCGCAACCTGCGGCCGCTGCCAGATCGAGGTGCAGGAAGGCAATTTCGCCAAGCACAAGATCGTCTCGTCGCTCGACCACATCTCCCCGCGTGGGCCGAAGGAGGAGCGGTACGACCGGGTGCGCGGCCTGCCCGCGGGCCGCCGCCTCTCCTGTTCGGCAACGGTGCAGGGCGACCTCGTCATCGACGTGCCGCAGGACACGGTCGTCAACGCCCAGACGATCCGCAAGGCCGCAACCGATCGCGTCATCGAGCGCTTCTCGGCCGTCCAGCTCTGCTATGTCGAGGTGGAGCAGCCCGACATGCACAAGCCGACGGGCGACCTGGAGCGGCTCAAGGCCGTGCTGGAAAAGGACTGGGGCTGGAAGGACCTGAGGGTCGCACCGCACCTCATCCCGGAAGTTCAGAAGATCCTGCGCAAGGAGAACTGGGCGGTCACCGCGGTGATCCACAAGGACATGGAGTTTTCGCGGGCCACCGTGATTGCGCTCTATCCCGGCCTGAAGAACGAGGCCTACGGCATCGCCTGCGACATCGGCTCCACCACCATCGCCATGCACCTGGTCTCGCTGCTGTCGGGCCGGCTGGTGGCGACCTCGGGCACGTCCAACCCGCAGATCCGCTTCGGCGAGGATCTGATGAGCCGCGTGTCCTACGTGATGATGAACCCGGACGGGCGCGAGGCGATGACCAGGGCCGTGCGCGAGGCCGTCAATACGCTGATCGGCAAGGTCTGCGAGGAAGGCGGCGTCAGCCGCGACGACATCTTCGACCTCGTCTTCGTCGCCAACCCGATCATGCATCACCTCTTCCTCGGCATCGACCCAACTGAGTTGGGCCAGGCGCCATTTGCGCTGGCCGTCTCGGGCGCCGTGCAGGGGTGGACACGCGAGATCGGCATCGAGGCCAACCGCGGCGCGCGCTTCTACACGCTGCCGTGCATCGCCGGCCATGTCGGCGCCGACGCGGCGGGCGCGACCCTCTCGGAAGGCCCCTACCGGCAGGACCGGATGATGCTGCTGGTCGATGTCGGCACCAATGCGGAGATCGTGCTCGGCAACCGCGACCGCGTCGTGGCCGCCTCCTCCCCCACCGGGCCCGCCTTCGAGGGCGCGGAAATCTCTTCCGGCCAGCGGGCCGCCCCCGGCGCTATCGAGCGTGTGCGCATCGATCCGGTGACGCTGGAGCCGAAATACCGCGTCATAGGCGTCGACAAATGGTCCGACGAGGAAGGCTTCGAGGAAGAGGCGAAGGCGACCGGCGTCACCGGCATCTGCGGCTCGGCCATCATCGAGGTGGTGGCGGAGATGTATCTCACCGGCATCATCTCCGAGGACGGCGTCATCGACGGCTCTCTGGCGGCGACGAGCCCCCGTATCCTGCAGAACGGACGCACCTTCTCCTACCTCCTGCGCGACGGCGAGCCCCGGATCACCGTCACGCAGAACGACGTGCGCGCCATCCAGCTCGCCAAGGCCGCGCTCTATGCCGGCGTGAAGCTGCTGATGGAAAAGCAGGGCGTCGACAAGGTGGATACGATCCGCTTCGCCGGCGCCTTCGGCTCCTTCATCGACCCGAAATACGCGATGGTGCTCGGCCTCATCCCGGACTGCGACCTCTCGGAGGTGAAGGCGGTCGGCAATGCCGCCGGTACCGGCGCGCTCATGGCGCTGCTCAACCGCAACTACCGTCGCGAGATCGAGCGCGAGGTGGCTCGGATCGAGAAGATCGAAACTGCGCTGGAGCCGCATTTCCAGCAGCTCTTCATCAACGCGATGGCGCTGCCCAACAAGGTCGACCCCTTCCCGCAGCTCGCCGAACAGGTCCGGCTCCCGCCGCGAAGGGCGACGGCCGAGGGCGCAGGCGCCGAGACCGGCGGCCGGCGCCGAGGCCGCGAGGGCCGGCGCGGCCGGGGAGAATAGCGTCAACGTCCTGCCGCGCAGTCTCCCGGCAGGACATCATCGGTTTCCGCCTGACGCGAAACTGCGTCTGCCACCCGGCCTTTTTGAGTCCGTAGTCGCAGAGCGCCGGCCCGCGGCGGCGGTCACGTGAAGAGCGAGCCGCGTGCCGGAATCGCGACGGATTCCTGCAACCGATTGTGTTTCCGCCGCGTGTCTGAAAGTCGGCGCCGCGAAACACAAGCGCTGTTCCTGCGCCATCGACCCGCAACGAACCGGGACGATCTTGCTCGCCTCCCTGATAGCCAGGAGGCTGCAACACAAGGAACCTCGTGATGTTCTCGTTCGCCCAGCTTGCCCGCCTGCGATTCACGTCCCGGCGTCATCGGGCCAGTGCAGGCGCCGTCCGCCAGATGGACGCGTTACCGGCCGAGCTGCAGGCAGATATCGGATGGACCCCCGACAGCCGGGCCCGTGCCTACGCTGTCTATCATGGCATCTGACCGCCTGCGCATGAAGTAGCGAACGGTTCAGGCAGCAACATCGCTGACCGCTCTAGTCGGCGCACCCTGGTCGCGGGTCGCGTCCGGCCGGGTTGGCAGCGGAAGTCGCCCGAAACTTTCCCGAAAGACTGATACCCCGCCGCCCCGGAGGTCGCGGACGGCACGTATTGAAGGAGGACGACATGTCCATTCTGGATGGATTGTACCGATTGAGGAACGCCTACCACCGCGCCCAGCGCCACGCTGAGGGGCTGCGCGCCATCAACGCCCTGCCGCCCGAGCTACAGAAGGACATCGGCTGGAAGTGGACTCCCCGCCTGCGCGGGAACTCGCATCATCCTACGAAGATCGACGCCGAGCGCTTCTAGGGTCGAGGCTCGCGCCCCAACCCGACGACGAGCCGGAGGGCGCCTCATCGCCGGTCTGCGCGCAGGGTGACCGCCACGAAGGCTCCGGCGACGTTGCCGGTGCCCGGGCGGGCTGGACAGCCCGCCTGCGGTTCACGGCTCAGGGAAGCCCGGGACCAGCCTCAGAATTTCCCCGTTTCACGGAACACCTCGAAGGTCGCGCGGATGTGGTCTGCCACAGCCTTCACGGGCGCACTCGCCTCCGGCTGCACGATCATCGCAAGGGTGTAGTTGCCGATCTCAGGGAGGCCATGCTTCGGCGTCAGCTCGACCATGTCGTCTCCGAGGAACGACTTCGGCAGGGGAGCCACCGCGAGGTCGGCCATGATGGCGGCACGCTGGCCTGCCGTGTGCGCGCTCATGTAGGCGACACGGTAGTTCCGGCCGTCGCGGCCCAGCGCTTCGAGCGCCCCGGCCCGCCAGGCGCAACCTTCCTCCCACAACGACACCGGCAGGGGCTCGCGCAGATAGGCGCCGCCGCCCTTCGCACCGGCCCAGACGATCGGCTCGGTCAGCAGCACCTCGCCGCCACTCGTGTTGCGATAGGAGTTGGTCACCAGGGTGATGTCCAGCGAGCGGTCGTCCATGCGGCG
>Ga0182742_1001514_pt1 | contig 29369 bp, 25 predicted proteins | sample eDN5th37CBELigMG_FD_128880 | JGI IMG/M metagenome (GOLD analysis project Ga0182742, IMG submission 128880) | Enriched Miracle-Growth compost microbial communities from Emeryville, California, USA - eDNA 5th pass 37_C BE-Lig MG (version 2)... ...
CCATGAGCCTGAACGATATCCCTGGTGTGGTCGCACCCGCTTCTCAATCTCCGGGACATAGCGTTGGACCCAACAAAAGATCGTGCTGAGATGGACGCTGACACCGCGCTCGGACATCTTCTCAGCCAGATCACGGTAGCTGATGCCGTATTTGCAGGACCAGTGCACCCACAGCAGTATGATCTCAGCTGAAAAGCGGCGGCGCTTGAACAGGGACAACAGAGGGCTCCTCCCCAGATGACCACCACCCCGTAAACTGCCAAGGTTAATGCAACGGAGCCGCTCACACCTCCTTGGCTACTTGCCGCGCCGGGTCCTGGCTGGCGATGTAATGATTGCCACACGCGCCTTGTTGTGCCCGACTGCGGCCGCGGTTCCGATTCCAGTGCTGACGCCGGTAATGAGGATGACCTTGCCGGCAAGGTCGGGAATTGTGGGATAGACCTCGGGTGAGGTTATGGCTGGAACTCCGGAATGAGATTGGAAGGAAGGCAGCAGACAGCGCTGTTCATCACTCCTCAGGAAAGGGCCTGGAGATCGGCGTCGACGGCAATCGCCTGCCCCGAGATCGTGCGTCCGAGCGGCGAGCATAGGAAGACGATCTGATCGGCAAGCTGCTGCGCCGTCACGTATTCCTTCAGAGAGGTGCTCGCGAGCGCCCGGCGCTCAATCTCATTGAACGATACGCCAAGTTGCTGGGCTTTGGCTTCGAGTACACGGCGCTGGCGGTCGCCGGCGACGACGCCGGGCAGGATCGCGTTCACGCGGATGCCGTCCTCACCGAGTTCCCGTGACAGCGATTTTGTAAACCCGATCACGGCCCATTTGGCAGCAGCGTACGGGGAGCGCAGGGGAAAGCCGAAACGGCCTGCGGCGGAGGACAAGTTCACGATCGAAGCGTTCTGGCTTTGCCTCAGGTAGGGCACGGCAAGACGCGTGCAGTTGAACTGTCCGGTAATGCAGACCTCAAGGCAGCGATCCCAATCCTCGGGGTTGATCTCCTCAACCCGCGCGGTCGGTCCCGCGATACCGGCATTGTTGACGAGGACATCCAGTCCTCCGAGAGCTTCCAGCGTCTCCTCGAAAACCCGGGCGACATCAGCACGATCCGCCACATCGCCATAGGAGGACGTCAGGTCAGGATCACTCGCGGTCGCCTCCCGGAGAGCGGCGCGGTCGACGTCGCAGATATGCACGCGGGCACCCTCGCGATGGAAGGCTCGGGCAATCTCAAGGCCGATGCCAGCAGCTCCAGCCGTTACCAACACACGCAACCCGGCGATGTTGAGGTCCATCTTCGTCGTCTCCATCCCTGAGGCAGGCCCCAAGCACTCGGTGCCCGATCGTCTTGTGATGTTCGAAGCTGGAACGTCGGCCTACTCCAGCAGACGTCCGGTGCTCTCGATGAAAAAGGCCGCGCCTTCGATGTCGTCGACGAGCGCCTGGCGTGCGGCGGCTCCGTCACCAGCCTTCACCGCAGCGACGAGGCGACGGTGATGCCCAGCTGCGCCGCCCGTTCGCAACCGTTCGGGCGAGGCCTTGAGGTCGAAATTCAGAACTGGCCCAATTTTTAGCCAGAGCCCCTCGATAATCCCCACCAGGGTCGGCAGACGGGTCGCCTCGTAGACGGCGAAGTGGAGTTCTTTATTGGCCCGGACGGCTCGATCTGCATGAGGATCGGAGCTTCGGGCCTCCGCGAGGAACGCCTCTTCGAACTGCCGCATGACGGCGAGGTCGGATTCCGCACGGCTTCTGGCTGCCTGCTCCGCCGCGAAGCCCTCGACCGCGAGTCTCACGATCGTCAGTTCCCGGAAACGTGCGAGGTTCATCAGCGGCACGCGCACCGCACGGTTCGGTAGCACCTCCAGGGATTGGTCGGCGACAAGCCGCGAGACTGCCTCCCGCACCGGCATCATCGAGACGCCGAGAGTCTCGGCGACGCTACGCAGGGACATCTTCTGCCCGGGGGCGAGCTCACCGCTCATCAGCAGCTCACGTAGCTCGGTATGGACGCGTTCGCCGAGAGTAATACGTTCCAGCCGGCCCATCTGGGCGATGGCCGATGGCGTCTTGGTGGGGCGGGGGCTCGACAAGTTGCTCATTTTCCGACAGTTTAACTGTGATCACAGATCGCGGCAAGTAACGCGACAGCATCATGGGAAGAAGGAAACGGCCATGGCACACTCTGATGACTTGACCCGTCGTATGCTCCTGAAGGGAGCGGCCGGCGCGACTGCGCTTGCAGGCCTCGGGATGCCTGCAATCGTAAAGGCGCAATCGGACGTGATCCGGATCGGGCACCTCACGCCTGTAACCGGTTTTCTGGGACCACTCGGCGAGTTCGCCCAGATGGGTGTCAAGCTCGCCGCCGAGGAAATCAACGCCGCCGGTGGCGTCCTCGGCCGCAAGGTCGAGCTCGTGATCGAGGATTCGGTGAACCCGCAGACTGCCTCTGCCAAAGCTGAGCGCCTGATCGAGCGCGACAAGGTCGCGATGATCATCGGCGAAATCTCTTCCGCCTCGGCTCTGGCCATTGGTCAGGTAGCCAACAGAACCAAGACGGTGTTCATCAACACCGGCGCCAATTCCGATGCCCTGCGCGGAGCGAGCTGCAATCCATTCATGTTCCACATCGAGGCTGCCAACTCGATGATGGTCATGGCAGTCGGCACGTACCTGAAGACCGAGAACATGATCAAGGGCAAGAAATGGTACTCCCTCACGGCGGATTATGCCTTCGGCCACGATCTATTCCGGGTCGCCAAGAAATTCGTGACGGAGAACGGCGGCGAATTCATCGGCGAGGAACTCGTCCCCACCGATGCGACCGACTTCAGCCCCTACCTCCTCAAGATCCGGCAGGCCCAGCCGGATATCGTCGCCTCGAATCTTGCCGGCAATCAGATCACGAACTTCATCAAGCAGTATGCCGAGTACGGTCTCCAGTTCCCGATCACCGGCTTCGGCTTCGACACGGCCGTGGCCTGGGGCGCCGGCAAGGGGAATTTCTCTGGCATCTGGCCGCTGATTTGGCACCACATGGTCGATACGCCATCGTCGAAGAAGTTCGTTGAAGCCTTCACCAAGAAATACGGCAAACCGCCTGAGAACCAGTGCTGGGGCGACTACAACTCCCTCAAGATTGTCGCGCAGTCCTTTACCGAGATGAAAACGGCCGACCCGCAAAAGCTCGCCGAGCACCTGCGAAAAGGCGCGAAGTTTGACATTCTGAAGGGCCGCGAAGGCTATTTCCGGGCCTACGACAACCAGATGGTCCAGGAGATGTATGCTGTTCGTGCGAAGGATTCGGACAAGATGAAGGACCAGTGGGATATCTATGACCCGCTGGGCTCCGTCCCTGGCCCGAACGAGGATCTTGAGGTTCTGGCACCCCCGAAGGACGGAACCTGCAAGATGCAGGCGTGACGCCTCAATCATTGGTCAGGCCGGACGGTTGACTGCCGATCCGGCCGCTAGAAAGCACCACATTCTGTTTCCCCTCAGTTCCGGCTCCTCGCGGGAGGGCGCCTCCAATGACTGGAAAGGGAGTCTCGCGTGGCGTTCGTCTTTCTTCTTGAGCAGGTGCTGAATGGCCTTTTGGTGGGTGCTTACTATCTGCTGATCGCTCTTGGCCTGTCGCTGATCTTCTCGCTGGGCGGAATCGTGAATCTTTCCCACGGCGCGTTCTATGCGGTCGGTGCCTATCTTGCCGTCACGCTGACATCCTGGATTGGCTTTGCCGGCGCATTCGTTGCATCTCCCTTGCTCGTCGCGCTCTTGGGCGTGGTCATCGAGCGCCTGCTCTTTCGAAGGTTCTACCGCGCGGATCCCATTCTCAGTCTGCTTTTGACCTTTGGGCTTGCCATGATCATCGAGCAGAGCCTGCGGATCATTTTCGGGGCGGCGCCCCTGCCCTTTTCCATCCCGACGGCTCTCAGGGGACAGGTCTTCCTCGGCAGCTTCATCTATCCGCGCTACCGCCTGATCATCTTCGGGGTAGCCCTCGCCGCTGTCATCGCGACCTGGTTCCTGGTTTATCGTACCGCCTTTGGCCGTGTGGTCCGGGCCGGAGTGCAAAACCCGGATATGGTGGGAGCGCTCGGTATCTCACTTCAGCCGTACATGACAGCCGTCGCCGCGCTCGGCATCGGACTCGCAGGTCTCGCCGGAGTCCTGCTGGCACCAATATCGGGGGTGCATCCCGCTATGGGAGCGGAGATTCTGACAGCCGCCTTCGTGGTGGTGGTCATCGGTGGGCTAGGGTCATTTTGGGGCGTGATCGCCGCCGCTGCACTCGTAGGCGTAGTGCGCGGCCTCACGATCTACTTCTTCCCACCCGCCGGTGAAGCCTCGATGTACCTGCTGATGGCTCTCGTGCTGCTTTTGCGGCCGCGAGGGCTGCTCGGCGAACGCATCCAGAAATTCGAGTAGATCGATGCGTACTAACTACTGGCCCCTCCTCGTCTCAGCGGCAGCGCTCATTCTGCTACCCTTCATCCTCGACCCCATCGGCTTGCCGCTTCGCTCGTCGATCGACGTGGTCGTATTCGCCATCGCCTGCCTTGGCCTGAACGTTCTGGTCGGCTACACCGGTCTCGTCTCGTTCGGGCACGGCGTCTGGTTCGGGCTCGGGGCTTACGCGGCAGCCTTGAGCCAGCTCCACTGGTTTCCGGAGGGCATCGCTCTTCCGGCTTTCTTCGCCATCGTCTTCATCGCTGGAGCGTCGTCTCTCCTTGGTGCGCTCATCCTGCGGCGCCGGGGCGTCTACTTCTCCCTGCTGACGCTAGCATTGGCGGCCATGCTCTTTGCAGTCGCTTACCGCTGGACCGCGTTGACAGGTGGGGAAAGCGGACTCGGCGGCGTAGTCCGCACCCGCGCGATTGGCCTCGATCTGAGTTCGGACTGGATCTACTACTGGTTAGTGGCGGCGGTGGCATTTGCCGTCTGCTTTGCCCTGCTGCGCTTCCACAGCTCGCCCGCAGGAAGCGTGCTGGTGGCGATCCGGGAGAACGAGCAGCGTGCCCGCTTTCTCGGCTATCCGACCAATCGCTACAAACTTCTCGGATTCGTTGTGTCCGCCACGGTAGTGGGGATTGCAGGTATCCTTTCGGTCTTCAACCATCGCTTCGCCTCGGCCGAGCCCCTCTCGGTTGCATTCTCAGGTGAGTTGATCGCGATGGTGGTGATCGGAGGAATGCGCAGTTTTCTCGGGCCAGCCCTGGGAGCGCTCTTCTACATTCTGTTCCGCGAGTTCCTGTCGATCTGGACCCCGCACTGGCTGCTCTATTTTGGTATCCTCTTCGTCGGGTTCATCGTTCTCTCACCGACGGGGCTGGTGGGAGTCGCACAACGGATAACAGCTCCGTTCCGGGCCAAGGTTAGGGAGGAAGCCGCCATGGCAGGCCGCACCCTGACCGACGAGCCGCTGCCCCCGTTTCTTAAGCCGGCCAGCCATGTGGAGGGCGTCATTCTCGAAGCTCGTGGCATTACAAAGAGCTTTGGTGCGCTCAAGGCCGTCCAGTCGGTCAACATCGCCGTGCGCGACCGCAGCCTCCATGCCCTGATCGGGCCCAATGGTGCCGGAAAGACAACAGCCTTCAATCTGATTTCCGGGTACTACACGCCTGACGAAGGCGACGTCCTCCTTCAAGGCCGGTCCATCGCCGGACTTTCCCCTGAAGCGATCACGCACGCTGGCATCGGACGCTCGTTCCAGATCACGAGCCTCTTCCCGGCCCTGACCGTCGAAGAGAATGTCCGCCTTGCCGTACAGGCCCGCCACCCGCAGCGTTTCAATCCGTGGGTGGCCGCGCGATCAATCAAGCAGATCGAAGCCGAGACTTCAGCGGTCATCCGCTATCTCGGAGTTGCCGGCATCGAGAAGGCCGAGGCGGGCGCCCTCTCTTATGGCGGGCAGCGCCTCCTAGACATGGGCCTGGCGCTTGCCACGAAACCGAGGGTGCTGCTGCTTGATGAGCCGCTTGCCGGTCTAGCCGCCGCTGAGCGCCAGCGCATAGGTGACATCATCAAGCGAATTTCCACGGACATTCCGATGCTGCTCGTCGAGCACGACATCGATCGCGTGTTCCAGATCGCCGATGCCGTTACGGTGATGAATGCGGGTCAGGTGCTGGTTGACGGGACGGTGGGGGATGCCCGTTCCAGCCCGAAAGTCCAAGAAATCTACATAGGCTCCGGCGCAGCGACCATCGCGGCGAAGCCTCGGCAAAGCGCCGTCGAAGCTGCGCTCCTGCTCGCCGTGGAGAAGGTCAACACGTTCTACGGCAAGAGCCATGTCCTGACGGACGTGTCCCTCGACGTGCACCAACATGAGATCTTGGCTCTGTTGGGCCGCAACGGCGCCGGCAAGTCGACCCTTCTCAAAACGCTCATCGGCATTGCACCGCCCAGTTCAGGCTCGATCAGGCTTGATGGCCAAGAAATCGCCGGCCGTCCGTCTTCTGAGATCGCGCGTCTGGGAATTGGCTATGTGCCGCAGGGGCGCGGCCTCTTTGCCGGAATGACTGTGGCTCAGAATCTTGAGCTTGGGCGGCTCAAGCGCGAGACCGGCCATGGTGTCCGGTGGGATCTGGACAGGATCTTCGAGTATTTCCCGCGCATCAGTGAGAGGCTCGAAACCCCGGCGGATTTTCTCTCCGGCGGCGAGCAGCAGATGGTGGCGGTCGCACGCGCCCTCTCGGGCGACGTGAAGGTGCTGCTCCTGGACGAGCCCTTTGAAGGGCTTGCTCCGACCATCATCGAGCAACTTTTCGAGAGTTTTGACAAGCTCCGCCATGAAGTTTCGATCATCATTGTCGACCATCACTTGGATCTCGCACTCGCCCTGTCCGACCGGACGGTCGCCCTTGAGCGTGGGCGGGTGATCCATACAGGTCCGTCGAAGGATTTGCGAGACGATCTTGCGCTCCGCCGCAAGGTCCTATGGCTGTAAGCCATGAGGGAGATTAAAGAATGCCGAGTGTTGCAATCATTGGCGCCGGGCTGATCGGCCGATCTTGGGCAATCGTCTTTGCGCGGGCCGGCTGGGAGGTGCGCATCACTGACCCGAACCCCGAGGCGCTTGAGAAGGCCCCTGGCCTCGTCCGCGAGGGATTAGAGGAACTCGCAAGGCATAGCCTCATTGCCAATCCTGAAAATGCGTCAGCGCACGTTGTCGCCGTATCCTCGCTCGCGGAGGCTGTGACCGGAGCCGACCTCGTTCAGGAGAGTGGCCCCGAGATCGCCGAGACCAAACGGCTCATCTTCACAGAGCTGGACCGGCTCACGCCACCAAACTGCATTCTTGCCTCTTCGACCTCCGCGATTGTTGCGTCCCATTTCACCGAAGGACTGTCTGGCCGCGCCCGCTGCCTCGTAGCCCATCCCGTCAACCCACCCCATCTCGTGCCAGTCGTCGAGCTGTGTGGTGCTCCCTGGACTGCACCCGAGACAGTGTCTCGGGCGCGAACAATCTATGAGAGTGTCGAGCAGGTGCCCATTGTCGTAAACTACGAGGTCGAGGGATTCGTCCTGAACCGACTCCAGGGTGCGCTCTTGGCAGAGGCATTCCGGCTCGTCGGAGATGGCGTAGTGAGCCCGCAGGATCTTGATAAGACGGTCAAGGACGGTCTCGGTTTGCGCTGGTCCTTTCTTGGCCCCTTTGGAACCATCGAGCTCAACGCACCCGGTGGCATCGCTGATTACTGTGACCGCTATACAGGCTTCTACCGGCGTCTCTCGGAAGATGCCGCAAGGCCTCATGTCTGGGACAAGGAGAATGTGAGCCGCATACTGGAGATCTGGGGCGAAGCGCCCGGACTTGATGAGCTCGCACGGCGCTCTGCTTGGCGGGACAAACGCTTGGCTGCGTTGAAGGCCCACAAGAAATCGCAACCAGATCACTGATCTCCCGAGAGGAACCAAGCCCATGGCCCGCAAAGTCATTATAACATGCGCCGTAACCGGCGCGATCCATACGCCCTCCATGTCTCCTCATCTGCCGATTACGCCTGAGGAGATCGCCGAGGCCGCGATCAGCGCCGCGGAAGCTGGGGCTGCGATCGTGCATCTTCACGCGCGTGACCCAATGAACGGCAAGCCTGATCAGTCACCGGAAGCATTCGCCCCCTTCCTGCAGGTTGTAAAGCAGCGTAGCAACTGCGTCCTCAACATCACGACAGGTGGCGCACCGACAATGCTGGTGGAGGAGCGGGTTCGCCCTGCGGCTTATTACAAACCCGAAGTTGCATCCCTCAATATGGGCTCAATGAATTTCGGGCTCTACCCAATGCTCAACCGGTTCAAGGATTTCAAGTACGATTGGGAGGAGCAATATCTCAAAGGATCGCGTGACCGCATTTTCCGCAATACCTTCGCTGATATCGAATACATCCTGACGACCTGCGCCGAGAACGGCACTCGTTTCGAGATCGAGTGCTATGATATCGGCCACCTCTACACTCTCGCCCACTTCGTGGACCGCGGTCTCATCAAGCCACCGCTCTTCGTCCAAAGCGTCTTCGGTCTTCTGGGTGGTATTGGTCCGCACCCGGAGGACGTAGCACACATGAAGCGCACAGCCGATCGGTTGTTTGGGAACAATTACCAATGGTCGGTCCTTGGGGCGGGTAAGAATCAGCTTCCCATTGCAGCCCAAGCGGCTGCCATGGGAGGCAACGTCCGCGTCGGCTTGGAAGACTCCCTCTGGATTGGTCCTGGCAAGCTTGCGGAATCGAATGCGCAGCAGGTAAACATGGCGCGCCAGATTATCGAGGGACTTGGACTGGAAATCGCGACTCCTGACGATGCGCGCACTATGCTGTCGCTCAAAGGAGGTGACCGCGTTAATTTCTAGCGCATCAGGCCTGCTTTGGATAATCCATGTGAGATGGCTTGTCGTCGAACTGAATCTGCCTTGAGACATTGCAACAACTTTGCAACTCATCGATTGCGAGCCTCAGAACGATATCTGGGTGTGCATCGCCTGAGGATGCAGGGCACCGTCAAGTTAACTGGAAGGTGGCCGGATCGAGGCGAAGGTGCGGAATGAAGATGACCCGGTATCCCCGCTATGCCCATCACCGTTTTCCGCCTGAAGTGATCAGCGATGCCGTCTGGTTGTACTTCCGGCTTCCGCTTAGCCTGCGCATGGTGGAGAAGATGCTCGCCACCAGAGGCATCAAGGTAAGCCATGAGACGGTGCGCCAATGGGCGCTGAAGTTCGGCCAGAGTTTTGCCAATCAGATCTGCCGCCGTTGGCCGGCATCTGGAGACAAGTAACTTCTCGATGAGGTGGAGATCGGCAACGCCGGTCGGAAACATTGGCTCTGGCGTGCTGTCAACCAGCACGGTGTCGTCCTTGACATCCTGGTGCAGAGCCGACGCAATGCCAAAGCCGCCAAGCGCCTCTTGTGCAAGCTGCTCAAGAAGCAGTGCATCGTATCGCGCGTGATGGACACCGACAAACTCGCGAGCTACGGCGTGGCCAAGCGAGAGATCATGCCGGGGGGCGAGCATCGACAGCATAGAGGCTTGAGCAATCGAGCGGAAAGCAGCCATCAGCCGACCCGACGACGGGAGCGCGTCATGAAACGACTCAAGTCAGCTAGGCACGCACAACGCTTTCTCTTCGTTCATGGTTACGTGGGAAGTCTCTTCCCTCGCCCTGCTAACACCGATGCCACGGGTCATCGCACATCCCGAGCGCACACCTTCCAGGTCTGTCCGAGGTAACGGGCGTCACTCTTGGTCTCTGATTCGATCTTTCAGGAGGTGCAGATTTACCTCAAGCCGTTAAGTTGACGGTGCCAAAACCCGGCACGAGGCCGTGTTCCTCTCTCGGAGACGGTCATGAGCATCAACACGTCTGCTCATCAATGCCCAGCCGTTCGAGATACCTCGGAGGAACGGAGTACAGCGTCGGAACTCATGTGGGATGTGCACCGGTGACGGAGCGCACTCTGTCCGGACTGCTGTGACAGCGGTCGTCGGGCACGCCCGAAGCTGGTGGAGGGCGCCATCCACGACATCACATTAACTGAGTATAATCATTGGGCTGCCCGACAAGGTCGGTTTTGCACAGCCCAAGTTGTTGATTCCCCTCGGCGCGAGAATTTCCTTGACGAGCACAGGATGGGATTCGCCGGGAATGTGACATCCTCTATTTGCACCCCTGATGGCGTCGTCCTGTACGGAGCAGAGCGACAACGACTCCTTCTGACTTTGTCCTTAAGAGGTGAGGAGATGTCGTCGGCTTCGGTGGGCGCCTCAAAGCCAACGAAGCGCAGAGCCATGAGGAGGCCAACTTTCAGAAACATAGGGAGCTCCCCCTTGTAGCGGGCTGGCGGCGCTCATCGGAGCGTCGAAAACGCCACTGCCGCCATTCTACTCCCGACCTAGAAGTCTGTCGCGCATAGCCAGAGCGGTGCCTCCTATAAGGCCAAGCTTATGGCGGAGCCCCGCGGGCAGAGCATTTCAGCACCGTTCCGCGTCCAAGAAGGAGCGCGCAGGCAGCCGCGTCTCAGATCCGAGTCATTCCGTCCGCTGAGTCACGGTTCAGGAAGGAGCGGTAGGCTGGATTGTCACTCTCGTCCCAGTACGGGTATCCAAGCTCGTCCAGATTCCGCCTGAGCTGCGCTCGCTCGGCGGCAGGAACCTGGATGCCGGCCAGCACCCGTCCGTAGTCCGCACCATGGTTGCGGTAGTGGAACAGAGAGATGTTCCAGCTGCTGGAGAGCCCGTTGAGGAATTTCAGCAGGGCGCCGGGGCGCTCGGGGAACTGGAAGCGGAAGATTAGCTCGTCCTGAAGGCCAGGCGTGTGCCCACCAACCATGTAGCGCACGTGCAGTTTGGCCATCTCGTTGTCACTCATGTCGAGCACAGGATAGCCCTGCTCCCGCAGCATGGCGATGATCTGCCCCTTCTCTTGATCACCTTCCGAGAGCTGCACGCCAACAAAGATGTGAGCTTCCTGAGGATCCGAGTAGCGGTAGTTGAATTCCGTGATTGAGCGCTTGCCCAGCAGCTGGATGAAGCGGCGGTAGCTGCCCGGCAACTCGGGAATGGTCACCGCCAGGAGGGCCTCGCGATGCTCGCCAATCTCGGCCCGCTCGGCGATGTGGCGGAGCCGGTCGAAGTTCATGTTCGCGCCGCTGTTGATGGCAATCAGACTCCTGCTTCTGTCGAAATCACGGTCTGCATACTTCTTCAGGCCAGCCAAGCTGACGGCTCCTGAAGGCTCGGCAATGGCGCGAGTATCCTCGAAGATGTCTTTGACTGCCGCGCAGATTTCGTCAGTGTTCACGGTAATAATCTTGTCGAGAAAATCGCGGCAGAGACGAAACGTCTCCTCGCCCACCTGCCGGACCGCGACACCATCGGCGAAAAGCCCGATCTGCTCCAGGACGACTCTGTCATTCGCGGCAAGAGCTTGTGCCATGCTGGCTGCTTCCTCTGGCTCGACGCCGATCACCTTCACATCCGGGCGCAGGAACTTGGTGTAGACGGCGATCCCGGCCGCAAGGCCACCACCTCCAATGGGAACAAAAACTGCCTCAATGGGATCAGGATGTTGGCGCAGGATCTCCATGGCGATAGTCCCCTGCCCAGCGATGACATCCGGATCATCGTAAGGATGGATGAAGGTGAATTGCTTGTCTGCCTCGAGATGACGGGCATGGGTATAAGCCTCATCGAAACTCTCGCCATGGAGCACTACCCGCCCTCCCCGGCTCCTCACGGCCTGCACCTTGATGGTTGGCGTGGTCCGAGGCATCACGATGGTGGCCGTCACATTCAACCGCTGAGCCGCCAACGCGACGCCTTGGGCGTGATTGCCCGCAGAGGCGCAGATGACGCCCCGGTCAAGAGCGTCTCGCGAAAGCCCAGCCATCTTGTTGTAGGCCCCCCGCAACTTGAACGAGAATACGGGCTGCAGGTCCTCACGCTTCAAATGGACGACGCTCCCGAATCGACGGGATAGGCGTGGCATATGATCGAGAGAGGTCTCGAGAGCCACATCATAGATACGAGCCGCAAGAATTTTTCTTATGTAATCCTGCACTGGAATGGTCCTTCCCACGGATTCGGCCACCTTGCGCGACCGCTCCCACTCTCCCGACACCCGCCTCGCTTCGCGTGAAAATTTGGTTTCACAATGTCGGGCGATTTGGTCCACTTAAGAGATCCATGCGTCTCTGTCGGTATCGGGGCGCGCCCGCTCGTTACAGATGCCACCCGCGATTTGTTGCATCAAAGTCGTGCCCTTATCTGATCGGCGACACTTTCTGGCGTGATGCCAAAGTGCGAGTAGAGATCTGGAACGGAACCAGAGGCGCCGAAGGTGCTCATGCCAACGAAGCCGCCATCTTCCCCAATGTAACGATCCCATCCGAGACGGGCGGCCGCTTCGACCGCGACCCTTACGGTGGAGCGGTCGATGACTTGGCGCCTGTAGGTGTCATCCTGCTCTTCGAAGAGTTCCCAGCAGGGCATCGAAACGACTGCAGTTGGAATGCCTTCGGCCTGAAGGATGTCGCGAGCCTTGAGCGCAATAGCCACTTCTGATCCCGATGCCAGTATGGTGGCGCGCCTCACCCCGCTCTCTGCCTCAGCCAAGACGTAAGCCCCGCGCCTTGTGAGGTTCTCGATGGTGTGTTTTGTCCGCACGGGTTCAAGCGGCTGTCTCGAGAACATGAGTGAGCAGGGGCCGGTGCGATGTGTCATCGCGATTTCCCAGCACTCCGCAGCCTCTACCGCGTCCGCGGGCCGTAGCACGAGCATATTCGGCATTGCCCGGAAGGATGCCAGGAACTCGATCGGCTGGTGGGTCGGCCCGTTCGTGCCGATGCCGATCGAATCGTGGCTGAAGACGAATTTTACCGGCAGCCCCATGAGGGCGGCCATCCGCATCGCAGCCCGGTTGTAGTCGGAGAACACAAGATAAGTCACCCCCATGGGGATGATTCCACCATGGGCAGCCATGCCGTTCAGCATAGATCCCATCGCGTGCTCGCGAACGCCGTAATGCACGTAGCGGCCGCCAGGCTCGCTTGAAGAGAAGCCAACCAAGCTCCTTTTGTGGAGGGTCGCACCCTCGAGATCCGGCGCACCGGACAGGAGTTCAGGGACAGCCTTGCTCAACAGTTCGACGATGTCACCGGAGATCTTGTAGCCGTGATCAGTATGCCTGGTCTCTGCCGCCCGGGCCTTGAACTCGTGTAGCGTGTCCTCCCAGCCCTCAGGCAGCCTGCCCTCGCGGATACGCTCGAACTCCTGCCGCCGTTGATGATCCATTCCCTCGAGGCGCTGCTTCCACGCCCTGTAGGCGGGAAGGCTCCGCTCACCAGCCGCCCGCCAGGCGGACAAGATGTCCTGCGGGATCTCGAACGGCGGATAGGGCCAGTTGAGGCTTTGGCGCGCAGCATCGGTGTCCTCCTTGAACACCCGACCTCCATGCGCCGCGCGCTGTCCCTCGACTCTTGGAATGCCGCGCCCGATCCGCGTAACACATGCAATCATCGACGGACGAGGATCTGCCTTGGCCCGGGCCAAGGCAGTCGAGACTGCGCCGATGTCATGACCGTCCACCTCCTGAACATGCCAGTTGCTGGCACGAAACCGTGCGGCCATGTCATCAGACATGGCGAGCTTGATATCGCCGTCGTCGGTGATTCTGTTGTCATCCCATAGGAATGTTAGCCGCCCGAGCCCGAGATGACCGGCCAGCGAGATGACTTCGTGTCCGACGCCTTCCTGAAGGCAGCCGTCCCCAACCAGGGCATAGGTGTAGTGGTCGACGATTCCCGGTCCGAACCAGCAACGCAGAAAGGCTTCTGCCAATGCCATTCCGGCTGCGTTGGCGATCCCCTGTCCGAGAAGACCTGTGGTGACCTCTATGCCTGCTTCTGGATCGTATTCAGGGTGACCGGCCGTGTGGGACCCAAGTACCCGGAACCGCTTGATTTCATCAAGGTTGATCTTTTCGTAGCCCGACAAGTGCAGTAGGGAATAAAGCAGCATCGAGCCATGTCCATTGGACTGCACAAATCGGTCGCGGTCGAACCAGAGCGGGTCCTTTGGATTGAACTTGAGATGTTCGGCAAATAGCGCCGTGGTGATGTCGGCCGCGCCAAGCGGTGTTCCGGGATGACCCTCGCCGGCACGTTCGATGGCATCCATGGAAAGAAAACGGATGGCATTGGCCATCTGGTTCAAGGTAGCGTGTGTCATGCTGTCTTGCCTCTCGACGCGCCGGAAGGATTATACCGCTGTGACGAGATTCCGTGGGGCGCCACTGACAAAGCTTTCGATCGATGCGGTGACCTGATCCGCCACCTCCTGGCGCGCCTCACGGCTCGCCCAACCTATATGCGGCGTAATGACGAAGTTGCTGCGTTCTGTGAGACGCATGAACGGATGATCGTGCGGCGGGGGCTCCGGCGTCACGGCATCCACGGCGGCTCCAGCAATTTGCCCGCCTTCTATTGCCCGGACCAAGGCCCTCTCATCGATCAGGCCGCCTCTCGCGGTATTGATGATCAACGGACGACGCTTCATGCGTGCGAACTCGGCATCACTCAAGAGATCCCGGGTCGCGGCAACCAAGGGGCAATGGAGTGTGATGACATCACTGTTCGCGAGAACGTCGTCGAAGGGAGTGTAGAGGGGCCCCATTCCGGTGCTCCCCTTATGAGCCGCGAACAGCACGCGCATGCCGAAGGCTCGCCCCAGAGAAGCAACAGCTTGGCCAATGGCACCCACTCCTATGATTCCCAGCGTCGAGCCATGCAGGTCACTGATAGGATGGCTGAGGAGTGTAAACTGCTTGCTCGCCTGCCACTCACCAGCCGAGACCGATGCACGGTAAGCGAGAAGCGATCGGCGAAGAGCCAGAATCAGAGCGAAAGTATGTTCGGGAACCGTATGGACGGCATAGGCCTGTACGTTCGAGACAAGAACTCCCCGGCTCTGGCACGCATGCAGATCGATATTATCCGTGCCGGTTGCCGCAACAGCGATGAGCTTCAATCGGGGCAGTTGCTCGAGAACTGGTGCCTGAAGTGGTACCTTGTTGACGACCAGAATCGTCGCGTCTTGCGCGCGTACGAGGATATCCTCAACGGCTGTTCTCCCATGGTCCCGCCACACATGCGGGAAGCCAGGTCGGCGTATGACCACATCCGGGCCGAGAGTATCGGCGTCAAGGAAAACAATCGTCTCTGACATTTCAATTTTACGCTCTGGTTATCTGCTGGCGTCCGGTTCCATGCCAGGAGTAGAAGAAGATCATGCCTCAGGCATTTGATTCGGGCATTGCGCTTCATCGATACCTTTGGAAATCAGCGCTGAATGAACGGGTTTGGAACTTCGGACTCGGTTGAGATCCAAACCGTCTTTGTCTGCAGATACTCCTTGATTGCCTCCTTGCCGCTTTCCCGCCCGATGCCGCTCTGCTTGATGCCACCGAAGGGCGCCATGAAACTGACGGCCCGATAGGTGTTGACCCAAACCATGCCGGCCTGAAGGCGCTTCGGGAGAGTGTGTGCTTTCGAGATGCTCTCTGTCCACAGGCCCGCTGCAAGGCCATATGGCGAGTCATTGGCAATAGCGATGGCTTCGTCGTCATCATCGAAAGGTATCACTGACAGAACAGGCCCGAAGATTTCCTCGCGTGCGATCCTCATCTGGTTGCTCACGCCGGTGAAGATCGTCGGCTCGACAAACCAGCCACAGCTCAATGCGGGATCCTCTGGGCGACGGCCGCCGAGCGCGGCTTCAGCCCCCTCTCCCTTTCCGATGTCGATATATGACAGGACCTTTTCAAGCTGGGGCTTCGTCGTGACAGGGCCGACCTGGGTCGTCGTCAGCATCGGGTCGCCAAGCCTTGCAGTGCGGGCGAACGCAACCAACCGATCGACGAACTCATCATGGACGCGCCTATCCACAAGAAGGCGTGAACCGGCAATGCACGTCTGCCCGCTGGCCGCAAAGATGCCCGAGACAGCTCCCTTGACTGCATTGTCCAAGTTGGCGTCCGCCAGAACGATATTCGCCGACTTGCCACCAAGCTCGAGCGTAACGCGCTTAAGTGACGAGGCTGCAGCTTGGTATATTCGCTTGCCGGTTGATTCCGCTCCTGTAAATGCAATCTTGGCAATCAGCGGATGGTCGACAAGACGTTGTCCCACATCGGATCCAAAGCCCGTGACAACATTAAGAACGCCCGGCGGGAAGCCGACCGTCTCGAAGATCTTTGCAAACTCCAGCATAGAAGCAGAAGTAAACTCAGACGGTTTAACGACGACGGTATTGCCGGCTGCCAGAGCTGGCGCCAACTTCCATGCTGCCAGAAGGAGGGGGGAGTTCCATGGAATGATGGCTCCCACAACACCGACAGGCTCATGATCGATATAGGTGAAGTTCCCCGTCTTATCGATCGGCAGGACTGCGCCTTCCACCTTGTCCGCGAGCCCTCCGAAATAGTAGTACCATTGCCGCATGTAGTTGGTTTGGCCCCTCATCTCGGCGATGAGCTTGCCGTTGTCGCGAACCTCGATCTCCGCCAGATGTTCGGCATGGTCAGCCAAGGCGTCTCCCAGCTTCCGCAAAAGCGCGCCACGGCCTGTAGCGTTGATCGAGCGCCAAGCATTACTGTTGAGGGCTGCGTATGCAGCCTCAACGGCTCGATCGACATCGGCTTCATTGCCACGAGGAATGAGAGCCCATGTCTTCCCCGTATATGGGTTCTGGGTCTCGAAGAACTCTCCACTCGTCGAGGAAACCCAGTTTCCCCCGATGAGCATCTTGTACTGGGTCAACTCGCTTGACTGAACGGAGGACGTTGCAGGGGCCATGTGATGTCTCTCGCTTTCGAAACTAAAAATTAGGTTAGGCGCCGGCCGAGGCGTCATCCTGACGGCACTCACTCATCCGACGCGAACGCCAGATCGAACTATCAAGGGGAGTGTCTCGCCAGTCGGCAAGCAAGTCAGCCGCGGCGAGGAGCTTTTCCTCGTCCACGCGTGTCGAAATCCCCATCGCCGTGAGCATGGCGACGACATCCTCGGTGGCGACATTGCCCGTCGCACCCGGTGCGTACGGGCACCCGCCGAGGCCTCCAACAGCAGTGTCGAAGTGCCGGATGCCGGCTTGCATTCCAGCCAGCATATTCGCGAGCGCGCGTCCACGCGTATTGTGGAGGTGTAGTTCAAGCGTAATGCCCGGGAATTGCTCGGCCAACCGGGAGGTCAGTTCGTTAACCTGCACCGGGTTGGCAACGCCGATTGTATCGCAAAGTCCAATGCGGGTGGAGCCTGCCTGTACCAAGCGCTCGCAGATGGATATGATGCGCTCAGCCGAAACCTTTCCTTCGAAAGGGCATCCGAAGACGACTGAAAGCGAAATGCGCGTCTTCAGTCCTGCGGCCCTCGTCTCCGCCTCAAGCCCAATGATCTCCCGGAGGGACTCTTCTGTTGGGCGGTTAAGGTTGCGCAAGTTATGGCCATCGGTAGCCGAGAACACAAACGTGACACCTTTCAGTCCAGTGCTGAGCGCACGGTCGAGGCCCCGACGATTGGGAACGAGCGCGAAAGTCGTCAGATCCAGGTGCCTCACGGCAGTCGCAACTTCCTCCGCATCTGCCAGATTCGGAATCCATTTTGGATGAGTGAACGAAGTAATCTCGATCTCACGAAGGCCAGTCGCGGCAAGCCTCTCAATCAGCCGGATCTTATTGGGAGTTGCAAGAAACCTGCTCTCGTTCTGCAACCCATCCCGGGGTCCGACCTCGACGATATTGATGTCTGACGGCAAGTTCATCGTCAGCGCTCCTCGCGGAATGTACCACGCAAAATGCCGACTAGACCCTCGTAGGTGACATCACGGGGGTTCGGAAGAACCTGCCGAAAATTGGTCATACCGTCTTCAGCGAGGGCTTCGATGGCGGATGTCGGGATATTCAAATCGTCGAGATAGGCTGGAATCCCGATGTCGCGGGACAGCGCCTCGACGGCGGTAACTGCACGCTCGGCCGCTTCCCTTAAAGAGAGACCTTCGACGGGCTCGCCCATTGCAACAGCGATGTCACGGTAACGCTTGAGCGAGCTGACCAGGTTCCAGCGCATTACGTGGGGAAGGAGAACTGAATTTGCGATACCGTGAGGGATGTTGAACTGACCGCCCAGCGGCATTGCGAGCCCATGAACCATCCCGGTCGCGGCGCTGCCGAAGGCCAATCCTGCATAGAGGCTCGCAGTCAGCATCGTCTCTCGGGCGTGATAGTTCTTCCCATTGAAGACGGCAGTCCGGAGGGAGCCCGAGATCATGCTGATGGCTTTGAGTGCAAAGTCGTCCGTCAGTGGCTGGGCAAAGCGTGAGACATAAGCCTCGATGGCATGCGTGAGCGCGTCCATGCCGGTGGACGCGGTCACGGCGGGGGGCAAATTGAAGGTAAGCTCCGGATCCAGTATTGCCGTGTCGGCGAGAAGATGCCGGCTGACGATTCCCTTCTTCGTCTTGTCGGCTTTCAGGCTGAGAACGGCGACGTTGGTGACTTCACTTCCCGTTCCGGCAGTCGTCGGGATAAGGATTTTGGGAACGCCAGGGTTCTCGACCTTGTCGATACCAAGATAGTTCGCGACGTCCCGTTCGTTCCTGGCAAGAGCGGACGCGCATTTTGCAACATCAAGGGCACTTCCACCGCCGAGGCCGATGACAAGGTCATAGCCTTTGCTGCGCACGAGCTTGGCGCAAGCGACGACTGTCTCGATGCTGGGGTCCGGTTCAACGTCTGCGAACAGTTCGACCCTCCGCCCCTCGAGTAACTTCGAGACCTGTTCGGCGATACCCACCTTCACAAGGCCGGGATCTGTCACGATGAGAATTTGGTTTCCACGAAGCTTGTCGACTTCTGTCGGCAGTTCACTGATCACCCCCCGGCCATGGACGAGCCGCTGGATGCCCGTAAATACTGTTGGACTGGCCATAGATTCATCTCCAGATAATGCATATCATACGAAGGTCGGTTCAGATCACGCCGCGACTGCGAAGTGCTGCAAGGCTATCGGCATCGAGACCGAGCCGTTCGCTGAGGATCTCCGCTGTGTGGCTGCCAAGGTCCGGACCAAGCCACCGGATTGAGCCTGGAGTGTCGGAGAGCCGGGGAACAACACCCTGCATCGACAACTCCCCGTACTCGTCGCTTTCAACAGCGACAATGGCGCCGCGCTCCCTAAAATGCGGGTTGCTGGCCGCGTCTGCTGCATCGCTGACAGGACCGGCAGGAACGCCATGCTTTTCCATCAAAGCGAGAAGGGCGGAGAGCGGATGCGAGCGCGTCCAATCGGCAATGAGTTTGTCAAGCTCTTGCTGATGGGCTCCCCGGTCACGGTGCGTGCGGTAACGTGGGTCGCCTGAAAGTTCAGGCTGCCCCATGGCAGTGGCAAGGCGGCGAAAAATCCCGTCGCCGTTGCCAGCGATCAAAATCCACGTTCCATCCGCAGTCGGATATAGGTTTGATGGCGCTATGCCCGGGAGCGTGGAGCCGGTCCGCTTGCGAACCGCACCTGTCGCACTATACTCCGAGAAGACACTCTCCAGGACTCCCAGTACACTGTCGGTGATGCCGACATCGACGACTTGGCCACGCCCCGTACGATGCCGGGCCTCAAGAGCAGCCAATATGCCGATGGTGCTGAACATGCCAGCTAGGGAATCGCCGATCGAGACTCCGACCCGTGGCGGAGGCATGTCAGGAAACCCGGTCAGGTTACGAAGTCCGGCCATTGCTTCGGCGATAGCCCCGAAGCCGACACGGTTACGATAAGGTCCTGTCTGACCGAATCCAGAAATGCGCCCGACAATCAAACGCTCATTGCGAGCCATGAGGGCCTCCGGGCCCAAGTCCCATTTCTCAAGCGTCCCCGGACGAAAATTTTCAATGAGGATGTCGGCCTCTGTCGCCAATTTTCTTACGATATCTTGCCCTTCCCTGGTGCGCAGGTTCACCGTCACCGATTGCTTGTTGCGGGCGATAACCGGCCACCAGAGCGATTTCCCGTTCTTCTGAACGGCACCCCATTGCCGCATGGCATCACCACCGTCCGGGGGCTCAATCTTGACGACATCCGCACCGAGGTCGGCCAGAAGCTGGCCACAAAAAGGCCCTGCTATAAAGGCACCGAGCTCAATGACCCTGAGACCCGTGAGTGGCCCCGTTGGCAGAGACTTGGTCATGTGTTCGCTCCGACGATTGCGAGTCCTCGCCGCTGCTCGATATTTCCCATCAAGGCTCCAAGACTCCGTTGACTTACATCCGATGCATGTGCGGTGATCGCCTCGACGGCTTCCGAAACGCTCCGCTTTCTAATCAACTCGAGAATATGAAGGTGCTCCCGGATTGAACGCTCGCGGCCTTCGACGGTCCACACCTCGAGCCACCGCGCACGGGAGAGCCGCAACATGACGTCCTCTATCGCGCGAACGAAGAACTCGTTCCCGGTCATTCTGGCAATGGCGACATGGTACTCTGTACCGACGCGATGCCACTCGGCGCGTGGCATGTCGATCGTACAGGAGGTCACCATTTCGGCGATGACGTCGATCTGGGAGTCATCAGCGCGCTCGCATGCAAGCGCTATTGCCTCACGCTCGATGCAAAGCCTGAACTCGCAGAGTTGCTCGATCTCCCGAAATGCAATCGGAGTCACTGACCAGCTGCGATCGTCCCGCCGGACCAATCCCTCCGCTTCGAGGCGGGATAGAGCCGCTCTGATCGGCGTGCGCGATGCTTCAAATCGACCTTCGAGTACGCGTTCACTCAGGCGTTCGCCGGGGGACAGTTCGAGGGAAAGGATGCTATCGCGCAGCTGATCATAGACATTGTGCATCTGGGACATTGTCGAGATCCTCCTCTCGGGATGCGGCGGGGTCACGTGGTGACGTTGTTTCATCTCGATCTACTTATCACTCGCTTGGTATACCAGATGGAATTCCAGATCAAGAGCAAGTATTGAGCATGATGAAATTAAGCGAAGGACACCATTGAACTGTGGAGCGTTGCAAGCTCCTTGCCTGCGGCACAATCTGTTCTATCAAATATTTCGGCTTAGCTTGCTCAAATCTGCTATGCAGGTGGCGAAGTACCATTCATCGAATGATAGGCTCTGATGACCTGACTGTCGTCGGCCTGTCCGTCTCCGCGGCCTGAAGTCGCAAGAAACAACTGGTGTGCGAGCGCCGCGAGCGGCAGCGCAGCCTTCATGTCTCGACCGGCCTCAAGAACGATTCCCAGGTCCTTCACGAAGATATCGATGGCGCTCGTGACGACTGGATCTGCCTCAAGCATGCGCGGCCCACGATCCTTGAGCATCCAGCTGGAGGCCGAAGAACCGCTCATGATCTCAAGCAGAATATTCAGATCCACTCCGACTTTCGATGCCAGCGCAAACGCTTCCGCAGCCGCCGCGATATGGACCCCGCAAAGCAACTGATTGACGGTTTTGACAGTCGCCCCCTGCCCTGGACGCTCGCCGACATGAAAGACTTTATCGCCGAGAGCGTCGAATAGCGCCCGTGCAGACTCGAACGTCTCTTTCGGAGCCGCAGCCATGATCGTCAGGGTTGCGGCGCGAGCCCCCGCAACGCCGCCGGATACCGGCGCATCGATGAAGTTTCTGCCAGCTGCTTCGACCTTGGCGGCCAAGGCTTCGACGGCACCTGGGGCGCATGTGGCCATCAGGATGACTGTTCCGCCTGGCGGAAGGGCCTCCAGAGCGCCGTCGGTCAGTAAGACTGACTCTGCCTGCGCAGCGTTGACAACCATGAGCACGAGCGCATCCGTCCCAGCGGCGGCTTTTGCTGCCGACTCAGCCTGTCCACCGCCGAGAGCTTCGATGTTTTCCGCGCGCACATCGTAGCCACGCACGTCGAAGCCTCGTGCCATCAGGTTCTGTGCCATGGGCATGCCCATCGACCCCAGGCCGATAAACCCAATTCTTTTCATCATTGACGCGCCTCTGCCTCTATGACTGCCGGTCCCGACAGATAGGGATATCCATGCGCCCGGCCCACTACGGCCGGGCTGCCTTCAGTACAGAATTGTGGCTGGAACGTAGGAAACCAGCAGCAGAACCACGATTCCGACCAGGTAGAACGGCCAGAGTTCCTTGACGATTGCCCCGATGGGCTCCCGCGAGATTGCCGCCGATACGAACAGTGTCGTTCCGATCGGCGGCGTGAACAGGCCGATGCTCAGGTTCACAGCCATCATGATGCCGAGTTGGATGGGATCGAGCCCAATCGAGTGGCTAACTGCAACGAAAGTCGGGCCGAGCAGCAGAATCGCCGCAGGGAGATCGAGGAACATCCCGACCACGAGCATGATCAGATTCATGGCCAAAATGATGAGGAAAGGCTCCTTGAGCACTGCTTGTGCATAGTTCGCGACGGTCGTCGGGATCGATTCGGTGATCAACACGTGGCCGACGAGGTTCGATGCCGCGATCACGAGCATCACGACACCCGTCGTGATGACGGTGCCGACAAGCGCTGCATAAAGACGCTTGATGGTAATGTCGCGATAGATCACCGCGCTGACGACAAGCGCATAGGCAACCGCGATGACGCTCACCTCTGTCGGCGTCGCGATGCCGAAACGCAGCAGGACGAGGATGAAGGCCGGCATGAGAAGCGCCGGCATCGCTCCAAACGTGATGCGCAGAAAGTCTCGAAGTGTGATGCTGTCCTTCAGCAGCGGAAAGCCTCGCAACCGGCCGCTGAAATAGCAGACTATCATCATTCCGCCAGCCAGCATCAAGCCCGGAAGGATTCCGGCAAGAAAGAGGGAGGCAATCGACGCATTCGAGACAGCTGCGTACAGAATCAGCGGGATCGACGGTGGAATGAGGCCCGCGATGACGGATGAGGAAGCTGTCGCGGCAGCTCCGAATGCGGCCGGATAGCCTTCACGCTTCTGCCATGGAATAAGCATCGAGCCGAGAGCCGAGGCCTCCGCGACCGCCGATCCCGAAACGCCGCCGAAGATGGTCGATCCGACAACGGCGACTTGGGCGAGGCCTCCATGAAATCGGCCCACAAGAGCTGCGGCAAAGCGAACGAGCTTCTGTCCGAGCGTTCCGCTCATCATGAGGGCGCCGGAAAGAATGAAGAATGGGATTGCGAGGAGTGGGAAGCTTTGCGTCGGCTGAAACAGCTTCACGACCGCAATGACGGTCGGCACCGAACCGAGGGTCATCACGGCTGCGCCAGAACTGATGATCAGAGCATACCCGACTGGGAACGCGAGCGCCAGCAAAATTCCAAAAATGACGATCATCACAAGCGTCATATCTCATCCTCCGCGCGGTGCGCTCGGACAGAAAACGGATCCTTGGCGACGAGCAGCCGCAGGAATGTGGTAACGGCAGTCAAAGCAATTCCGGTGAAACCGGCGATCAGCGCCAGATATGCCCATCGTGCGGGGACGCCCGTTACGGGATAGATCTCGGATCCGGTGACCTCGATCACGGCGAGACCGATATATGCGAGATAGAAGAAGGTGGCCGCTATGACGACCTGCATGACCAGCAATAGGATGCGAGCACGCTGAGGACCGAGAAGGTCCAGTATAAGCGTTACCGCGATATGCGAGCCATGTTGGGCCGCAACCACGATGCCGCCCATCACCAACCAGGGGAACAGGAGGTTCGGCATCTCCGATGGCCAACCCAACCCTTGAGTGGTCAGGTAGCGGACAACGACCTCCGCTCCCAGCGACAAGAAAAGGAGAACGAGGGCCAAGACCGCGACCGAGGTCGCGGCCACGTTGATAATCTTGTCGAGAATGTGAGCAACAGAGGCGGGTATTCCCGCCTCTGTCGGTGCCCGCTCTTGCGTGAGCTGCATCATTGCTTTGCTGCCGCTGCTTCCTTGACGATGAGATCGACAAGATCAGGGAATTTGGTGCGCCACTGATCATAGACAGGCTTCGTCTTTTCGATGAACGGGGCAGCATCAACCTCATTGAACTTGACGCCCACCTTTTCGATCTCGGCCTGAAGCTTTGCTTCGTCGTCCATAGACCGCTTGCGGTTGAACTCACCGGCTTCCTTTGCAGCCTGACGGATGGCGGCTTTGTCCTTATCGGAGAAGGTGTTGAACACGACCTTGCTCGCCAGCAGAACTGTCGTCTCGTATTTATGGCGCGTGAGGGAGATGTATTTCTGAACCTCATGCAGCTTTGAGGAGTAGATATTGATCAGAGGGTTTTCCTGACCGTCGACAACACCCTGCTGGAGCGCGATGTAGAGTTCGGAGAACGCCATCGGAGTGGGATTGGCGCCGAGCGCCTTGAAGATATCGACAGTGATCGGGTCCGGCGGCGTCCGCACTTTGATGCCCGCGAGATCCTCAGGCTTTGTGATTGGGCGCACGTTGTTGCTTGTGTGTCGGATACCGTTATCCCAGTACGCCAGCACCACGAGTCCATGCTTGTCGGCCGCCTTGGCGATCTGTTCGCCGACGGGCCCGTCGGCGACCTCCCATGCTTGGGGCAGGCTCTGGAAGAGGAAGGGAAGGCCGAATACAGCGATCTCCGGAACAACACCGGAGGTCGTGCCCTGGGAGTTAGCGCTGAATGCCAGGGTTCCGAGCCGCATATTTGTGAGCGCTTCGGCGTCTTCACCGAACTGGGCGTTACCACCCACATCGATCTTGACGCGTCCCTCGGTCTTCTCCTCGACCAACTTGGCGAACAGGAGCGATGCATCCGACTTCGGGTTGCCGGGGGCGGCGTTATGGGACAGCTGATGCTTCTGCGCCATTGCCGGGGTGGCAAGGAGAGCAAGTGCTGTAGCGACTGCGAATATCTTGTGTTTCATTTTTCCTCCCGAGCCTTTGGCCCTCTCGTTCAGCCTCCGCGATTCTGAGGCTAAGCTTTTGATTTATACCAAGTGGTATACCATATGCCATCCCAGGTCAACTTTGTTTCCTTTAGGATAAGCCTATGTTCTTCGTAGTATTCGGAGGCTTAGAGCCAGCTCTTGATCCGTGCTCTTATGGCACTGGTTGAAATCCCGTAACGGTCGTGAAGCGTCGGCAGGGCACCTGCAGCTAGGAACTCGTCGGGAAGGCCGATTTGACGGAATGTCGGGTGGACTCCCGAGCGCATCAGCAACCCGGCTACGGCCTCACCCAGGCCGCCGATCACCGTGTGGTTCTCGGCAACGACAACCATGCGCCCAGTTTTGCCCGCTTCACGCAGAATAGCTTCGGTATCAAGCGGCTTGATCGTCGGCACATGGAGAACTGCCACACCGACCTTGTCCGCCTCCATCGCCTGAGCGACTTCGAGGGCGCGCATGGTCATGATGCCCGACGAGACGATGAGAACCTCTGCCCCGTCGCGCAGCAGCTTTGCTTTGCCCAATTCGAAGCGATAGTTGTACTCGTCGAGTACCAGAGGAACCTGGCCCCGCAGGAGCCGCATGTAGACCGGGCCGGAATGGGCCGCGATGGCTGGGACAACCTGCTCGATCTCATGAGCGTCGCAAGGATCGATCACCGTCATGTTCGGCATGGCGCGGAACAACGCAAGGTCTTCCGCCGCCTGGTGGCTGGGTCCGTAGCCGGATGTCAGACCCGGCAGAGCGCAGGCGATCTTTACGTTGAGGTTTTCTTCGGCGATCGTCTGATGGATGAAATCGTAGGCGCGGCGCGAAGCAAACACGGCATAAGTCGTTGCGAAAGGAAGCGCCCCTTCGTGCGCCATACCCGCGGCGGCTCCCATCAGCAGCTGCTCGGCCATACCCATCTGGTAGTATCGGTCAGGAAATTCCCGTCCGAAGATGTGAAGGTCGGTGTATTTTCCGAGATCCGCCGTCATACCGACGACTTCAGGCCGGGTCCTAGCCAGCTCGACGAGAGCATGGCCGAAGGGAGCGGGCTTGGTCCTCTGCCCTTCGGCGGCAATTGAAGCGATCATCGCCGAAGTTGTAAGACGCGGTTTCGCGCTCGCCCCGGCACGCGGCTTGGTGCTGTGGCTCATATATTCCTCCCAGCGTCCAATGCATCGAGGGCAAGCTGCCACTCATGGGGTTCGACACGGATAAAGTGGTTCTTCTCACGGTCTTCGAGGAAGGGTACGCCCTTGCCCATCCGAGTATCGCAGACGATCATGCGCGGCTTCGGCTCAGGATAGTCGCGTGCGGCATCGAAGGCTGCAACGACGGCCTGCAGGTCGTTGCCGTCAACCCGCTGGACATACCAGCCGAATGCCTGCAGCTTGTCGACGAGCGGCTCGAAAGCCATTACCTGCGTGGAGGGTCCATCGGCTTGCTGGTTGTTGACATCAATGACGCCAATCAGGTTGTCGAGCTTCCAATGGGAAGCCGACATGATCGCCTCCCAAACAGAGCCTTCGTCGAGTTCTCCATCGGAAAACAGGGTATAGACGCGGCAGGACGACTCCTTGCGCTTCAACCCGAGGCACATTCCGACGGCGATGCTGAGCCCCAACCCTAAGGACCCGCCAGACATTTCCATGCAAGGCGTATAGGCAGCCATGCCCGACATCGGCAGCCGGCTATCATCGCTGCCGTAGGTCTCGAGCTCTTCCTCCGGGATGATCCCTGCCTCGATCAGGGCCGCATAAAGAGCAATGGCGTAGTGGCCATTCGACAGCAGGAACCGGTCCCGCCCTTCCCACTTGGGGTCTTCCGGGCGGAAGCGCATGGCATGAAAGTAGGAGACGGCAAGAACATCTGCGATGTCCAGCGCTTGCCCGATATATCCCTGCCCCTGGACTTCGCCCATCAGCAGGGCGTTGCGGCGGATGCGATACGCGCGTTCAGCTAAGTCTATGTTATGTCCTGGTGTAACGACCACGACTTTCTCCAGAATGAGAGGCAACTCGGAGCCCGAAGGGCAATACCGCGCGTCAGTGGATCAGCATGCCGCCGTTCACATCGATAACGGCGCCGGTGATGTAGGCTGAAAGATCTGAGGCGAGGAACAGGTATGCGCCTGCGACGTCCTCCGCGTTGCCGAGGCGGTTGAGCGGGATTCCCTTCAGAATGTCCTGACGCATTTGGTCGGTGAGCTTGCCGCCTGTGATATCGGTTTGGATCAGACCGGGAGTGACGCAGTTGACCCGGATGCCGTCAGGCCCGAGTTCGCGCGCCATTGCCTTCGCGAGGCCTAGCACCCCGGCTTTCGCTGCCGAATAATGAGGCCCACCAAAGATGCCGCCTCCGCGCTGGGCAGAAACCGACGACATGCATGCGATCGAGCCCTTGCCCCGCGAACGCATGTGCGGAATGAACGCCTGGCTGAGATAAAGGACGCCGGTAAGATTGACGTCGACGATGCGGCGCCAGCTTTCCTCATCGATTTCCATCGTCTTGACGGGCTGGGTAATGCCGGCATTGTTGAGAAGAATATCAACATGCCCGAGCGCATTGATAGCGGCATCTGCCGCCCTCTTGCAGGCGCCAAGATCTGCCACGTTACATCCAATGCCAACGTGCTCCGGCCCAAGGGACGAGGCAGCTTCCTTTGCGCCCTGTTCATCGAGATCGAGGATGGCGATCTTGGCGCCATGTGTCGCAAAGAGACGAGCCGTTGCCAGCCCAATCCCCCGCTGACTGGCTGCGCCAGAGATAACAGCCGTCTTGCCTTCGAGAAGCATTGTTTCCTCCAAGATGAGTATTCTTCGTTAATTGGACGCGATAGTTTGCTGCCTCTCCTCTGATGACAAGCGCGCTGTTTACAACGTCTGTTGAATCTGATTCACTAATTCTATGAACCAGCAGATAGCCCTCCCTTTCCTCAGAGCCTTTGAGGCGGCCGGCCGAACGGGATCCTTTCGGGCCGCTTCTGTGGAACTGAACCTGACCCCGAGTGCAGTCAGCCATGCCATCCGGAAGCTCGAACAAGCGCTGGGCATACCCTTGTTCGAGCGCGACACCCGAAACGTTCGCTTGACGCATGAGGGGGAAGCGCTGATGCGTCACGTCAGCCGGGCATTCGAGGACTTGCGCCGTGGCATGGAGATCGTTTCTACCCGGGGACCCAAGCTCCTTCGCCTCCATTGCGCCCCAAGTTTCGCAACACAATGGCTGACGCCTCGTCTCGCGGATTTCCTGAAACAGAATCCAGGCGTGGAAATCCGGCTTGCCGCCGGAACCGACTATACACGCTTCAACGCCGATGAGTTCGATGCGGACATCATCTATGGCTCGCCGCGCGTGGATGGGCTAGTCGTCGTGCCCCTCGGCGAGGAGACGATCGCACCGATGTGTACGCCGGAGATCGCAAAAGCGATTACCTCGCCATCGGATCTGCTCAACCAGGCCCTGATCCAAAGCGATAGCAAACAGATACAATGGACAGATTGGTTCGCGGCCAACGGCATGACATCTCCAGCTCCGATCGGGAGCCGGTTTGACCGTAGCTTTCTTGCAATTGCCGCAGCGTCCGAAGGTCTTGGTATCGCGTTAGAATCTACACGCCTCGCGGAACGAGAGCTTACCTCAGGGCGTTTAGTCATGCCGTTAGACCAGCGAGCAACACCGATCCGATATGTCGGTCACAGCTTGGTCTTTCCGCGGTTCACCCGGCAACGTCGCCCATTGATAGCTTTCGTTAAGTGGTTGTTGTGTGAGCTTGGACTCGATGCCCAGGTTCCTTCGGAAGAAATTGAGGCGGACACTGCCCGGTCCTGAAAGTATCAGAGATCTGCTCATTCCAGTGAGTTGATTCGGTTCTGTCTCAATTTCTGGCAAGAGACGCAGAGATGCCGGAATGCATGATTGGCGCTTATGCGGCGAGCCGCTCGGGACGGCCATGTAGCTTCAATGCCTTGCGCAGGGACCGCTTCGCAGCCGTCAGATTGCATCGTTCGCTGATCCAGAATTCCACCGTGTCGCCGTTGCTGTCTAGGTGCCGGTACAAATACCGCCATTGGCCGCGCACCTTGATATAGATTTTGTCAACATGCCACCTGCCGGTCGCCGGGCGCTTGCGCCGATTGAACCGTTCTAGCAGAAGCGGGGCATAGTGAACGGTCCAGAGATGAACGGTAACGTGGACGACGGAGATGCCGCGCTCAGCCATCATTTCCTCCAAATTCTGGAGGCTCAGATTGCTAGCCAAATGCCAACGAGCACAGAACAGGATTACGGATCTGTCGAATCGATTGCCTTTGAACACTGCGTCTACGCCCCACTGTGGCCTCAACGCAGCAGCTGAAACGATTGTGTGCGTCAAGTTCTGCAAAGCGGGGCGGCCGGTCAGGCTGGCTAGGCGGCTTCGCGAAGAGCGGTTTTCTTGTGCTCCTTCAGGTCCTCCATGTTGAGGTAGCGGTGCGCCTCGAG
>Ga0182742_1001517_pt1 | contig 29276 bp, 28 predicted proteins | sample eDN5th37CBELigMG_FD_128880 | JGI IMG/M metagenome (GOLD analysis project Ga0182742, IMG submission 128880) | Enriched Miracle-Growth compost microbial communities from Emeryville, California, USA - eDNA 5th pass 37_C BE-Lig MG (version 2)... ...
ACCGCCGACGCATTCGCCGCCCGCGGGCAATATGCCAATGCCGCCGCCCTGCTGCGGGGCGCGGTGGCGGAGGACCCACGCGATGCAGAGGCGTGGCTGGCCTTGGGCAACGTGCTGGTCGAACATGCCGATGGCGCGGTAACGGAGCCGGCACTCTTCGCCTATCGCCTTGCCTCCGAAGCGGACCCTGCCGGAATTGGGCCGGGCTACTTCCTCGGACTTTCGCTTCTGCGGCAGGGAAGCATCATCGAGGGCCGAAACGTCTGGGCCGAGACGCTTGCACAGGCGCCAGAAGGCGCGACTGGCCGCGACGTTCTGGCGGAACAGCTCAGCAGGCTCGACGTTCTCCTGCAGCAAGCGGCTGCGGCGGCGGAGCAATAGCGCCGCCCGCAAGTTGCCGCGGAACATTCGTGGTGTCGGTGGATGGCGCAGCGCAGCACATTGCAGCCCGTCGGTTGCGCTGCTAATCGCGGCCTCGCAAGGCGCAGCAGGATGATGAGGGCTCGCAAAACCCAATGAGCGCCGCCGCCAAGGAAGAGCGCACGTCGGCCAAGCTGAAGCTTGCCGTCGGAGCGGTCGGTATCGTCTTTGGCGATATCGGGACCAGTCCTCTCTACGCATTTCGAGAGACGTTTCGCGGGCCTCACGACCTCGCGGTCGACGACCTGCACATCCTGGGGGTCGTGAGCCTGATCTTCTGGTCGATGACGCTGGTCGTCTCCATCCAGTACGTTTCCATTCTGATGCGGGCCGACAACAACGGGCAGGGCGGCAGCCTTGCTCTGGTTGCCTTGATCAGCCGCCATATCGGACGATCCAGTTCGCGCTGGATTACCGTTCTGCTGGGCGTCTTCGCGACCGCTCTTTTCTATGGCGACAGCATGATCACGCCGGCTGTCTCGGTTCTGTCGGCGGTGGAGGGGTTGACGGTGGTCAACCCGCGTCTTGACCCGCTGGTCATCCCGATCGCGCTCGTGCTGCTGGTCGCGCTGTTCGTCATCCAGAAGCGCGGCACGACGAGCATCGGGGCGCTCTTTGCCCCGGTAATGATCGTTTATTTCTCCACCCTTGCGGTGCTGGGCCTGATCCATATCGTGGACGCGCCCGGCATCCTGCTGGCGCTGAACCCCTGGTACGCGCTGCAGTTCTTCATCATCGACAAGTGGCTGGCCTTCCTCGCCCTCGGCTCCGTGGTGCTGGCAGTGACCGGATCGGAGGCCCTGTATTCCGACATGGGGCATTTCGGACGCGGGCCAATGCGGCTGAGCTGGTTCGGCTTTGTCATGCCCTGCCTGCTGCTGAATTACTTCGGTCAAGGTGCGATGATCATCTCGCTTGGCGATGCGGCGGCAGAGGAGGCGATCCTCAATCCCTTCTTCTTTCTCGCGCCTGAGGCGCTGCGCTTGCCTTTGGTGTTGCTGGCAACGGCGGCGACGTTCATCGCGAGTCAGGCGGTGATCTCTGGGGCGTTCTCGATCACGCATCAGGCGATCCAGCTCGGCTTCGTCCCTCGCCTTAGCATCCTGCATACCAGCCGCACCCACCAAGGGCAGATCTACATCCCCGTCATCAACTGGGTTCTGATGATTGCGGTGATCCTGCTGGTGCTGTTCTTCCAGAACTCCTCGAACCTCGCCTCCGCCTACGGCATCGCCGTCACCGGGGCGATGCTGATCGATACCTGTCTTATCGCAGTGCTGCTGCTCGCGGTCTGGAAATGGCGGCCATGGCTGGCGATTCCTGTCGTGCTCGTCTTCTTCATCGTGGATGGCGCCTACTTCGCGGCGAACGCGACCAAAATCCCGGACGGCGGCTGGTTCCCGCTGCTGGTGGGCGCTTTTGCTTTCACGCTGCTGACCACCTGGTCAAAAGGCCGCCGGCTGATGCGGGAGCGGATGGGCGAGGTCGGCCTGCCGCTCGACATTTTCGCCAAGTCTGCCCGCAACAGCACTGTGCGTGTGCCGGGAACGGCGATCTTCATGAATTCCGGCTCCAGCGGAACGCCCAGCGCGCTGCTCCACAACATCAAGCATAATAAGGTGTTGCATGAGCGGGTCGTGGTGCTGACGGTGCAGATCGAGGATGTGCCCCACGTCGCCATCGAGGAGCGCTATGAGATCAGCAACCTCGGCGATGGATTCTACCGTGTGGTGCTGCATTACGGCTTCATGGAGGAGACGGACGTTCCCTCCGCCCTGAAGCAGATCGGCATCTGCGGCGCCCCGTTCGAGATGATGAGCACCAGCTTCTTCCTCTCACGCCAAACGCTGCTGACGGCGGAGAAGCCGGGCATGGCGATCTGGCGGGAGAAGCTCTTCGCCTGGATGATGCGCAATGCGGCAACGCCGATGCAGTTCTTCAACCTGCCGACCAACCGCGTGGTCGAGCTAGGAAGCCAGGTGGAGATCTAGCGGGCGGGTTGCGCCCACTCTCGGCGCGCCTGATGCGGAAGGTTCGAGGCCCAAGCGTGCTCGCGCTCAATGTCTGCTAAGGGTGGTTAGGCGACAGGCAGCTTCAGGAGAACGGTTCCAAAGCAGCATTACTGCTCCGGCAGCCACCTACCGCTGCTGCCGCATACTCGATGCATCCTTACGCCCTCGGCTTCAAGCTTTGTCATTTCACTCGCACACAGCGGAACATTTATGTCGCACAGAAACGGCTTCGCGTCTCTTGGATCTGATATCCAACCACCGAAGCCAGTCAGTACTAGCTCGTTATAGAAAACGTAAAGCGTTGCAGGAGTCTGTGCGACGACGACGTCGTCGGCTTGCTCAGCAAATAGCACACGCTTCGGGAGATCAGGATGCTGATCGTAAGTGATTTCTAGCCGAAAAGGTTGGCAAATCAACCCGTCACCGTCGAAAAAACGAGTCAGCGTTACCTGATAAGCAGAGGCTTTTGTCCTCATTAATGTCTCGCCGGGCGGATTGCTGTCAGTTGGTGCGCAAGCAGCTACCGCAGAAACGCACATGATGCTGGTGACGATCCAAGAACGGCTCATATGTCAGCTGTGCCATGACAGCTAAGTGGCCGCTATTGGAAACGTCTATGCAGCATCTGAACGTCCAAGACGGGGGCGGAAGCCGCCGTCTAGAAGGAGCCGTTACATCACTCCGTCGGCGGGTTCTGCACCGCTTCCTTTTCCGCCTCTACACTGAGACCATGGCGCAGCAGCATCGGCAGCTGGGTGAAGGTGAACAGGAAGCTCAGCGGCATGAACACCCACAGCTTGGCTGCAAGCCAGTCGCCGAAGCTGAGATAGACCCGCAAGGTTTCGTTCAGAGCGGCGAGAAACAGGAAGAAGACGCCCCAATTTCGGCTGAGCTTCAGCCAGCCCTCGTACGACAGGCCCTCGAATGCGGCTTCCAGCAAGACCTTGAGCAGCGCCTTGCCCCGATGCCACCCAACCAGCAGCGAAATGCCGAAGCCGACATAGATGATCGTCGGCTTCAACTGCACGAAAACCGGTTCGGCGAAGAAGATCGTCAGCGCGCCAAAGCCGACGATCAGCGCCGTCGAAAGCCACAACATCGGGGACACTTTGCCCAGCCGCCATTTACTCACCGCCAGCGCCACCAAGGCAGCAACGATGAAGGCGCCGGTGCCGCGGATGACGGCCCCGACCTCGGCAATCGCATCCTCCTTGTCGGGAGAGAAATGGCGATAGGTGAGGAAGAACACCAGCAGCGGGCCATAGTCCACCAGCAGGTTGATCCACCCGGATTTCGGCTTCTTCGCCTGTGTGGCGTTCGCTTCCGCCATCATGCTACTCCCGCGATCACGCGTGCGACCAGGTCGGGATCGAAGGGGCGCAGGTCGTCCAGCTTCTCACCGACGCCGATGGCGTGGATGGGCAGCCCATATTGCTCGGCCGCAGCGACCAGCACGCCGCCGCGGGCGGTGCCGTCCAGTTTCGTCATGATCAATCCGGTGACGCCGGCGACCTCCTTGAACACATCGATCTGGGCGAGTGCGTTCTGACCGTTGGTGGCGTCCAGCACCAGCACCACGTCATGCGGCGCTTCAGGGTTGAGGCGGCCGAGCACGCGGCGGATCTTCGCCAGTTCGTCCATCAGCTCGCGCTTGTTCTGCAGGCGACCGGCGGTGTCGACAATCAGCGCGTCGATGCCGGTGTCGGTCGCCCGCTTGACTGCGTCGAACACGATGCTGGCGGGATCGCCCCCTTCAGGCCCTTTGACCAGTTCCACGCCGATGCGGTCGGCCCAGACCGCGAGCTGACCGATCGCGGCCGCGCGAAATGTGTCGCCGGCAGCCAGCAACACGCCGTAATCCTCCTCCTGAAAGAGGTGACCCAGCTTGGCGATGGTCGTGGTCTTGCCGCTGCCATTGACGCCGATCACCAGAATGACCTGCGGGCGCGGGAACGCGGTGATCTCCAGCGGGCGCGCGACAGGGCGCAGGATTGCAGCGATCTCCTCCGCCACCGCCTCTTTCAGTTCGCGCTCCGTGATCGAAAGGCCGAAGCGCTTCTCCGCCAGCTTGGCGCGAATGCGCGCCGCGGCTGCGGGACCGAGGTCGGAGAGGATCAGCGCGTCCTCCACCTGGTCCAGTGCCGCATCGTCCAACTTGGCCGTGCCAACCACGCCGGTGAGGTTGCCTGAGAGGCGCTCCTGCGTCTTGCGGAAGCCGCCGAACAGGCGCTGGGTCCAGCTGGTGCCTTCAGTGGCGTCGGTGCTCATCGCAGCAGGCCGTCCTCGATGCGGGTGGGGGTGATAGTGACGAAGGTGCCGGGCATGGTACCTTCCGGCAGGGCGTAGCGGGCGAAAGTGCCCGAATGTCCGGTGCGGTCGCGCTCGGCCAGCACGGCGGAGGGCTGCCCCACCAATCCGGAGAGCCACCGCTCGCGTACGGCGGCAACTTCTTCGCGAAGATCGGCGGCACGGCGGCGGATCCTCGAGTGATCCACCTGTGGCATCCGGGCGGCAGGGGTGCCGGGTCGGGGCGAGTACGGGAAGATGTGGCCGTGCACGATGTTCAGCTCGCGGATGATGGAGCGGTTCGCCTCATGCATCACCCCATCCTCGGTCGGAAAGCCGGCGATCAGGTCCGCCCCGATCGCGATTTCCGGCCGTCGCTCTCGCAGGCGCTGGACCAGCCGCACTGCATCGGCGCGAGAGTGTCGGCGCTTCATGCGCTTGAGGATCAGGTCATGCCCATGCTGGAGAGAAAGGTGCAGGTGCGGCATCACGCGCGGCTCTTCGGCAAACAGCTCAAACAGTTCGGCGTCGATCTCCACCCCGTCCAGCGAGGACATGCGCAGCCGCGTCATCTGCGGAAAGGCATCCAGCACCGCGCGCACCAATCGCCCAAGCGTCGGCCCGTCGGGCAGATCATGCCCCCAGCTGGTGACATCGACCCCGGTCAGCACCACTTCCGGCGCCCCTTGCTCCAGGTGCCGCCCAACCTCGCGCAGAACCTTCGGGATGGTGAGAGAGCGGCTGGGACCACGACCTTGGGGGATCACGCAGAAGGTGCAGGCATGGTCGCAGCCATTCTGTACCGCCACGAACGCGCGCGTGTGTGCAGCGGGCACCGCCGACACAGGAGGTGCCACGTTCCAGGCGCGCGGGTCCAGCTTGCTGGCATTCGGGATCAGGCCGTCCACTTCCGGCATGGCGGATAACTGGTCGCGCTCGATCTCGGCCGCGCAGCCGGTGACGAGCAGGCGCGCATCGGGCCGCGCACGGCGGGCGCGGCGAATGGTCTGCCGGGTCTGCCGCACCGCTTCGGTTGTCACCGCGCAGCTGTTGACCACGACAACGTCCCGCTCACCCGCAAGCAGCGCGCGGATCCGCTCGCTCTCAGCGATGTTCAGGCGACAGCCCAGCGAGTGGATCTCGACGCCGGAGGCGCTTAGGCCCACGCTCAAGCGAAGTCCCCCCAATCGAAGGTGCCGCGAAAGCTCTCAGCGGCGGGTCCGGTCATGGTCACGCGTCCGTCCTCGCCCCAGCTGATCGCCAGAACGCCGCCAGGCAGCGCTACCTCCACCGCCCGGTCCACCAGCCCGCGGCGCATCGCGGCAACGGCAGTGGCGCAGGCGCCGGTGCCGCAGGCGCGGGTGAGGCCAGCACCACGCTCCCACACGCGCAGGCGGATGTGGCGCCGATCCTCGATCGTGGCGACATTGACGTTCACCCGCTCAGGAAACAGCGGATCGGTCTCGATCTGCGGTCCCAACCGGTCGAGCGCCACGGCGTCGCAATTCTCGACGAAGAACACTGCGTGAGGGTTGCCCATGTTGACGGCGCAGGGCTGCTCCAGATCCTCCCACCCCACCGGCAGCGACAGAGTATCGAGCGCATAGGCGACAGGGATCGCCTCCCACTCCAGGCGCGGCAAGCCCATGTCGACGCTGATGCCGGCATGGGTGCTCTGCGCGGTCAGGATGCCGGCGGCGGTTTCGATCCGCACCTCGCCTGTATTCCCCGCCTTTGCATGGCGCAGCGCGACAGCGCGGGTGGCGTTGCCGCAGGCGGAAACCTCGTCCCCGTCGGCATTGAAGATGCGCATCTTCAGGTCCGCGACGGTGGAAGGTTCCAGCAGCACGAGCTGGTCGCAGCCGATGCCCGTGTGGCGGTCCGCCAAGGCGCGAACGATCGCGGGGCTCAAGCGCGGCAGGGGGGACTCGCGCGTGTCCAGCACAACGAAGTCGTTGCCCAGACCATGCATCTTGCTGAAGGCGGCGCGCATGGCTGCCACCTAGGGTCCAGACCCATGGCTGGCAATGGCGCGGTTGCCACACTCGCGGCCAGCCCATAGGCGCGCTGGCGAAAGGAGAACGCATGGAGACGCGCAAATGGCTGATGAAGTCCGAACCGGAGGCGTTCGGCTGGGACGACCTGCTGGCCGATGGCGAGACGGTGTGGGACGGCGTGCGAAACCATCGCGCAGCCAACAACCTTCGCGCGATGGAAGTGGGGGACCTCGCCTTCTTCTATCACTCGGTCACGGGCAAGGAGATCGTCGGCATCGTTGAGGTGAGCGAGGCGGGGCTCACCGATCCGAAGGACGAGAAGTGGGCCGCCGTGAAGGTGAAGCCCGTCCGCGCGCTTGAGCGGCCGGTCACGCTGAAGGAGATCAAGGCGGAGCCGACGCTCGCGGAGATGGAGCTGGTGCGCCTCTCGCGCCTCTCCGTCGCGGAGATCCGGCCGGAGGAATGGGAGCTTGTCTGCGCCATGGCTCGGCGCCCGGTCGCCAGCTGAGCCTCGGAACGATCCGGCGCGCCGGTCCGTTAACCTTGCAGACGGCGGGCGAGGAGCCCGCAGCAATGCAAGGATAAACGATCATGGGTGAGATGAAGGACAAGGCGAAAGGTATCGCCAATGAACTGGCAGGCAACGCCAAGCAGGCCTCCGGTGATCCGGCGACCCGCGCTGAGGGCCATGCGCAGGAACGCAAGGGCGAGGCGCAGAACCTGAAGGGCACCATCAAGGGCGCGCTTGGCGACAAGGTCTGAGCCACATCTTAAGTGAAGTGTGAGGGGCCGTGCCGGTAAGGCGCGGCCCTTTCGCGTTCAGCCGCCCTCTTCGCGCAGGCTGCTGAGCGTGGCACCCGACGCGGCGATCTGCTCAATGTCGGTGATGCAGTGGAGGAGGCGGACGCCCGCTATGCCCCTCGCCTCACGCAGCGCTCGGCCGAATTGCGCGCTGCTCTCTACCCGCCAGCTTTGTGCTCCGAAGGCGCGGGCGAGGGCGGCGAAATCAGGATTTGCGAGATCGGTGGCGGTGACCCGGCCCGGGAAGCTGCGCTCCTGGTGCATGCGGATCGTGCCGTAAGAGCTGTTGTCGATGACGATTATGATGAGGTTGCAACCCGCTTGCATCGCCGTTGCAAGTTCGGGCGCGGTCATCAGGAAGTCCCCATCGCCAGCCACCGCGACCACGCAGCGATCCTGATGGCGCAGCGCAGCGGCAATTGAAGCGGGTAAGCCGTAGCCCATCGCGCCGGCGGTCGGCGCCAGCTGTGACGGCTCACCCGTGTAAGGCCAATAGCGGTGCCACCAGCCGGAGAAGTTGCCCGCGCCGTTGCAGATGATGGCGTCGGTCGGCAGCACCTCCCGCGCAATGGCAAGGCAGCCCGCGAGATCGAGATCCCTTCCGCCATCGCGCGGTGTCGACCATTCCAGCCACTCGCGGTTCGCCTGCGCTCCGGCATCGAAGGAAATCACCTCGCCTGTGTCCCAGCACTCGGCGCATTCGGCGAATTCGTTGGGATCGGCGCAGATCGCGAGATCTGTGCGGAACACGCGGTTCAGCTCCGCCGCGTCAGGATGGATGTGGATCAGCAGCTGCCCCGGGTGATCGGGCGTGATGAGGGTGTAGCCTTCCGTCGTCGCCTCACCCAGCCGTGCGCCCACGACCAGCAGCAGGTCTGCCTCTCGCACCCGCTGCGCCAGCGCGGGCGAGGGGCCGTAGCCGAGATTGCCGGCATACACGGACGAGGAGGGCGGGATCGCGTCCTGCCGGCGAAAGGCGGTGGCCACGGGCAGGCCCAGCCGCTCGGCAAAGCTGGTGAAGTAGGTGCGAGCCTTGCTGCCCCAGCCAGCCCCCCCGACGATCGCCAGCGGTGCAGCGGCATCTCCGATCATCGCCATCATCGCCGTAATCGCGTCGGGGCAGGGCGCTTGAGCGGGTCGGTGGACGAAGGGGCGAGGCTCGGCAGTCAAGCCGCTTTCGTGCAGCATGTCCTCCGGCAGAGCGAGCACCACGGGACCGGGCCGTCCCCCGATCGCGGTGGCATAAGCGCGGGCGATGTATTCCGGGATGCGCACCGGATCATCGATTCGAGCAATCCACTTGGCGAGTGGCGCGAACATCGCCTGCAGGTCTACCTCCTGGAACCCCTCGCGATCTCGGGAGGAACGGGCGACGTCGCCGACCAGCAGCAACATCGGCTGTGAATCCTGAAACGCGACATGGACGCCGATGCTCGCGTTCGTGGCTCCGGGGCCTCGCGTAACGATGGCGACTCCAGGCCTGCCGGTCAGCGCCCCGTCCGCGCAGGCCATGAAGGCAGCGCCGCCTTCGTGCCGGCAGGTGACTGTGTTGATGTCGCTGCGGTCATGCAACGCATCCAGCACCGGCAGGAAGCTCTCACCCGGAACCGTGAACACCCGGTCACAGCCCTGCTCCGCGAGACAATCCACCAGGAGGCGAGCGGCGGTGCGGTCCATGCGTGGCAACCTATACCCCCGGCCATGCCGGAGCAATCGCGCGCGAATCCGTGCCGCGGCGGGACGAGCCGCCGGTCAGGCTGGCAGATTTCAGACTAGGGAATATTACCTAGGCAATGTCCTCCCGTCTGGCCCTTGCTGAGCCAAACATTCAGGAACCAGCGCGGCAGCACTGGCTGCGGCTGGCACTGCCTGCGGGCTGGCGTTCTTCGGCGGAGGAGCGAAAGGAGGCGCGAGTCGCGTGGCGCGAGCGGCTGCCGACCATCGGCCATGACCTGCGGCGCTTCCTGATGGTCTACAGCGCCGCCCTCGCCGCCACCGCCACCTTCATCGCGTGACGGCCGTGAGAAAACTCACGCAGTAGCCAGTGCCAGCTTTTCCGCCCGGTGCAACATCATGCCCAGCCATGCCGAAACGAGGCACATGGCCGCGCTCAGCAGCAGTTGCTCCACGATAGGGATGCCTGCCGCGCTCAGCCCCCCTGCAAGGAGTGAGCCGCCGACCATCGCGCCCGAGTTCACGATATTGTTCGCCGCAACGGTACGCGCCGCCTGCGCCGGGTCGCACTTTGTGGTGAGGAAGGCGTACAGCGGTACCACGAACATGCCGCCGCCTACGGCGATCAAGAGCAGCGTCGCCAGCACCAGCGGCGCGAGCGGCTGGGCGAGGAACTCTCCCACGCTCATCAGATCGACCACGCGAACATCCGCCTGCCAGGCCTGGCATACGAAGAAGAAGGCGGCGACGAAGCCCCCCATCGCGATCACGGACACCGACGCGTAGCGTGCAGAGACATCGCCTTTGAGCAGGGCGTTGATAGCCACCGACCCGATCGCCACGCCGATGGAGAAGATGACGAGGAACAGGCTGGCCACTTCCTTGCTGGCGAACAGCACGTTCTTGGCCAGCGGCGGGAACTGGATGAACAGGACCGCGCCAATCGTCCAGAAGAAGCTGATCGCGAGAATGGCATAGAAAACCTCCCGCTGGTGCATCGTGTTGCGCACCAGCGCGACGGAAGCTCGCAGGATGTGCCTGTCCACGATCTGCCCATGTTCGAAGGGCGGGGCGGGCGGCACCTGCTTGCTGGTGATGAAGCCGATCACCGCCGTTACGATCACCAGCGCCGCAGCCCACTGCACGGCGATGTAGCCGGCCAGGATCGTGCCCGCGAGGATCGCCACATAGGTGCCGGCCTCCACCAATCCGGTCCCGGCCAGGACTTCTTCCCGCTTCAGGTGCTGAGGCAGGATGGCGTATTTGATCGGCCCGAAGAAGGTCGAGTGGATGCCCATGGCGAATAGCGCCAGCAGCATCAGAGGGATCGCAAGGCTGCTCAGCATCCCCGCCTGCCATGCGAGGAACAGCCCGGCCGCACCCACGATCATGATGAAGATCTCTGCGAACTTCACCCAGCGGATGATCATGGCCTTGTCACGCATGTCGGCCAATTGCCCGGCCAGTGCGGAGAGGATGAAGAACGGCAGGATGAACACGCCCGAGGCAATCGCGCTGAACTGCGCCTCCGCCTCTTCAGAGCTGTAGACGCTGTACACCACGAACAGCACCATCGCGTTCTTGTACAGGTTGTCGTTGAACGCGTTCAGCAGCTGGGTGGCGAACAGCGGGAGAAAGCGCCGCTGCCGCAGCAGGTGTAGCGATGTGAACATGAATCCTGCCGGTGCAGCCCTTAACGCCTTGCGCCGCACGTACTTAGCGGCGCTGCCCTGACAAACAACCGTCGTGGGTTCTTTTTCCCGCCGGGCGAAGCGGCTAGGGCGAGTGGACCTTCCAGGATGCCGAGTTGATGCTGACCCTCCCGAACCTTCTCTCCCTCTCCCGCATTCTCGCGGTGCCTCTATTGGCCGCGCTGCTGTGGTGGCCGCGATGGGAGTTCGGTTATGGGCTGGCCTTCCTCCTCTACTGCCTGATGGGTGTTACGGACTATCTCGACGGGGTGCTGGCGCGGTCGAGCGGCGCGGTCAGCCGGCTCGGCATCTTCCTCGACCCGATTGCAGACAAGATCATGGTGGCCGCCGTGATCCTTGTGCTGACGGCGAAAGGCATGCTGACCGGGCCCGTGGTGGGCGATCTGCACGTCATCGCCGGGCTGGTGATCCTGATTCGCGAGATCGCCGTATCCGGTCTGCGCGAGTTCCTCGGCGGGGTGCAGGTGAGCGTGCCAGTCAGCCGCCTCGCCAAGTGGAAGACGACGCTGCAATTGGTGGCCTTGGGTGCGCTGATCCTCTCGGGCGCGCTGCCGGACCAGTTGTGGATCCGCGTGGTGGGCCTCACCAGCCTGTGGGGAGCGGCGGTGCTGACGCTGATCACCGGCTGGGATTACCTCCGCGTTGGCCTCAAGCATATGGACTAGGGCAGCCGCACCGCTGCGTCGATCACGATAAAGAAGCCCTTAGCGGAAACTCATTCGCACCCGTAGCATTCCTCACGGAACCTATAATGACTCCGGGCAGAGGGTATTCCAATGGCGACTGCGGGCAATGACGTGCTCTACACGGGCATGGACGGGCAGGTTCTGTTTGGTCTGGGCGGCGATGACCGTATCACCAGCTATCACAATAATACCTCTTTGACCGGAGGCGCGGGACGTGACTGGCTCTACACCACGCTGAACTACGGCTCATCCTACGATGAAGACATTTATGCGTTTCAGAATGGCGGTGCAGGCGCCGACCGGCTGCGGATCGATATCGCCGCCTATTCCAGCTATATCGGCGTGGTTGCCGATGGAGGCAGCGGTGGTGACGTCATCGAGATCAACTCGCGGCTGATCAATCCTTCGATCCTCTACGACACGCTGATCGAGAACTACATTCTCGGCGGAAGCGGCAACAATCTCATGCGGTCGACCGCCACTCTCGAGGGCGGCTACGGCACGGCCCTGAACGAGGTTTATGGCGGCGATGGCTTCGACGTCATCTTCATGGAGGCGAGTGCCTCCGGCGGAGCTGGCTCCTCAACGCTCTCTAACTACGCGCAAGGGGAGGGCAGCAACGACGTCATCGAAGGACGTATCGTCGGCAATGCTGGTGCCGGAGACTCCGCGGTTAATGAGTTCTATGGCGGCGCCGGAGTCGACACTCTGGTCGCGCGCATCATCAACGCAGGCGAGGCAACCAATTCTCTTTACGGCGGCGCGGGTGCCGATCGGATGGAAGCCTATTTCGAGGGGAGCAACGCGCCGGCTGACGCGTTCAGCGAACTCTACGGGGAGGGCGGCCGCGATACCCTTATCGCGGAATCCGTTGTGCAGTCCTTTAATGGTGCCGATGCCTTGACCGTCGCGCACGAGCTTTACGGCATGGCCGGTCTGGACCAGCTGACCTCCCGAATCGAGGCCGCCGGCGGCACGCTTGATCTGGGGTCCTATCTCTGGGGTGGTGCTGGCGACGACATTCTTAACGCCACGATGAAGGTAGAGGCGGCCGATCTGCTAGAGGCCTCGCTCGCCAACTTCCTTGACGGGGGCGCCGCAGCCGACCGGCTGATTGCGAGCATGGACATTGCCGTCGGCAATCTCATGACGCAGTCGTTCGTCGGGAACGCGTTGTCAGGGGGTGCCGGGTCTGACCTGCTGGAGGCAACGCTCAGCATCATGATCGCCAGCGTGGAGACCCCTTCCGACGCGTTTATGATCGGTGCCAACGTGCTCAATGGCGGCGGCGGCAGCGATACGCTGATCAGCCGGATTTCGGCCAGCGTCCCTGACGGCGCCGACATCGTCGCCGCGGGCGCGCTCTACGGCGAGGGTGGCAGTGACACCCTGATCGCCTATGGTGGCTATTCGAGCGCTCCCGGCTCCTTCGCCAATGTGCTCGACGGTGGCCTAGGCGCCGACATCCTGATCGGATCGGAGAACGCGGATCAGATGATCGGCGGTGCCGGGAACGACGAAATGACGGGCAATGAAGGAGCGGATTCCTTCGTGTTCGGCATGAACTCCGGCATGGATACGATCACCGACTTCGAATTGGGCGTTGACAGCTTCGATCTGCAGGATGGGCAGTCGATCTCCGGGCTGGACGCTTCTGGGCCGGACACGCTGGTGACATTCGGCGACGGCAGCACCGTTTTGCTGCAGAACGTGATCGTGACGGATCAGAGCCTGCTCCTCATGTGAGCCGATGGTTGCGGGTGAGCAGGGGGAGGCCGGCTCTTCAGCTGATCCGTGGCTCCGCGCCCGCGGCAGGACGCTAGCCGGCGCGCAGTTCCTTCGCCAGCAGCCTGAATTCCTCCGCACGCGGGCTGTTCTTGCGCCAGACCAGCGCGATCTGGCGTGAGGCGTTGTCGGTGTTGAGGGGGCGGGCGACGATCTGCGTGTCGTTGAGGATACCGGCATCGATCGCCATCTGCGGCAGCATCGTCAGCCCAAGACCATTGTCCACCATCTGCACCAGCGTGTGCAGCGAGGTGCCGATCATCGTCGCGCTGGCTCGCAGTTCCGGCCGGTTGCAGGCAGCAAGGGCGTGCTCCCGCAAGCAGTGCCCATCCTCCAGCAGCAGGAGCCGCCCCTCGTCGATCATCGCAGGGTTGATGGTCTCGGGAGGATCGCGCGGATCATCCTTAGGAAAGGCGACCAGCAGCTTGTCCTCGCAGATCACCTCGCAATCCACCTCTCCCGTGGCGAAGGGCAGGGCGAGCAGGACGCAATCGGCACGCCCGTGATGCAGCGATTCGACGGCGTCGCCGCTCGTCTCCTCGCGCAGGAACAGCTTCAGGTTGGGCCGCTCCTTGCGCAGGCGCGGGAGGATGCGCGGCAGCAGGAAGGGGGCGATGGTGGGGATGACGCTCATCCGCAGCTCGCCCGAGAGCGGCTTGCCGGAGGCCTGCACGAGGGCGGAGAGCTCTTCTGCCTCCCGCAGCAGGCGATGCGCCTTTTCCACCACCTGATTGCCGAGCGGGGTGAAGCGGACCACCCTGCGACTGCGCTCCACCAGCGTCACGCCAAGCAGCGATTCCAGCTCACGAATGCCGGCGGACAGAGTCGACTGCGAGACGAAGCAGGCATCGGCCGCACGACCGAAATGCCCCTGCTCGTGCAGTGCGACGAGATATTGAAGCTGCTTGATCGTCGGCAGGTAGGTGGTCATGGGTCTCTCAGGCCGAGCTTCCGCACGGGCGCGCGGGGCAGGATCGGCTGGACCAACATTGAGAGGTTCGCCGCCATTCTGCAACTGCGAAGGCGGCGCTACTCCGCCGCCTGTTGAGCCGCATCGTCGATATGGGTCATCTTCAGCCGGCCGTCCTCAACCGCGAAGGCGAGCTTGCCCTCCACCAGATCGAGCGCGTCGCGGCCGAAGGTCTCGTAGCGCCAGCCCTCCAGCACCGGCAGCTTGCGGACACCGGCTGCCAGCGCTTCAAGCTCTTCCGAGCGGGTAAGGAGCCGGGCAGCGACGTCGATTTCCCGCGCCCGGATCTTCAGCAGCAGCTTCAGCAGGTCTGCCACCAAGGCGCCTTCCTTGCCCAGCGGCGCCCCGCGCTGGGGCTTGTCCGGCATTTCGTCCTTCGGCAGCTCCGTCGCCTCGGACAGCACCTTCATCAGCCGGCGGCCAATCTCGTTATCCTTCCAGGCCTGGCTGAGGCCGCGGACCTTGGCGAGGTCCTCCTGCTTCTTGGGCGGGTGGCTGGCGATGTCGGCGAGGGTCTCGTCGCGCATGATGCGGCCGCGCGGGATGTTCTTGTCCTGCGCCTCCACCTCGCGCCAGGCGGCGATGGCCTTCAGCCTCCCCAGCACCAGCGCATTGCGGCTCGGCGCGCGGACGCGGTGCCATGCTTCGCCCAGGTCGTTTGCGTAATTGGCCGGATCGGCGAGCTTCTCCATCTCGGCGTTCAGCCAGTGGCCGCGACCGGTCTTGATGAGCTTTTTCAAGATCTTCGGGAAGATCTTGGCCAGATAGGTGACATCGCCGATCGCATATTCGATCTGCCGCTCCGTCAGCGGGCGGCGGCTCCAGTCCGTGAAACGGGCGCCCTTGTCGATCGTCTTGCCCAGCCAGCTCTCGACGAGGTTGGCATAGCCGATCTGCTCCGACTGGCTGATCGCCATCATCGCCACCTGCGTGTCGAAGATCGGGTGCGGCGTCTTGCCGGTGAGGTTGTAGATGATCTCCACATCCTGCCCGCCGGCGTGGAAGACCTTGAGGACGTCCTCGTTCTCGGTCAGCAGCTCAAGCAGCGGCGAGAGGTCCAGTCCCTCCGCCAGTGGGTCGATCGCGGCGGCCTCCTCCTCGTTGCCGACCTGCACGAGGCACAGCAGCGGGTAGTAGGTGTTCTCGCGCATGAATTCGGTATCGACGGCGACGAATTCACTCTTCGCGAGGCGTTGGCACAGCGCGGCGAGAGACTCGGTATCCGTGATCAGCGGATGGATCTGCATATTCGACCCGCGTTAGCGAGTTGCGCAGGCCTCGCCAACTGGGGCGGTGCAGTTGTGAACGGGTGCGATGCGGAAGGAGCGCCCGCTTGCTCCGCCGAAGGGTTCCGCTAAGGAGCGCGCCCATGCATACTTATCGGACTCATAGTTGCGCCGCACTGCGGCAGGGCGATGTCGGGCAGAGCGTCCGCCTCTCGGGGTGGGTGCACCGCAAGCGCGACCATGGAGGCGTCCTGTTCGTGGACCTTCGCGACCATTACGGCATCACCCAGATCGTGGCCGACAGCGACTCGCCCGCTCTCCCGGTGCTGGAAGGTCTGCGCGTCGAGAGCGTCGTCACCATCGATGGCGAGGTGAAGGCGCGCAACGAGGCGACGGTGAACGCCAACCTGCCGACCGGCGAGATCGAGGTCTTCGCCCGCAGCGTGACGGTGCAGAGCCGCGCGGAGGAGCTGCCGCTGCCCGTAGCCGGCGAGCAGGAATACCCGGAGGAAATCCGCCTCAAGTACCGCTTCGTGGACCTTCGCCGTGAGCGCCTGCATCGCAACATCCTGCTGCGCAGCCAGGTGATCTCCAGCCTGCGCCGCCGGATGCAGGATCAAGGTTTCACCGAGTTTCAAACCCCGATCCTCGGCGCTTCCAGCCCGGAAGGCGCGCGCGACTACCTCGTTCCCAGCCGGTTGCATCCGGGCACCTTCTACGCGCTCCCGCAGGCGCCGCAGATGTTCAAGCAGCTTCTGATGGTGGCGGGCTTCGACCGCTATTTTCAGATCGCGCCGTGCTTCCGCGACGAAGACCTGCGGGCGGACCGCAGTCCGGAATTCTACCAGCTCGATTTCGAGATGAGCTTCGTCACGCAGGATGACGTGTTCAACGCCATCGAGCCTGTGCTGGCGGGCGTGTTCGAGGAATTCAGCGGCGGCAAGAGCGTGACGCCGGCGGGCACGTTCCCGCGCATCCCCTATCGCGAGGCCATGCTGAAATACGGCAGTGACAAGCCGGACCTGCGCAACCCGCTCATCATCACCGATGTCTCCTCGCATTTCGAGAAGAGCGGCTTCGGCATCTTCGAACGCATCGTCGGCAGCGGCGGCGTGGTGCGGGTCATCCCCGCGCCCGGCACCGCGGACAAGAGCCGCAAGTTCTTCGATGACATGAACGACTGGTCCAAGCGCGAAGGCTTCGCCGGCCTCGGCTATGTCACCCGCAAGGGTGGAGAATTCGGCGGCCCCATCGCGAAGAACCACGGGCCAGAGAACATGGCGCGGCTCTATGACGAGCTCGGCCTCGGGCCCGATGACGGGCTGTTCTTCGCCGCGGGCAAGGAGAAGGAAGCGGCCAAGCTCGCCGGCGCCGCCCGCACCCGCGTGGGCGAGGAGTTGGGCCTGATCGAGCAAGGCTGCTTTAAGTTCTGCTGGATCGTCGACTTCCCGATGTTCGAGTATGACGAGGACGCGAAGAAGGTCGATTTCAGCCACAACCCCTTCAGCATGCCGCAGGGCGAACTCGAGGCGCTGGAGACGAAGGACCCGCTCGACGTGCTCGCCTGGCAGTACGACATCGTCTGCAACGGCTACGAACTGTCCTCCGGCGCGATCCGGAACCACCGGCCGGACATCATGTACAAGGCATTCGAGATCGCCGGCTATTCGCGCGAGGATGTGGACGCGAACTTTTCCGGCATGATCGAGGCGTTCAAGCTCGGAGCTCCGCCGCATGGAGGCTCTGCGCCGGGCATCGACCGGATCGTGATGCTGCTGGCGGATGAGCCGAACATTCGCGAGGTGATCGCCTTTCCGCTGAACCAGCGGGCGCAGGACCTGATGATGGGCGCACCGAGCCCGGTCAGCCAGAAGCAGCTGCGCGACGTGCACATCCGTCTCTCCCCCGATGCCTCCAAGGCGGCGGCGCAGGTGAGCGAGGGTGAGACGACGCGGGTGGACCAGCTGGGCGAGTAAGTGCCGGGCGCGGCAGGTGCCTCGGGCACTTGCCACCGTCTCCGGCGTTCATTAGGGCGACAGCCTATTGCAACGTCGCCCGTTTCGAAGAGGACACAACATGAGCGATACCGCCGACCGCGTGAAGAAGATCGTCGTCGAGCATCTCGGCGTCGAAGAAGAGAAGGTCACGCCGGACGCGAGCTTCATCGACGACCTGGGTGCCGACAGCCTCGACATCGTCGAGTTGGTGATGGCGTTCGAGGAAGAGTTCGGGGTCGAGATTCCGGACGACGCGGCCGAGAAGATCAACACGGTTGGTGACGCCAACAGGTATATCGAAGAGCACAAGGGCTAAGGGATCGATCCCCTCGCCACTGGCCTCCACCTTTTGGCGGGCGAGTGGCGGCCCTGACGGGCTCAGACAGGCTCAGCCCGTACGGGGTTGGGCCTGTTGCATTTTAAGGCGGCCCATCGCCCTTATGTGGATGTTCCGCGAAGTTTCTGGAGAGCAGCATGCGCCGTGTCGTCGTCACCGGATTGGGTCTCGTCACCCCGCTGGGTGCGGATGTGGAGACCGCCTGGGCCAATATCATCGCCGGCAAGAGCGGTGCGGGCCCGATCACCAAGTTCGACGCGTCGGATCAAAAGTGTCGCATCGCCTGCGAAGTGAAGCCGGCGGATCACGAATATGGCTTCGATCCGAACAAGCGTGTCGATCACAAGATTCAGCGGCAGGTCGACCCGTTCATCGTCTATGGGATCGATGCGGCTGGCCAGGCAATCGAGGATGCCGGCCTCGTCGACGCCGATGAGGCGACGCGGCTGCGCTTCGGCTGTTCCATCGGTTCTGGCATCGGCGGCCTTCCGGGGATCGAGAAGGAATCGCTCGTCCTGCATGAGAAGGGGCCGGGCCGCGTCTCGCCGCACTTCGTGCATGGGCGGTTGATCAACCTCGTCTCCGGCCAGGTCTCAATCAAATACGGGCTAATGGGGCCGAATCATGCGGTGGTCACCGCCTGCTCCACAGGTGCGCATTCGATCGGCGACGCCGCGCGGATGATCCGTGAGGACGATGCCGACATCATGCTGGCGGGCGGCGCGGAAGCCACGATCTGCCCGATCGGCATTGCCGGCTTCGCCCAGGCGCGCGCGCTCAGCACCAACTTCAACGACGAGCCTACCAGGGCGAGCCGTCCTTATGACGAGGCGCGCGACGGCTTCGTGATGGGCGAGGGCGCCGGTGTGGTCGTGCTCGAGGAATACGAACACGCCAAGGCCCGCGGCGCGAAGATTTATGCCGAGGTGGTCGGATACGGCCTATCGGGCGATGCCTATCACGTCACGGCGCCGCATCCGGAGGGTTCGGGCGCGTTCCGCTCCATGCAGATGGCTTTGCGCAAGGCTGGATTGGACCCTTCGCAGATCGACTACATCAACGCCCACGGCACCTCGACCCCGCTGGGCGACGAGTTGGAGCTGGGCGCGGTGCGGCGGCTGTTCGGCGATGCCATCGACACGGTGTCGATGAGCTCGACCAAGTCCATGATCGGCCACCTGCTCGGCGGAGCTGGGGCGGTAGAGAGCATCTTCTGCATCCTCGCTCTGCGGGACCAGATCGTGCCGCCGACGATCAATCTGGAAAATCCCTCGCCCAGCTGTGAGGGCGTGGACCTGGTGCCTCACGTCGCCAAGAAGCGGGAGGTGCGCGCCATTCTCAACAACAGCTTTGGCTTCGGCGGCACCAATGCCAGCCTGGTGATGATCAAGGCCGAATAGGATGAAGCGGCGCGGCTGCCTTCTTGCCGTCGCGCTCGGCGTGCTGCTGCTGGGGGCGGCGGCATGGTTCGCGGCCGGCTGGTGGGGCGTGGCCGAGGTCGAGGAGGATACCAGCTTCCTTGTGCCCAGCGGCGCGACGCTCACCTCGGTCGCCGCGAAGCTAGAGGCGGAGGGGCTGATCGGCTCCGCCGATTCTTTTCTGCTGCGTGCCAAGGTGTTCGGCAGCGGCGAGCCGGTGAAGGCCGGTGAGTTCCTGCTGCCGGGCGGCTCCAGCGCCGCCACCATCCTGGATACGCTCCAGCACGGAGAGGTGATCCGCCGCTTCGTCACCATACCAGAGGGCTTGCCGTCGGTACTGGTGCACGAGCGGCTGATGCGTGAGCCCCTACTGACTGGTACCGCCCCTATACCCGCCGAGGGCTCCATCCTGCCCGAGAGCTATGACTTCGAACGAGGCGAAAGCCGTGAGGCCGTGCTGGCGCGGATGCAGCAGGCAATGCGGGACACGATTGCCGAGCTGTGGCCGAAGCGGGCGAAGGACATTGCCGTCAGCACTCCGGAGGAGGCGATCGTGCTCGCCTCCATCGTCGAGAAGGAGACCGGCGTCCCGCAGGAGCGGCGAATGGTCGCCGGTCTCTATACCAATCGGCTGAAGCAGGGGATGATGCTGCAGGCAGACCCGACGATCATCTATCCCATCACCAAGGGTCGCCCGCTTGGCCGGCGCATCCGCCGATCCGAGATCGCGGCGGTGAACGGCTACAACACCTATGCGATGGTCGGCCTTCCGGTAGGGCCGATCACCAATCCCGGCCGCGCTTCGATCGAAGCTGTGCTGAACCCGGCGAAAACGGACGCGCTTTACATGGTGGCGGACGGCACCGGCGGGCACGCTTTTGCCGCGACACTGGCAGAGCACAACGAGAATGTCGCGCGGTGGTTCGCCATCCGGCGCGAGCGCGGCGAGATGTGAGCAAACCTGGCAGCAGCCATGGGGGCGAGGGCGGCGCGCCGCTGATCGTCACCGCGCTTCTGCCGCCGGAGCTTCAGTCGCGAATGGAAGCCCTGCGGCGGGAGCATTACCCACCGGAACGCAACCAGCTGCGCGCGCATGTCACCCTGTTCCACGCGCTGCCTCCCTCGTGCGAGGCGGAGCTGCGCCAGGTCCTCGCCCGCATTGCCGCCGAGCATCGGGCGCCGCCGGGCCGGGTGGAGGGCGTGATGTCGCTCGGCGGAGGAACGGCGGTGCGCCTGTCCAGTCCGCCGCTGCTCGCCATTCGGGATGAGCTTGCGGAGCGATTCGACACGCTGCTCACGCCTCAGGACAAGCACACGCCGCGCCTGCACGTGACGGTGCAGAACAAGGTTTCACCGAAGGAAGCGCGCGCGCTTCAGGCGCAGCTTGCGCCGCTGCTTCAGCCCCTCGATTTCGCCTTCGCCGGCTTGGCGCTCAACGCATATCTGGGCGGTCCTTGGCGCTTGCTCAAAACGTGGTCTTTTCGCGGTTGACCGGCGGAGGGCACCGCCCTAAACGCGCCGCCTTGCCGACGCATGATACGTCAGCGGGGCGGAGTAGCTCAGGTGGTTAGAGCAGCGGAATCATAATCCGCGTGTCGGGGGTTCGAGTCCCTCCTCCGCTACCATTCATCCTTCCAGGAATGGTGCCTCGCGGGCACAGGCTGACGCAGCCTCATCGGCCTCAGTAGTCGCATCGCTCCCTCGTCAAGCGTTAGCGCCGCCGCCGGGGCCGCGCCGCTGCCTCGGAAGCGTCTCGCCCGCCTCGACCGCATCAGGAGCCGCGCCCGTGGCTCCATCCCGTTCGCTGCGCGTTGAGCGGCGGAGGAGAGAAGACAATGCGCGATGCCGGCACCAAGCGGATCGTGATTACCGGGGCATCGAGCGGCATTGGCGCTGCCACCGCTGAGGCCTTTGCGCAACGGGGCGCTCGGCTTGTGCTGGCCGCCAGGGATGCGGAGGCGCTGGAGGAGATTGCCGGGCTTTGCCGTGTTGCGGGCGCAGACGTTCTGACGGTGCCCACGGACGTCATCGATCCGCATGCGGTGGCGGACCTTGCCCGGCAGGCGCGGGAGCGGCTGGGCGGTATGAAGCTGGCGCAGTTCCTGACGCCGAACCTCTCGGCCCGGCTGATGAGCGAGGTCATGAGCCGCTATTTCGAGACGGCCGACCCGGCGCCAATCACGTCCGGCAACCTCTTCTCGCCGCCCGCCGATGATGGACAGGTGGATGGAGGGTTTCGCAGGCCCAATCAGCGAAAGGCTGCGGCATTGGCTGCCGCGATGGTGGCGGCCGGCGCCATCGCCGGGGGCGTCTTGCTAAGCCGGCGTCGCCGTTAGGAGCCTCGCGCCACGCTCATTCGCGAGCCCCACGCCAACGTAGCACCACCGAAGTCACAGCCAGTGCGGTGGCCGCCCCGAAGGCCCAGCCGCCGATGACGTCGCTCGGCCAGTGGACGCCAAGGATGATGCGGCTCGCTCCCACCATCACGGTCAGCAGCACAGCGCCGACAACCGCCGTTCGGCCGCCGCCAAGCAACATCGCGAGGAGAAGGTAGGTCGCCGCGGCGTTTGCCGCGTGAGCGCTGGGGAAGGAGGCGGAGGTCTCCATCATCCAATGCTCGACCTCCGGCCGGGGGCGTCCCACCAGCCCCTTCTGCGCCAAAACCAGCAGGCGCACGAGCCCGCTCCCGACGATCAGCGCCACGGCCTCCGCACGGCGCTGGCGCAGGAACAGGAAGGCAGAGGCCATCAGGGTAAAGGGGACGAGGACCAGCCAATCTCCCAACCATGTAAGAAGCCAGGCAAGCTCCACCAGCCAGGAGTGCTCCTCCACATAGAGGATGCCGAATGCAGCCCGGTCCTGCGGCGACGCTTGCCCGCCAAGAACAGAGGCGAGGAGCCAGACCGACACCAGCAGCGCAATCACCGCCCAGCGCCAGCGTGAAGGTGAGGGGTGATCCGGTATCACCATTCCGCTTCCCTTTTCCGCTCGGGTTCAAGCCTCGGAGGAACGGCTTGCTGCACCGTCCGGCTCCTGGTGAGCATCCCGCTCCGCGGAAAGGATGCGCCAGGTCACGATGGTGATGACGAGGAACGCCGCCAGGTACCCCACGGTCACCGCCCAGGCGATCCCGACGGAGCCGGCACCGATCAGAACGGCCGCTGCCACAATTGTCGCGATGATCGCGGAGGCCCGCGACAGCAGCGCGAGCCCCGCGCGCCCGGCGGAATGCAGCACCGGCTCATAGGCGATGGTTGCCAGTTCCAGCGATGATCCGATCGCCAGCGGCACCAGCAGCGCCGCACCGGCCACGAAGGCCTCCCCGCCGATCGCCAGCATGACGTAGTGCCCGGCAAAGATCGCGATCAGGCTGATGATCGCGCCGGCGAGGGTGGCGATCGCCGTCACCTGCGCGACGAGGCGGCGGAAGTGCTGGGCGGAAATGGCGACGCGGGCGCGGGCGATCTCCGCATAGATGGCGCGGGCGAGCAGGGCCCCCAGCTTGCCGAGACCCTGCGCGATCTGGGCCGCCATGCGATAGAGCCCGGCCGCGCTCGTGCTGAGGAAGAGGCCCACGGCCAGCAGCGGGCCCTGCTTGAACACCGCGTCCAGCGTCGAGCTGACATAGGTGATGCCAAGGAAGCGGAGAATGCCGGGATTTTCCTCGATCGTCTTGCCGAAGTTCCCGAAATTGCTGCGCCGCAGGACATCCGGCGCGAGCCGCCCCGCGGCCACCCAATAGACGGCCGCGGCAGCCAGCTCGATCAGCGCCCAGGCTGCGAGAAACGCGGCGACGCTCGGGCCGATTCCCCAAATCGCCAGAGCGGCGACGAGCCGCCCGATCGGCACAATGACTTCCACGTAGACAGCCACGTCGAACCGATCGAGCACGCGGATCACCCCGCTGGCGGTGGTCATCCGGGCCCACAGAAGCGCGCAATTGAAGAAGAAGGCCATGAGAACGAAGTCGGGGTTCAGGCCCAGCGCATCCGCAAAGCCGAAATAGATGACCGCCGCGACGATGCAGCCGAGCAGCGCGCCGACCGCGTCGATCATTCCGCACAGGATGGCGAGCCGGCCGAACGCGCGGTGATTGCCCGCATGAAGGGGCCCCGCACCAAACCGCACCACGGTCTGCCACGTCTGGAAGCCAGCGATCGCCACCAGCGCCTGGCCTGTGCCGAAGATCAGCGAAAAGTGGCCGAAATCCTTGAGGCCGAGCGATCGGGCCAGGACAGCGAGGTAGACGATGCTGCAGACGGCGCCGAAGCCCTTGCCGCCGATCAGCCATCCCAGGTTGCCCAGGATATTGCGCAGCCTTCCCGTCGGCGCTGCTGATCCGGTGTCATCAAGCGTGGCGGATAGGCTGGACGAGCCCGTCTTCAGGCCGGCCTCTCCGTCCTGATCGCGCCACTTTTCGCGACCTGCGTTTGAAATGCCCGCATCATCCATTAACAGCCCGCCTATGCGTCGGGTTCGCTTCCTGTTCAACCACCATCAGGTTCATCAGTGCGCCCGCGTCGCTTCGCGTCGCTGCATCACGTCGCCTAACCCGAAGATCCCTCAGCTGTGAGCGGTCGCCCCGACATTACGATGTTGCTCGAGCGCTTCGGCTCGGGCGGGGTCGAAAGGGTGGCATGCCTTCTGGCGAATGGTCTGGTGAGGCGCGGTCTTCGCGTGGAGTTTATCGTGCTCGCCAACGAAGGTCCGGTGCGGGCGATCCTGGCGCCGGAGGTGAAGGTGACGGTGGTGGGAAGGGCACGGCGGGGCGGGCGCGGCGCGCGCCTCGTCCGTGCAGTTCCAGCGATCGCACGTCACCTGAAACAGTGCCGACCGCGCATCTTCCTGTCGCCCGGGAACCACACCAATGTCGCCGCGGCTCTGGCGCACGAACTGGCGGGCGCGAGGGACGTCGCTTTCGTCGCCAAGGTGACGAACCCCATCCTCAAGGACTGGCATTCGCCGGCACGGCGGTGGCTCAAGCGCCGTTTCTATCGACACGCTTTCGCGCGCGTGGCCATGATCCTCGTCCTCTCGCGCAAGGGCGTGCGGCGGATGAGCGCGATCGACCCGGCGCTCGTGCCCATCACCCGCTTCGTCCACAATCCCTATGTGACGGCGGCGATGATGGAGGGGACGGGGCAGAGGCCCCTTCAGGGCGTGCCCCTCATCCTTTCCGCCGGCCGCCTTTCCCGGCAGAAGAACCAGGCCATGCTGCTGGAAGCGGCGGCGATGATGGCTGAGCGGCCCTGGCATATCCGCATCGTCGGCACGGGGCCTGAAGAGGCGAACCTGCGCGAGAAAGCGGCAGCTCTGGGCATCGCTGACCGGGTGTCGTTCGCAGGCTTCGTCACGGATATGGGGTCAGAATACCGGCGGGCGACGCTGCTCGCGCTGCCGTCGCGGTGGGAGGATCTGCCCGCAACCATGATCGAAGCACTTGCTTGCGGCTGTCCTGTCGTGGCGACGGCCAGTTCGGAAGCGGTGGAGAGCTTTCTGGAGGAAGCCGGCGCGATACCCCCCACTCCGGTCGAGGATGTCGCGGCTTTTGCGACGGCCCTGGCGAAGGCCCTCGATGGCGCACGCTCGAGTGTCGACCCGGCCTTGCTCCGGCCCTACGAGGTCGAGGCGTCGGTGGAAGAGCATTTGGCCCTGCTTCGGCCTCTTCTGCCTGAAGCCGCCTGAGATCCGTTCGTCGTTCGTCTGCTGGCTGTTCCAGCGGCGAGCCGGCGGGATGCGTCGTTGCGGTGGCCCTGGCCCAATCTTGCGGATCGCCGGGAAAGTCCATACGCCGCCGTCATGCAACAGCTGCGAGCGACCTCTCCCTTCGAATGCGTTGGAACGAACCCCGTCCGGCTCTGGGGCTTGACCATGCAGGAGCGAGTTCGTCGCATCGGCGCTGCCTCAGGTGCCGATATAGAGGCACCGGCGGTCGTGCTGGCAAACGCGGATTTTGCGTTCGACCCGTCATGGGCAGCCCATGTCGCGGCGCATCCCGGCTTTGTGCTCACCGTGGCCGGCGTCCCCGCCATGGCCCATGCACGGAACGCGCACGAGGCCGAGCGCCTGCGCGAGGCCATGCTGCAAGGGCGCCAGCTCTCCGAGGCTCAGGATCTCCAGATCGTCGCTTACGAGGACGGCCCCACCATTGAGAACAAGAAGCTCCGCAAACGCGAAACGCCGTTCCTGATGCGGCTGCTGCCTGAAACGAAGGCGGCGGTGGAGCGAGCCAGTTATTTCGGTGCCTACAAGGGCGTGACCGACCTGCTCACCAAATATCTCTGGCCGGAATGGGCGCTCTGGCTGACGCGCCTTTCCGCCCGGCTGGGGATCACGCCCAATGTCGTCACCACGATCGGGGCGATCTTCTGCGTCCTTGCCACGTTCGCGTTCGCGGAGGGGCGCTACTGGCTCGGCATGGCGCTGGGGCTGGTGTTCATGGTGCTGGATACGGTGGACGGGAAGCTGGCGCGCTGCACCATCACCTCCAGCAAGTTCGGCGATATTTTCGACCACGGCATCGATTTGGTCCATCCGCCCTTCTGGTACTGGTTCTGGGGCGTCGGCCTCGCGCATTGGGGCCTGGCTCTGCCCGGCGATGTGTTTGCCTGGGTGATGGTTGCGCTGGTCGGCGGCTATGTGATCCAGCGGCTGATCGAGGGCGAGTTCATGCGCAGGAACGGCCTGATGCACATCCATGTATGGCGCCGCTTCGATAGTCAGTTTCGCCTGATTACCGCCCGCCGCAACCCGAACATGGTGATCCTGCTCGTGTCGGTGCTGTTCTCCCGCCCTGATATCGGGCTGATCGCGGTGGCCGTGTGGACTGTGCTGAGCTGCCTCGTCCACCTCGTGCGTTTGGTGCAGGCGAGGGCAATCGTGGCACGGGGTGGAACGATCACCTCCTGGCTATCGGAGGCATGAGATGAACCCGACGATCGAGAAGTTCGGATGGCCCCGCACCCTGCTGCGGGAGTTTGAGCACTGGCTGGTGCTGGCCCGCCCGGCGCAGCCCACCCTGGGCAGCCTGGTGCTAGCGTCCAAGTCTGACGCGCAGGCGTTCTCGGAGCTTCCTGCAGGCGCCCACGCGGAACTCGCGACCGTGACGGCCGCTATCGAGGGGGCGCTGCGCAAGGCGGTCGGCTACAGCAAGATCAACTATCTCATGCTGATGATGGTGGACAATGAAGTCCATTTCCACGTGATCCCCCGCTACGAGGGGAAACGGGAATGGAATGGCAAGACGTTCCCCGATGCAGGCTGGCCCAAGGTGCCGGACCTCGGCGCTGCTGTCGCCTTGGAGGACGCTGATCTCGACGCGTTGGTGGCGTGGCTCAAGGCCGCCTTCGAGCAGTAAACGAACCGCTACCCCTGTTCAGCCCAGCGGTCGGTGAGCGTCCGTGCGATCTCGATATCCGTCAGGAAATCGACCTCCGCCCAGTCCAGCCCCGCGATCGAAACCGTGCCGACCTTGCCAGTCGTGGCAAGCTGGTCGATCACCTTCAGGTACCAGTGCTGCACCCCTTCCGGCGTGCGCATCGCCCGCCGCACCGCCTCGCGGAACATCGCTGCGCCTTCGCCACGGAACGCGAGGAACCCGATGGACTCGGAATTCGCCTCTTCGGCTGTGAGGGTCTTGCCGATGCGGACGAGGCGCTCGCCGTCGCGCATCACCTTCATGTCGTCGCTGTCATAGTCCGGCTTCACGTCCACCGTCACCGCGATCGGCCAGCCGGAGCCCTGCTGCACGCGCTGGACGATCTCCTCGGACACCAGCGTGTCGCCGTTGAGGATCAGGAAGTCCCCCTCCATCGCCTCGCGCGCGATCCAGCAGGAGCCGAGATTGTCGGCCACCTTGTAGAAGGGGTTGAACCGCGTGGTGACGCTCACCCGCGGGTCGTTCAGCCGGGCCAGCACGGTGTCGACCATCTCATCCTTGAAGCCGGTCACGACATCGACACGCCTGACCCCGCAGCGCGCCAGCATCTCGATCTGCCATTCGATCAGCGTCCGCCCCGAAAACTCGATCAGGCATTTGGGCTGTTCGGCCGTCAGCGGCAGCATTCGCGAGCCTTGGCCGGCACTCAATAAAATGGCGTGTTCGATCATCGTCTTAGTGCGGCTTCACAGGCAAGGGATTGGTCAAGGGCGGCTGCCTGCCGACCCTGTTGTGCAGCGGGCGGCATAGCGCCCTTTGTCGCTACTCGTCAAAACCTCGCCTGCTCCCACCCGCGTTGTGCCGCAATCCGGCGGCCAGAGGGGCCGGCATTCACAAGGATGGCACGGTCGGCCCAGTCGAGCAGCGGCGCATCGCTGACGCTATCGGTGTAGAAGCGGATCTCGCAATCCGCCCGGTCCCAGCCAAGCTGGTCGAACAGCGCCTTCACCCGCACGGGCTTCTCCGCGCCGTAGCAATTTTCCCCCTCCATCAGGCAGGCGGAAAGGTCGTTGGTGAGCCGCCTGTTCCTGCTGGCGATGACATGATCGAAGCCTAGCCGCTCCGCGATCCCGCCAGCGTAGAACTCCATCGCGGCTGTCGCCATGACGAGCGAGCAACCCTCCTCCCGATCCGCCGCCATCGTCCGCGCCGCGCCGGGCGCCAGCCAAGTCACCGCGCGATCGGCAAAGGCACGGCTGATCGCCTCCAGCTTGGAGTGCGTCAGCTGCCGCCCGAGAAACAGGCGCAGGCCGAACTGCTTGAGCGCGCGCCGCCCGAAGAAGCCCAGCTTGTAAAGCAGCATGGCCCCGAACCATACGGGGGCGAGCAACACCCGCCACCTTTCATGCCGCAGCGCAGCGAAGAACAGGAAAGGAGTGAAGGTAGCCCGCCGCAAAACGGTGCCGTCCAGATCGTAGATCGCGACCTTTCTCACCTGCGCGCCCTCACTGGCTCGCGCCGCTGGGCAGGCGGCCTTGCTCGGCCCTCTGCTCCGCCCAGATCGCCCGCACCATCTGCAGGTCCGCGACCGAATCCACGTCCACTGCCGCCAGGCCATCCATTGCAGGGACGACACTGGCCCTGACGCCGATCTTCCGGCCAAGCCGGGTAAAGGCCTGCCGGATCGACAGCAGTCCAAGGGCATAGCGCGCCAGTGTGATGGGCCCGATCCGTTGCGCGATGCGCCAGGGCTTCTTGCGAAGCGCTTCGATCTGCTTCCAGACCGCCAGCGCCCGGCTTGCATTGGCCGTGCGCAGCAGGAACAGGTTGCAGCCGGACCAGTGCCCGTCCGAGAATTTCAGCCAGGTTCGCTTGCTGCCCGGAACGGCCGCCTGCACCTTCTCACGAGAGGCGAGCATCAGCGCCACGTCCACATCGTCCGGAGCGTCTGCGATGAACTGGCGGATCCACTCAGGCTTCAGCAGCGGATGATCTGCCGTCGCGACCAGCATCGGGGCGCCGAGCAGCTCGAAGGCGCGGCTCACGCTTTCGCTCGGCCCGGCGGCAGGTTCGATCACCTCCAACTCCCGCGCGCGGGCAACTTCCGCCACCGGCCCCGCAGGAGCAGCGACGGCGATCCGGTCGATTCCCGCCTCTTGCAGCGCATCAATCACCCGATCGAGCGCGGTTGCTCCGCCGATGTCGACCAGCGCCTTGGCAAGAAGGCCTTCGCTTTGTGCCACCGGGTCGCCTCCGGGTCGCGAGCCTGCGAGGATCACGGCTGACATCACGGGGCAGGCACTCCAGGTTGCATTGGTCGCGCGGAACGGCTGCACCTAGCCGATTGGGCAGCTTAGTCCACGCCCCGCCGGAACGGCAGGCAAACGGCCAGTGCGCAGAGCGCAAGCCGCGCCTCGAAATCGCTCTCGCTACCAGCACTTGACGCAGGCGCTGCGTCGCTGGTCAAAGCGCTGCATGAAAACACAGGTTTGCATCATCGGCGCGGGGCCTGCTGGCCTGCTGCTTGGCCACCTCCTGCGGGCGGAGGGTGTGGAATGCGTCGTGCTGGAGCGGCAG
>Ga0182742_1001518_pt1 | contig 29268 bp, 28 predicted proteins | sample eDN5th37CBELigMG_FD_128880 | JGI IMG/M metagenome (GOLD analysis project Ga0182742, IMG submission 128880) | Enriched Miracle-Growth compost microbial communities from Emeryville, California, USA - eDNA 5th pass 37_C BE-Lig MG (version 2)... ...
GAGGCCGGTAATCATCGGCTCCTCGCGCGCGAGTACGAGGCCGTATCCAGCATCCGGCACCCGGCCGTCGTGGAGCTGCACGACTACGGCGTGCACGCCGGCCGCGAGTACCTCGCGATGGAGTACTTCCCGAAGGGCGATCTCAAGGCGCGCATGCAGATCGGCATCACCGAGAACGAAGCCCTGCGCTACGTCGAAGAGATCGCCTCAGCGCTGCGCATCGTTCACCACGCCGGGATCCTGCACCGGGACCTCAAGCCACCCAACGTGATGCTCCGCGAGAACGACGAAGTCGCGCTCATCGACTTCGGACTGGCGCGTAACCTGGAGGGCGGCCTTCAAAGCACGCGCACCGGAGTGCTGCGCGGATCGCCGTACTACATGAGCCCGGAGCAGGCGCTGGGCGAGGAGCTCGATGCGCGGACCGACTTCTACAGCCTCGGCATCATCTTTTACGAGATGCTCACCGGGCGTAAGCCGTTCTCGGGCAGCTCGGCCATCGAGGTGCTGCAGGAGCATGTGAACGCGCCGGTCCCGAAGCTGCCGGAGCGCCATGCGCACCACCAGCCGCTGCTGGATCGCCTGCTGGCGAAATCCCGGGAACAGCGCTTCGGAAGCGCGGAAGAAGTGATCGAGGCGATCGGCACCGCTCGCGAAACCCGCAACGCCGAAGTGGCTGCCTAGTATCCCTGGCTTGCGCGGCGAGCGATCGCCCGCCGCGCTTCCATTCTCTGAAGTCTTCCGGCTACGCCCTCGGGGCCGAGGCGACCTCGCCGCTGGCCGCCGCAGTAGCGGCAGCCGCGCGCGTGTCCTTGGCGTTCTCGTGGGCCTTGCCGAGCGAGTAGGCCACGATGGCCCACAACAGCGAGATCACCGCGCCCACCCAGCCGATGCCCGCGCTCGTAAACCCGAGCACGCTCGTGAAGAACTGGTGCACCGAGCCGCTGGTGGCGTCACCACCGCGATAGATGAACGTGTCGATGAGGCTCTTCGCCTTGTACTTCTCTTCGCGCGAAACCACGGTGTACAGCGTGTCGCGGCAGGGACGCATGATTCCGTACTCGCCGACGCGGCGGACGATCATCACGGCCACGACGACGGTGAACGTCGGCGCGATGGCGTAAGCCGCGTAGCCGAACATCATCAGCGTGGGAACGATGATGATGAGGCTCTTGAAGCCGAGCATCTTGTAGAGCCGGCTGAAGAGCAGCGCCTGCAGGATCAGCGACGACGCCTGCACCCAGAAATCGATGTTCGCGAAGAACTGCGTGCGCTCGTCCCGCGAGCTGAACCGCTCCGCGATCCGCGCCTGCTGTTCGAGGTACACGAACGTGGAAACCCATGTCAGGAGCAGCACGAACAGCGCGATGCCGAGCAGGTAAGGCGAGGACACCACCTGCTTGAACGACGACCAGGCGCTGCCGCCCAGCGCCTTCTCCGGCTCACCGCGCTTCACGGCCGTGCCGTACGCGCGATGCCAGTTGATGACGAGCCGCTGACTGACGAGCGCGCAGCTCAGGAGCACCGACGACAGGAGCAGCAGGTTGATGGTGCCCATCGGCACGGCCAGCCGGCCGGCCAGGAAGGGCCCGAGGAGACCGCCCGTGCTGGCGCCCGCGGCGATGAAGCCGAACATGCGGCCCGCCTGCTCGCGCGTGAAGACGTCCGCCATCAGGCTCCAGAACACGGTGACGATGAACAGCGTGAAGACGCTCACCCACACGAAGTAGGCGCGCGCGATCCAGGTGTGGTCCTCCTGGACGTTGAACCACACCCAGAAGAGCAGGATGTTCGAGATGAAGAACGCGTACACCCAGGGCAGGAACGTGGTACGCGGCACTCGCGACGTCAGGAGCCCGTAGATCGGCTGCACCAGCAGCATCGCGATGAACGTGCCCCAAAAAAGGGCAGGAAGGTCTTCGACGCCGGAGTTGATGCCCATCGTTTCGCGGATGGGCCGGAGCATCGTGTAGCTCGCGAAGACGAAGAACAGCGTGGCGAACGAGGCGAGCAGCGCCCTCAGCTCGTACGGTTGAACCGAGACGAGCCGGCCGACGAATTGCTGGAGACCCGAGCGCGGCTCGCCGCCCGTTGCGCCACCCTGGTCAGCGGACATCGGGCTGCAGACCGTTGTACAGGCTGGCCCATTCCATGCGCGGACGGATTGCGTGGTCGCCGGCGACCTCGAAGGTCTTGCCGTAGAGGTCCTCTCGACCGATGGCGTTCACGAGCACCGAAGCGAGGTCGCTGCGGGAGATGGTGCCTTCGCCGTCGATGGGGTCCCCCTGCATGATGCGCACGCCGCGGCGGCCGCCCGGCTCGTTCGTCAGCTCGCCCGGACGGACGATCGTGTAGTTGATACCCGTGGCACGCACCGCGTTTTCCCCTTTCGACTTCCAGCTCAGTATGTTGCCGATCATCGCGTTCAGCTGGTGATCGGGATGGGTCACGCCCATCGAGGACACGAGGATGAACTGCGAGACCCCGGCCGCCTTCGCGGCCTCCGCAAGCGCCTTCACGCCCGCGTAATCGACGAGCTCAGGGCTGTTCTCGGGGTCCCTTTGCACATTGGCGCCGAGCGCCGAGATGACCTGACTGACACCCTTGACCGCCCTCTTGAGCGTGCGAGGCTGCCGCACATCGCCGACAGCATATTGGACGCGATCGCCAAAAAGCATGCGAGCCTTGGCTTCGTCGCGAACCAACGCTCGGACGCGCAGCCCCCGGGCCAGGGCCTGCTCGACCACCTCCTGGCCGGTGCCGCCGGTTGCGCCGGCAACCAGCACGATTCCAATGTTGTCCCTGCCTTCGGCGCGCGGCGCGGAGTTTGCGCTCGCGGCTGCGTGAGCACCCGGCGCGGCGAGCGTGCAGATGACTGTCGCCGCCAGGAGAAGGATCCACGTGAGGACCTTCGCTCGAACTCCCGAAACGCTGTCGGCCTGGTCAGATCGGGCACCCGCGCCCGCGATCATCATCAGCATGAATCGATCTCCACATTTACAGTTCGGTAACAAATTCGTCGCGCGATCTTCATGTCGGGCGGCGATGCAACCATCAGTGCCTGAATGCCCCCTGAAAGTTCTCTTCGATGGATTCGCGCGATCGCACGGAGCCATCGGACTGTGGCGAGCTCGTGAACGCTGTCGTCGATTCGAAGCTGGACAGTTAGCCAGTGGCGCGTATTCAACACACCGGGCCGCGCGATGAACGCAGCACGGCCTAAGTAGTTGCCGCGTGTGTGAGCCTGGGTGAAGCGCCGTCCGGTGGCGCTGCCTAGCCTTCTACCATGATCAATGGAAAGCCCCAGGCCTGCAGCCTGAACCTTCTCGACATCACTGGAATCCGGCCGTTCCGCGCACCCTGCCTGTGGCGGCTCTGCGGCGAGTCCGCTAACTCACTCAACGCGCATCCCACGCGTTACGCGGCTACGTGCGGCCTGAGGGGCCGCACACCACTGCGGGCACGCCGCAAATCACGCTGTCGACCGCTGGATCGCAGCACTCACTGAGTGCCGGCGCTGCCGGCACTCGCGAGATAGTCGACTGCCATCTGCGTCATGGCCCGCAGGGCCACTGGGATGCTTTTTTCGTCGACGTAGAAATAGTCCGAGTGATTGCCCGGTGCTGTCGCAGCATCCTGTCCTTCGGGAGTGATCCCGACGAAGAAGAAGACCGACGGCACCTTCTGCGCATAATACGCGAAGTCCTCCGCGCCCGTGATGAGCGACATGAGGCGCATCTTGTCTTGCCCTGCAACGCGCATCAGCGTCGGGACCATCTTTTCCAGCAGCTCCGGGTTGTTGAAGTTCACCGGGTTGCCGTCGGGATTGACCTTGAATGTCGCGGTCGCGCCGTTCGCGTGCGCGACGTTCTGCACCATGCGGTCGATGCCCGCGATGATCTGCTCTCGCTGCTTCGGATCGAACGTGCGGATCGTGCCGATGAGCTCGGCGCGGTCCGGAATGATGTTGTTCCGGATGCCGGCGTTGATCGCACCAACCGACACGACCGCGGGATTCGCGGTGATATCGACCTGACGGCTCACGATCGTCTGCAGCCCGTTCACGATGTGCGCTGCGGTCACGATGGGATCCACACCCTGCCAGGGCCGCGAGCCATGCGCCTGCTTGCCCAGCACTTCGATCTTCCACGAGTCCGAAGCGGCCATGATCGGCCCCGCGCGCACGCCGATCTCGCCCACGTTCAGCGGGGACCACATGTGGAGCCCGAACACGGCGCTCGGCGGATACTTGTCGAAGACGCCCTCTTTCAGCATGACGCTCGCGCCGCCTTCTTCACCCTCCGGCGCGCCTTCTTCGGCGGGCTGGAAGATGAACAGCACGTTGCCGGGCAACGATGCGCGCATCGCGGTGAGCGTTTCCGCCACGCCCATCAGCACTGCCGTATGCACGTCGTGACCGCACGCATGCATGACGCCGACGGTCTGCCCGCGATACGTCCCGGTGGCCGTCGATTTGAACGGCACGTCCGTCTTCTCGGTGACGGGCAATGCATCCATGTCTGCTCGCAGTGCAACGGTGGGGCCTGGCAGGCCTCCCTTGAGATACGCCGTGACGCCCGTACGTGCAATCCCGGTTCGCACCTCGAGTCCGAGTTTCCTGAGGTGATCCGCAACGAGCTTCGATGTGCGCACCTCCCGATTCGAAAGCTCGGGATGCTGGTGAATGTCCCGACGCCACGCGATGACTTTCGGCTCGACGGCGCGAGTCAGCTCGTCGAGTTTCGCCTGATCCACCGAGGCGGCATCGACCGCGCCGGCACGAAGGAGCAGTGCGCCCACCACGACACCGAGAGTGAGCGCACCAGAGTTGCGGATTGAAGTCTTCACGAGTCCCCTTCGCATGTTGGTGACCGGAGTATTGCAGGCAGTCTGCTGATGCAGACATCCCCCCGCAACATGCCGTCACGTCGCAGACCCCCGTTCGTCACATCTGCGACCCGCGCCGGCATGGAAGCTCCTTGACACGAATTTGTCGCACAGGTGCAATGCAGGCCCGAAGTTTGCTGCGCTTCCCGGGTCTCAAGAACAAACGTCCCCCAGAAGCCACCGTGAGCATGCACCTCGTCGACACGACTGTGTTCTATTCGCCGACGAGCGGCGGAGTAAAGCGATACCTCACGGCAAAGCAGGCCTGGCTGCGGGCGAATACCGGCTGGCGACACACCCTTCTCGTGCCCGGAGAGGTCGAGCACCTGGAGCCGGGCGGAGTCTCCACCGTTCCCGGGTATCACTGGCCCGGCACGTTCAACTATCGTCTTCCGCTCAATCCCCGGCGCTGGACCCGGCTGCTGGACCGGCTGGAGCCAGACCTCATCGAAGTGGGGGATGCCTTCCATCCGGCCTGGTGTGCGTGGCGGGTGGCCCAGCGACGACACATTCCGCTCGCGGCGTTCTATCACTCGAACCTGCCGAAGATCATCGCCCGCCGCATCGGCGGCCCCAGCGAGCGCGTGCTCGGCCGCTATGTGCGGTGGCTCTACGAACGGTTCGACGTCGTGTTCGCGCCGAGCCGTCACATGTGCGATTTCCTGAACGAGATCGGCGTGCATCACGCCGTTCATCAGCCGCTCGGCGTGGATGCGGATGTTTTTCATCCGCAGCGGCGCACGCTGGATCTGCGCGCGGAGCTCGGACTTCCGGAGAACACGAGGCTGCTCGCGTATGCGGGCCGGTTCTCCGGCGAGAAGAACCTGGACGTGCTGCTGCACGCGTTCGCGAGGCTCGGTGCGCCGTACCACCTGCTGCTCATCGGGGGCGGGCGCCATGCCCGGCCGACAGCCAACGTCACGATGGTCCCGTATCGAAGGGACAGCCTCGAAGTTGCTCAGTGGCTGGCTTCGGCGGACGCGCTCGTGCACGCGGGAACGAAGGAAACCTTTGGCCTCGTCATCCTTGAGGCGATGGCGTGTGGCAGGCCGGTGGTTGCCGCGCGTGCCGGTGCGATACCGGAGATCGTGGACGAGTCCGTCGGAGTGCTTGCGCGCCCCTGCGACGGTGAAAGCATGGCGGAAGCCATCGTCTCGCTATATGACCGCGATCTCGATGCAGTCGGCGCAGCCGCTCGCGCGCGCGTGCTGAAGCAGTTCACGTGGATGCAGGCGTTCGCCACGCAGGTGAACGCGTACACGAGCCTCGCGGGCGGGCGGCGCATTCATGTGCCGGCGCGTCCCGCCATCGGCTTCGGATCACCGGCTCCCTAGCGGGCTTCCAGCTCGTAGATCGAGAGCCGTCCCTTCGCGTCGCCGACGGCGACTCGCTTTCCGTCGGGAGACCATCGGATCGCGGTGATCTCTCCGCTCGTCAGGTGAGCATCGACAGCCTGCTTCTCCTTGCCGGGATTCCAGAGCGTGAGCCGCCAGTCGCGCCCGGCTGAAAGCAGCCACGGGCCGGAAGGATGGAATGCGAGATGCGTGATGCGGTCCGTGTGAGCCGAGAGTTCGAGCGGCGCCGTTCCTTCCGGACCCCGGCCACCGAAGTCCCAAACGACGACCTCGGCGCCTGATGCGGTCGCAAGATAGCGGCTGTTCGCGCTCCACTCCGTCAGCGTGACCTTCGATGCGTACCCGCGCATCTGCGAGTCCTTGCCGGTGGTCAGAAGCCAGAAGTGCACGGTGCCATCTTGCATGCCGCTCGCGAGCACTTTGCCGTTCGGGCTGAACGCGGCCGTCAGGCACACCGCCGGCCACGCGTACTTCCGCGTTGGGTAGCTCGGGGGCTCAAATCGGTACACGTGAATGGCACCGGCGGTGGCCGCAGCGATATCCCGCCCCGGCTTGTCCCAGCTGATCGCCGCGATGTTTCCCGCGAGCGGCTCGAACGAGTGGACCTTCTCGCCCGAGGAATCCCAGAGCGCGAGGACCTTTCCGGTTGCAGTGGCCAACGTCTTGCCGTCCGGCGAGAACGCGATGTGCTCGGTCCACGCCGTTCCGGGACGCAGCCGTTTGAGTTCAGTACCCGCGGTGGAGTCCCAGAGCACGACGGCGCTGTCCTGGCCCGAAGAGGCAATCGTCTTGCCGCGGGGCTGCCATGCAATCGCGATGGTTCCCATGCCGTGCTCGCCCAACGTCTGGGGTTTGAGCGCGGCGCCCACGCCGTTCACGAGGACGACCGCGCCCTCACCGCCCGCCACGGCAATCGAGCTGCCATCCGGCGACCAGGCGAAATCGACGATGTACGCGTCGAGCGCGACGCTCGCCCGTTCGTTGAGGACCGCGGAGCTCATGCCACGCACGACTCGAAGCCGGCCTCGATTTCCTGCCGGTCGAGCTTCCGCCCGATGAAGACGAGACTGTTCTGGCGCGGAGCGTCGCCCCACGGCCGCTCCATCTTGCCGTCGAACATCATGTGCACGCCGTGGAAGACGTAGCGGCGATCTTCCCCCTTCAGGTTGAGCACGCCCTTCATGCGGAAGATGTCCTGCCCCTGGCTCTGCATGAGGTAGTTGAGCCACTCGTCGAGCTTGCGGCCGTCGAGCGCACGCCCATCGGAGATGCCGATGGAGGTGATCTCATCGTCGTGATGGTGGTGGGACGCGAACTGGCGTTCGGCAGCGGGTTTCAGATTGCCGAAGCGCAGCGCGAACTCCTGCGGCACGTGCTCGCAGAACACGGCGTAGTTGCCGGGCTCTTTCACCGCGAGCGTGAATTCCGAGCCCTGGTGACCCACGTCGAGGCGGAAGAGCAGCGCGCTTGCCTCGAAGCGGCCGCCGCACGCCACGTCGATCGGCGTATCGGCGAACACGCGCTGGGCGGCCTCGATCTGCCGGTTCAGCTCATCGGCGCTCGCATCCTGGACGCGAAAGAACGTGATGCCGAGCCCGGAGTGATGCAGATGGCCCTCGGCCACATGCGCGTGACCGTGCTCGTGTGCATGTTCATGATCATGCTCGTGCCCGTGATCATGATCGTGATCGTGATGCGCATGCCCGCCCTCGGCCCCCGTGCGGATCCGCAGCTCCCCGGCGTCCAGCGCGAACACCCCCGCCCACTCGAACGGGTACTCGGGCTCGAGGAATCCCTTGTCGAGCTGGAGCGCGCGATCGAGATCGAACGCGCCGACGTTCAGCACGCTCTCGATCGGCAGCTTCGCCGCCTCGGTGCGGAAGAGCTTCGCCGTGCGATTGATCGAGCGGATGCGCCGCTCGACGCGCGCGAGATCCTGCTCCGAAACGAGATCCGTCTTGTTGAGCAGCACGACGTCCGCGAAAGCGATCTGTTCGGACGCGGCGCGCACCTCCTCCAGGTGCCGCTCCGCATGCTTCGCATCCACCAGCGTGACGATCGCGTCGAGCTCGAAATGCTCGCGCAGGTCCTCGTCGATGAAGAACGTCTGGGCGACCGGCCCCGGATCGGCAAGCCCCGTGGTTTCGACGATGACGTAATCGAAGCGGTCCCGCCGCTTCGTGAGCTGGCCGAGCACCCGGATGAGATCGCCGCGCACCGTGCAGCAGATGCAGCCGTTCGCGGTCTCGAAAATCTCCTCCTCCGCGCCGATGACGATCTGGTGATCGACGCCCACCTCGCCGAACTCGTTCTCGATGACCGCGATGCGCTTGCCGTGCCGCTCCGACAGGATGCGGTTCAGCAGCGTGGTCTTGCCGGAGCCCAGAAAACCCGTGAGCACCGTCACCGGGACCTTGCCCTGATTCGCCATGAGTCGACCTGCCATGAAAAGCGGCGCCACGTGCGCCGGGGCCGGCGATTCTAAGGGATCAACGACCCCGCAAAAGGAGCCGGCGGGTGAGGGGATTGGCGGCAAGTCCCAGCATCACGCGCCAGAACAAGCGCTTGCGCCAGGGGACCGGGCGCGGCGGCAGGGCTTTGTAGAAAGCGGAAGAAATTTCGCGATGGACGTGTACCGGCCCCTGCAGGCTCCAGCTGCGCCCGCCACTCGTGAGCCGATGGCGGCCGTCACCGAGCAGCTCCAGCTCCGCGTCCTCGAGCTCGGCAGGCAGGTCGGCTGGAGCGGGACACGAGAAGGCGACCTGCACGCTCTCTTCGTGGCCTCCCGGCCCATCCTGCGAAACGCGTCCCGCCAGCACCAGTCCCAGCGGCCCTTCCCCGTCACGACGACAGGAAATCCACCCCCGAAAGCGGATGACTCGCGACGCGCGGCCCTCGCCCGTCATACCCGGCCGAGACGCAGCGAGAGCGGCCAGCTCACATCGCGCGCCCGCGTCCCCCAGTACGGCGCGAACTCGGGCTCCACGAACGAGACAGGGTCCTCGCCGCGCGCATCGACGTACTGCCCGACCGCGGACCAGCTTCGCAGGTACCCGAGAAACTGCGGCAACGTCCACTGCTCACGCATGCTGAGCGAGGGGCCCGCCACCTCCGTGAAGGGGAAATCGATCGAGCGATAGCCGTCTTCGACGTACCGGCGCTCCGGCGCCCAGTACGGCCCGACCGTCTCCCAGTAGAACTTCTGCATGGCCCGATCGAGGTTGGAGTCGTTCAGCCGCGGGATGCCGTAAGTCCACACGGCGAGGATCCCTTCGGGACGCAGCACCCGCCGGGCTTCCGCATAGAAAGCCGGACGGTCGAACCAGTGAAGCGACTGGGCCACGGTGACGAGATCCACCGAGCCCTCTTCGAGACCGCTTCGCTCGGCGGGCGCAACCGCGTAGGTAACGCGCGGATGCGGGGCGGCCGCGGCGATCTGTTTCGCGCTCGCATCCGTCGCAATGACTTCCTCGAAGCGCTCGGCCAGGTCGAGCGTGGCCTGGCCGCTGCCGCAAGCGCAATCCCACGCGCGCCGCCTCGCCGGGGCGATCCTGGCGAGGAGGTCGAACAACGCGCCCGGGTACTTCGGACGGAACTGCGCGTACTGGGCGGCAAGGCGCGAAAAATGATCCTTGAACGTCACGGGTCTTCAGCCGTCGCGCGATGGGCGGACTATGAACCGGACTCGAGGTCCCAGACTGTGAGCGGAACCCCATGACGGAGCCAGAACCCCGAGCCGAGATCGCGAAAGTAGGGCCGAAGTCCCTTCCTGTACCACTCCGCGGTGCGCAGGTGCACGTTCGCGTCCGTACGACTCTGGTCGCAGTTCTCTTCCCAGTCCTTCTTCGTCAGGGCCGTGAAATACAGCATTCCGCGGCAGAGTTTCGCGAGATTCCGCAAGGCCTTCGTCGCCGTGGCGGAATCCAGGTACTGCACCACGTCGTAGCAGATCACGAGGTCGAAAGGCTTCTTCGCGCGATACGTCTGGACGAGACCATGGTCCCAGCCGAACCGCTCACACAGATATTCGCTCGTCTCCATCCCCGTGTATTCGGCGCGCGGAAGTTGTTTCAGCAACGGCGCCCGAAGCATTCCCGTGCCGCATCCGGCGTCCAGGATCCGGCGCACCGGCAGGCCAATGTAGTCCGCATGGGCGGCGATGAGCCGGGCCCGGTTGCGAGCTTCGGTGCGTGTGGTGACGGCCGTGCGGGGATTGAAATAGAAGCGCTGGTAATAGGCACGGTCGAACGGCATGGAACCTCGTTGCTGGCGGTGGCTGCTGAAGTCGGGCGCGACCATACAGCAAGAGACGCACGGGGAAACAGAGCCCTTCTAACGGATCATCGCGGCGGTAGCTGGACCCGGTCTCGACATGCATCTTTATTTGCCCGGGTCACGGCCCCGGCGTAGGCTCTCGCCGCCATGTCTTCCGACCCCCTGATCCCCACTCCCGGCGGCTCCGCCGAGCGACGCCCGGCCGTCTGGCCGTGGTTGCTCCTGCCGCTGGCCACGCTGGCGCTGTTCTTCGCGCTGCGTGCCGTGAAGAAGGATCCGCCGCTCTTCTCCGTGCCAGCCTCCGACGCTGCGGCCGAGCCTGCGCCCGGCGGGGAATCCGGATCGCACTGAGCGGCCCGGGTCGGTAACTTTCCGCGGAATATGCGTCAGCGCACCCCCAAAGTCGGGTTCGTCAGTCTCGGCTGCCCCAAGGCACTCGTGGACTCCGAGCGGATCCTCACCCAGCTCCGTGCCGAAGGGTACGAGGTCGCGCCGAGTTACGACTCGGCGGATGTGGTCGTCGTGAACACGTGCGGCTTCATCGATGCCGCCGTGGACGAATCGCTGGACGCCATCGGCGAGGCGCTGGAGCAGAACGGGCGCGTCATCGTCACGGGCTGTCTCGGCGCGAAGCCCGAGCGGATCCTGGAACGCCATCCGCGCGTGCTGAAAGTTACTGGGCCACATGCATATGAGGACGTGCTCACCGCCGTCCATCAGCACCTGCCGCCGGCCCACGATCCATTCATGGATCTCGTGCCGCCGCAGGGCGTGCGCCTCACGCCGCGGCATTACGCGTATCTGAAGATTTCCGAGGGCTGCAACAACAAGTGCAGCTTCTGCATCATCCCGTCGATGCGCGGCAAGCTCGCGAGCCGGCCCATCGACGAGGTGCTGCGCGAAGGCGAGCGGCTCGTGCGCGCAGGCGTCAAAGAGCTGCTGGTGATCTCGCAGGACACCAGTGCGTACGGCGTGGACATCAAGTACCGGCCGGGCGCCTGGCGCGAGCAGCAGTACGAAACGCGGTTCCTCGATCTCGCGCGTGGGCTCGGGTCGCTGGGCGCGTGGGTCAGGCTCCACTACGTCTATCCCTACCCGCACGTCGACGAAGTGATCCCGCTGATGGCGGAGGGGAAGGTTCTCCCCTACCTCGACATCCCCTTCCAGCACGGCAGCCCGAGTGTGCTGAAGCGCATGAAGCGCCCGGCGCATGCCGTGAACACGCTCGAGCGCATCAAGGCGTGGCGCAGCGTGTGCCCCGAGCTCGTCGTTCGAAGCACGTTCATCGTCGGCTTTCCGGGCGAGACGGAAGCGGAGTTCGAGGAGCTGCTCGACTGGTTGCGCGAAGCGCAGCTCGATCGCGTGGGCTGCTTCAAGTACTCGCCCGTCGAAGGCGCCACGTCGAACGAGCTTCCGGACCACGTGCCGCCCGAAGTGCAGGAAGAGCGGTACGAGCGCTTCATGGAGCTGGCGAGCGAAATCAGCGCGGAGCGGCTGGCGAAGAAGGTGGGGCAGCGCGTGCGCGTGCTCGTGGATTCGGTGGAAGACGGCGTCGCCATCGCGCGCACTGCCGGCGACGCGCCGGAGATCGACGGCGTCGTGCGCATCGCCCTGCCTGCCGCCGGCGCCGCCCCGAAGCTCAGATCGGGCGACTGGGCCGACGTCGAGATCACCTCATCCGACGCTTACGACCTGCACGCCAGACCCGCTGGCAGCGGCCCTTACTGATCCTTTGAGGACGACCGCGACACCGGCTTGCGCGGAATTCGCGCCGGCTTGTCGTTCTGCCGCGCGGCTCCATTTGCCACCGTCTTGAATTCGCGGCGGGCGAGGTCGTCGAATTTCCGCGAGAGGAGCCCGTAGCGCCTCACGAGCTCCTCGCCGAGCTCCGTGAGCTTCACGCCGCCGCCGCCCTTCCCGCCGACGCTCGCCGTCGTCACCGGCGAATTGAAGGACCGGTTGAGGCCATCCACGAGCAGCCACGCGCGCCGATAACTCATCCCGAGCTGCTGTGCGGCTCGGCGCAGCGAGCCGCTTTCCTGGATTCCCTGCAGCAGCGCGATCTTGCCCGGCCCGATCGAGCAGGCGGGGCTGACATCCAGACGGAATCGGACGGTGATCATCGAGCGCGCTCCGCAAGGCCAGGCAAACAGCCGCGAGAGAATCGCCGCGGGAAGCGAGCGTGACAAGTGGCCGGGGCCTTGGCCGCGTGCTGAGCAAGCTGACGGTCCGACGCGGTGCTTCAGGCGATCGCGCCACGGATGACGACAAGTCCTTCAAGGAGAACTGCACCGAGCCCTTCGGCCCGGTACACTTCGCCCGGAACTTTTCGAAGGTCTCAGCTCGCCGAAACGACCAACGACGTCTCGATGAACAATACCGCTGCCGCCGCCGTTCAGGCGCCGACTCTGGAAATCCGTTTCGGGCAGGTGAGCCTGCCTCAGGTGCGCATCCGCACGACCGATCCCGGAGCGATCCTGGACGAGCTGACAGGTCGCGTGGCTTCTGCGCCGAAGTTCTTCGAGCGCACGGCCGTGTGCCTGGATCTCGGTGCGCTAGACAAAGAGCCGGACGTCGCGCAGGTGCGCGCCGTGCTGGACGCGATTCGTCGCGCTGGCATGGTGCCCGCGGGCCTCGCGCACGGAACCGCTGCGGTGGACTCGCTGGCGCAGGCACTTGAGCTGCCGGTGCTCACGTACTTCAGGCCGCCGCCGAACAAGACGCCGCCTGTCCTGCAGCCCGCGGATCCGGCGCCGCAGGAGTTCGCCAAGCCCGCCCTGATGAATCACTCGCCCGTGCGGTCGGGGCAGCGCGTGTACGCGCGCCATCGAGATCTCGTGGTCACGAACACCGTGGGCGCCGGGGCGGAAGTGATGGCGGACGGCTGCGTGCACATCTACGGCGCGCTGCGCGGGCGCGCCATGGCGGGCGCGCGGGGTGAGGTCACCGCGCGGGTCTTTTGCCAGGAATTCCATGCGGAGCTCGTCGCCGTCGCCGGCGTGTTCCGCGTTTTCGAAACCATTCCGCCGGAGCTGAAGGGCCACCCCGTGCAGGCCTGGCTGTCCGGCGACGAGCTTCGCTTCGCGAGGATTGGCGCATGACTCCAACCGGTGCGACACGGCGCCCGGCCGTAGCTACGCGACCATGCCGGCGACAAAAACCGCGCTTTTTGTCGCCGGCAACGAAGCCACTATCCGGGAAAATCGTCGGGAACGATTTTCCCCAAATGAAAGAGGGGATCATCATTGGCTGAAATCATCGTCGTCACTTCAGGAAAGGGGGGCGTCGGGAAGACGACCACCTCGGCCAGTCTGGCCTGCGGTCTTGCCAGGCGCGGCAAGAAAGTAGCGGTCATCGACTTCGACATCGGTTTGCGCAACCTGGACCTCATCATGGGGTGCGAGCGGCGCGTGGTGTACGACTTCGTGAACGTGATCCAGGGGGACTGCACGCTGAAGCAGGCGTTGATCAAGGACAAGCGCATCGACACGCTCTTCGTGCTCGCCGCCTCCCAGACGCGCGACAAGGACGCGCTCACCGAAGAAGGCGTGAAGCGGGTGCTCGACGAGCTCGCCGCGGACGGCTTCGACTACATCGTCTGCGACTCGCCGGCCGGCATCGAAAAGGGTGCGCACCTCGCCATGTACTTCGCGGATCGCGCGGTCGTGGTGGTGAACCCCGAAGTGTCGTCGGTGCGGGATTCGGACCGCATCCTCGGCCTCCTCTCCAGCAAGACCCAGAAGGCCGAGCAGGGCAACGGCGGCGTCAAGGAGCACCTCCTCCTCACGCGCTACAGCCCCAAGCGCGTCGCCACCGGCGAAATGATGAGCGTGGAAGACGTGAAGGAGATCCTCGGCCTAGACGTGGTCGGCGTCGTGCCCGAATCCATGGACGTCCTCTCCGCCTCGAACGCCGGCATTCCCGTCATCCTCAACGAACAGAGCGACGCCGCGCACGCCTATGACGACGCGGTCGCCCGGCTCCTCGGGGAATCCAAACCCCTGCGGTTTACGGAAGAGCCGAAGAAGGGCTTCTTCGCCCGCATGTTTGGAGGAGGTTGACGATGGGGTTGTTGGCGTTTTTCCGCAGCAAGCCCACATCCGCCCAGGTGGCGAAGGAGCGCCTTCGCATCATCGTCTCGCAGGAGCGCAGCAAGCGCGGCGGAGGGCCCGACTACCTTCCCCTGCTTCGCAAGGAGCTGCTCGAGGTCATCCGCAAGTACGTGAACGTCTCGCCGGATGCCATCCAGGTGAACGTGGAACGCGAGGACGGCCACGAAGTGCTGGAGCTGTCGGTCGCCCTGCCCGAGCAGCCCAGCCCCTGAACCTCAGGGGGTGGACGCCGTCGCCGCGTCCCCCACTGTGAACTGCACCTTGCCGGACATCACGTGGTTGTCCGCGCTCAGCACGCGATACGTCACGGTGTACTTGCCGGGATCGAGTTTGGGCGCGGGCACCATCACGTGAGCGGCGGCTTCCTTCGGGAGCGGCTCGAGCTTCTGCTCGGTGCCGCCTTCCTTCTGGATGGTGAGCGCCGTGACGCGCGCGGGCTGCGTGAACGTGAGCATGATGTTGGGCGGTGAGGTTTTCACCGTGCTCCCGTTTGCCGGCACCGCCTCTTTCAGATGCGTGTGAGCCTGAGCGACGGCCGCGAGGGCCAGTAACGCAAGGCCCGCAATCCAGCTCGACTTTTTCATCTTCAGTCTCCTCAGAACCAGAAGCGGATACCCGCGAGGAACTCGACGTCGCTGTCGTCCTCGCCGGATGCTCGCAAGAGATCGGCAGTGTTGCCGAAGTGACGAACCCACGCGACGCCGACGTACGGCGCGACTTCGCGCCGGATCTCATAGCGTAGCCGAAGCGCGAGCTGCGCATCCGAGAAGCCCGAGCCGATGCCGCGCTCGGGGTCCGACTTGCCGTACAGATTGAATTCGAGCTCGGGCTGCAGGACCAGCCGCTGGGTCAGCAGCAGGTCGTATTCCGCCGAGAAGCGCGCGGCCGTGCGCCCTGCTTCGCCGAGATACGCGGTCGCCTCGATCTCGAAGAAATACGGTGCGAGACCCTGGACGCCGAACGCGATCCACTCCCGCGAGGGGCCCTGGCCGAAGTCATGCCGCAAGCCGGCCTGGACGCTCCACCAGCGGCTGAAGATGCGATCCCAGAGCAGCTCCGCGCGAGCGTCTTCGGTGCTGCCGCTGACGCGCTCGCCTTCGCTCTTGAACCAGAGCTTGTTGTAGTCCGAGCCGTACCAGGCATGAACGTCCCAGGCGATGGCGCTCGCATCGCTGGACTTGCGCCAGTCGAGCTGATCGAACAGCACCTTGCCGAAGCTTGCGGTGTCGTCCATCCCCATCATCTCGACCATGCGCTCGTAGGGCATGTCGTGCAGTTGCTGCGAGGGCGGATCGGGCGGGACGTGCTCGCGTTCGCTCAGTGTCGGCTCATCTGCATCTGCTGAAGGTGGCGGTGCGTGCACGTGCTCCGGCGGATGATCATGCTCGTGCACCTGCGAGACAGCGGCCGCGCTCGCGAAGAGCAGCGCGAGGATCGCGGGGCCGGCAGAGAGCGACGCCCGGCTCACGAGTGATGCCCCGAATGGGCAGCGCCACCGTGCGCAACCACGACCTCGCGGAACATCCCCGCTTCCATGTGATACAGCAGGTGGCAGTGATACGCCCAGCGCCCGAGCGCATCGGCCGTAACGAGATAGCTCACTCGCTGCGCGGGAAGGACGCTGATCGTGTGCTTGCGCACGAGGAAGGAGCCGTCCTCGGCTTCGAGCTCGCTCCACATGCCGTGAAGATGGATGGGGTGCGTCATCATCGAATCGTTCACGAGGACGATGCGCAGCCGCTCGCCGTGCTGGAAGCGCAGAGGCTCGGCCTCCGAGAACTTCCGGCCGTCGAACGACCAGATGAAGCGCTCCATGTGACCGGTGAGATGCAGCTCGATCTCGCGGCCCGGCCCCCGCCGGTCGATGGGGCCGCCGAGCGTGTGAAGGTCCGCGTACGTGAGCACGCGGCGGCCGTTGTCGCGCAGCCCCGGGCCCGGGTCGTCGAGCCGCCGGGAAACCTGCGTCGCCCGCGAATCGACGGTCGGTCCGAATTCGCTCGGGGCGTGTCTCAGCTCGCCGCCGTGCGTGGCGTGCTCGCCATGCGCCGAGCGGTCTGCGGCGCCGCTACCGGTGTGCTCTCCATGCGCCGAGGGGTCTGCGGCGGCGTTACCGGCGTGCTCGCCATGCGCCGAGCGGTCTGCAGCGCCGCTACCGGTGTGCTCTCCATGCGCCAAGTGATCCGTGGCGCCGCCTGATGCGGTCGCCGATCCGTGCGCGCCGTGATCCATCCCCATGTCGCTCATCGTGAGGAGCGAACGAGGCTCCAGCGGCGGCACCTCCGCGGACATGCCTTCGCGCGGCGCCAGCGTCCCGCGCGCATAGCCCGAGCGATCCATCGAAGCCGCGAAGATCGTGTACGCGCGGTCGTCCGACGGCTGCACGATCACATCGAGCGTCTCCGCCGTGCCGATGCGGAATTCGTCGACCGTCACCGGCTCGATGTCCTGCCCATCCGCTGCCACGACGGTGAGCTTCAGCCCCGGAATCCGCACATCGAAGAAGCTCATCGAAGAGCCGTTGATGAAGCGAAGCCGGACGCGCTCGCCGCGACGGAAGAGCGCCGTCCAGTTACCGTTCGGCGCAACGCCGTTCATCAGGTACGTGTAGGTGGCACCGCCGACGTCAGCGAGATCCGTGGGGTTCATGCGCATCTGGCCCCACATGCGCCGGTCCGCAACGGTTTCCCTCAGCCCCTTGCTGCGAATGTCGGCGAGGAAGTCGCCGAACGTGCGTTTGCCGAAGTTGAAGTAATCGCTCTGCCGCTTGAGCGTCGCGAAGATGTGCTCGGGATCCGCGTCCGTCCAGTCCGAGAGCAGCACGATGTGCTCGCGGTCGCTCGCGTGCCGCTCCCCGCCCTGGCGCTCGATGATGATCGGCCCGTAGAGCCCCACCTGTTCCTGGAAGCGCGAGTGCGAGTGATACCAGTACGTGCCGTACTGATTCACCTTGTACCGGTACGTGAAAGTCTGACCGGGCGCGATGCCTTCGAAGGAAAGGCCCGGCACGCCGTCCATATCGGCCGGCAGGATGAAGCCGTGCCAGTGGATCGAAGATCGCTCGCGCAGGCGGTTGGTGACGCGGATGGTGACCGTGTCGCCCTGCTTCATACGCAGGAGCGGCGCCGGCACCTGGCCGTTCACGGCGACAGCCGTTCGATCCGCACCAGTGAAGTTCACCGGCAGCTCGCCGATCGAGAGGTCGAACTCCGGACCAGCGAGCACCGCTGGACCCCGCTCGGTCGAGCCCCAGGAATAGTTGCGCACGGCGCCGGCGAGCAGTGCGCCGCCGGCCAAGCCCTGCACGAAACGTCGCCGGGTCAGGAGGGACGGCGAAGTCCATCTCGTCATGCGGTTTCGGGTCTCGGACTCCACGCGGGAAGGGCCCGGAAGCTACGTGGCACACGGCAGCCCCGCAAGCGGAATTCTTCACCCTCCCCGGCTGCCCCGGTTTCGACCCCGGGCGCGCGGCTTAGCCTCTGAAAACTATCGAGAAAGAAGCAAAAGGCCCGGCTCCGGCACGCCGCATGCGACCCGCCCATGGACGGGTCCGACACAGTTCACGCTTGGGGCCCCGCGAATCAGCAAGTTGGGATCAGTTGGGGCACACTTGCGGCCCAAAACCTAGAGAGTCCGGGGCCTTCAGTACATGTGCGGAATCGTTGGAGCCATCGCCGAGCGCAATATCGTGCCCATCCTCATGGAGGGCCTGCGCCGGCTTGAGTATCGAGGCTACGACTCCGCCGGCATCGCCGTCCTCAACGGCACCAGCCACCTCAAGCGCATGCGTACGGTCGGCAAGGTCCGGATGCTCCAGGAAGCGCTGGAGCAGGACCCGGCGTACGGCAACCTCGGCATCGCGCACACCCGTTGGGCCACGCATGGCGTGCCGAGCGAGCGGAACGCGCACCCCCACATCTCGCTGGACGGTCTCGCCATCGTCCACAACGGCATCATCGAGAACCACGAAGAGCTGCGCGAGGAGCTGAAGCGTAGCGGCTACGCGTTCTCCTCCGAGACCGACACCGAGGTCATCGCCCATCGAATCCACTTCCACCTCGAGACCGTGAAGGACCTGTTCAAGGCCGTTCGCGCGACGGTGGCGGAGCTGGAAGGGGCGTATGCGCTCGCCGTCGTGAGCGAGCGGGATCCGGAACGGATCATTCTCGCGCGCGAAGGCTGCCCGGTCGTCATCGGCCTCGGGCTCGAAGAGAACTTCGTGGCCTCCGATGTCGCGGCGCTGCTGCCCGTTACCCGGCGGTTCGTCTTTCTCGAAGAGGGCGACGTGGCGGAGATCCGCCGCAAGTCCGTGCGCATCCTCGACAAGGAAGGCAACTCCGTCGACCGTCCCGTGCGCGAGAGCGAGCTCTCCGCGGACGCCGCGGAGAAAGGGCCCTACCGGCACTTCATGCTCAAGGAGATCCACGAGCAGCCGCGCGCCATCGCGAACACGCTCCAGGAACGAGTGGCGAACGGTCGCCTGCTCGAAGCGGCGTTCGGTCCGGCGGCATCGGAAGTTTTCAAGCGCACCGAGCACGTGCATATCGTCGCGTGCGGCACGAGCTACCACGCTGCGTCGGTCGCGCGGTATCTCATCGAACAGCTTTGCAGGCTGCCGTGCTCGGTGGAGATTGCGAGCGAGTACCGCTATCGCAGCCCGGTCGTCGTCCGCAATTCGCTGTTCGTGACGATTTCACAGTCGGGCGAGACCGCGGACACGCTGGCCGCACTGCGCCTTGCGAAGGAAGCGGGATATCTCTCGACGCTCTCGATCTGCAACGTGCCGGAGAGCTCGCTCGTGCGCGAGTCCGAGCTGGTGATGCTGACGCGCGCGGGGCCGGAGATCGGCGTGGCGTCGACGAAGGCGTTCACGACGCAGCTCGCCGCGCTCAGCATGCTCATCATCGCGCTCGCGAAGCATCGGGGCGCGGACGCGGAACGCGAGCGCGGGCTCGTGCAGCGGCTCATCGAGCTGCCCTCGCTCATCGAGAAGACGCTCGCGCTGGATCCTGTCATCGAGGAACTGGCGAAGCGCTTCGCGGACAAGCATCACGCGTTATTCCTGGGACGCGGCGTGCTTCATCCGGTGGCGATGGAAGGCGCGCTCAAGCTCAAGGAGATTTCGTACATCCACGCCGAGGCGTATGCGGCTGGCGAGTTGAAGCATGGGCCGCTCGCGCTGGTGGATGCGGACATGCCGGTCATCACCGTCGCGCCCAACAACGATCTGCTGGAGAAGCTGAAGTCGAATCTCATGGAAGTCCGCGCGCGCGGCGGAGAGCTGATCGTGTTTGCGGACCCGGAGTCGGGCATCGTGCCCAGTGATGGCGTCACGGTCATCACCATGCCGAAGCACGTTCAGTACTTCCAGGCGCCCGCGGTGTACACGATCCCGCTGCAGCTGCTGTCGTATCACGTTGCCATTCTCAAAGGCACGGACGTCGACCAGCCGCGAAATCTCGCGAAGAGCGTTACGGTGGAATGAGCTGGGCTACTCGCGCCGGTTCGTGAACCTCGCGTTCCCGAGCCCGGTGCCGATCGTGAGCACGCCCCAATGGCTCACGTCCGTCATGTTCGGCAGCTCGCTCAAGCCCTGCACGACCGCATCGTTATGCATCACGACCACCGTCTCGTGATCCGCGATCTTCGGGATCGCTTCGCGCAGGAGCGCGGGGAGGTTGAAGCTCTTCACCTCCCAGTTGCCCGGCAGGTTCTGCCCGCCGCGTTCGATTGATCCATCCGCGCGGATCACGCCGGGACAGCCGATGCCGACGAAGGGCGCCAGCTTCAGGTCGTCTTTGCCGGCAGCACGAATCAGCCCCTTGAGCATGCCGATGAGGCGCTCGACCGCGTCATCGCGCCCGGGCTCCTCCTCCCGATGCCTCCAGAGCTCGAAGTGACTCACCGTCGCGGCCGAAAGGTCCGGCTTCTTCTTGTTGTTCAGCTCGACGACGCCGCAGCGGATGTTCGAACCGCCGATATCCACCGCCAGGATGCTGTCGTGGCCTGAGAGGATCCACGGCGGCACGAGGTGCGCGCAGCCGATGAGCCCCCCGTGGTCCGGCGCATTGCCGATGGGCTGAAGCGCCACGTCGATGCCGGCCGCCTTGAGGATCACTGCCGCCCGGCCGATCGCGAGCTCGCCGACGCGGCTCTCGCGCATACCGCCGCCCACGACGATTCGCTCCGTGCCCTTCCAGTCCTTGAGGCGAACGAACCGGCGGATCACGGTCGCGAGCTCCTGCGCGAATTCCTCGATGGCGCCCTGCACGACACCCGCCGCCTCCGGGTCGCCTTCCAGCAGCATCTTGTCGAGCTGCTTCTTGCCCAGCTCGTCGCTGGGCTCGTCGCCCAGGGGATCTTCGCCGGTCTTGCTGACCCGCTCGCGCCAGTCGTCGAGGATCGAATGAAACGCGCGCTTGCTCGCCCGGTCCCCGACGAACCCTTCGGACGTGCGCATCTCCGCGTTGTAGGCATCCACGATGACGCTGCTGAGCTGGGCGGCGCCGTGTGCCACGAAAGGAAGGATTGCCGCTTCAGCAGTTTTCTGTGTCATGGAAGAACGAATGAGCCGCCCCCGGTCGCGGTTCCCGCCGCCCGGTTCTCCGCGGGCTCGCCGCGGATCACCTCGCCTCCTTTGCTTCCTGCGCCTCCTTCGTCCCCGGCCCCGGGTGGTCCACTGGAGTCGGCTCGCCGCTCCGGCGGCCGAAGTCCTCCCGCGTCAGCGCGCGGTTGATGCCGAACGCCGCGCGCGCTCCCTCGGCTGCCGCGACGATCGAAAGCTGCACGTCCTTCAGGATGTTTCCCGCGACGAACACGCCCGGGACGCTCGTCGCCTCGTACTTGCCGCAGCGGATGGCGCCGGCCGGCGTGAACTGACATCCGAGCGCCCGCGCGAGCTCCGACTGGGGATGGCTCGGAAGGTTGAAGAACATGGCCCGGCGCTCGATGCTGCGCCCGTCCGTGAACGTGATGCGTTCGAGTTGCCCGTCGGTCCCCTCGAGTCGCGCGATAGGCACCGACTCCACCGCGACCCCATTCGCCTTGAGCGCGCCCATTTCGGCGCGAGAGAGTCCGGGCGCCCCGTGCGTGCACAACACGAGATCGCGCGTCCACGCGGTCATCGAGCGGGTGAGCTCGAAGGCCCGCTTGCCGCGACCGAACACCGCGAGCGGCGCGTTGCGAAGCTCCCAGCCATCGCAGTAGGGGCACGGGAACAGGGAGGTGCCGAACATTCCTTCGGCGCCGGGGATCGGCGGAAGCTCGTCCATTACCCCCGTCGCGAGCAGGAGCTTGCGGGAGCGGACCTCCTCGCCGTCTTCCAGCAGCACCGAAAACAGATTGGCCGACGAGCGTTGGGCGCTCACGACGGCCTGGTCTTTGACCTTTACGCCCGGATATTGCGCAAGCTCGTCACGAGCGTGCCTTCGGAAGTCGTCGGGAGGGACGCCGTCGCGCGAGACGAAGGCATGCATCGAGTGCGACGCCCAGCTCCGCGGCGTACCGCGATCGCAGACGAGCACCTTGCGGCAGCAGCGGCCGAGAATCAGTGCGGCGCTGAGTCCGGCCGGACCGGCGCCGACGATCACCACATCCCAGGGACGTTCGGAGTCGAGCATCCGTCAACAACGTTGCTCGACGCATCCGGGTCCGTCGCGGTTACGCGAACCGCGACGCTCACGCTCGCATCAGGTGACGAAGTAGCCCGTCATCTGGTACCCGAACAGCACGAACCCCGCGGTCATCAGCGCGACATTGGCAACGTAGGCCCCGCGGTAGAACGACCCCGTGCGTCGCCAGAGCTGGAATGCGATGAGGATGACCGCCAGCGCCGCGAACTGCCCCAGCTCCACCCCGACGTTGAACGCCAGGATGTTGCCCACGAGCCCGTCGGGAGAGAGGTTCAGGTCCTGCAGCTTCGTCGAAAGGCCGAAGCCGTGCGCAAGGCCGAACGCGAGCACGGCAAAGCGCGAATCGATGTTGATCCCCATCCGCTTGAACGCGCCGACGTTCTCCAGCGCCTTGTACACGACCGAGAGGCCGATGATCGCATCGACGATATACGCATTCGCGTGAATGCCACCCAGCACGCCCGCAAGCAACGTGACGCTATGCCCGACGGCAAACAGCGTGACGTACAGCGCGACATCCTTGAGCCGGTAGAGAAAGAAGATCACGCCGGCGAGGAACAGCAGATGGTCGTAGCCCGTGACCATGTGCTTCGCGCCGAGATACATCAGCGGGAACAACTGCACGCCGGTGACGGATTCGAGGTACGCGGCGTCGCCGCCCTCAACACCATGCGCCCACGCCGTCGCAATTGCTCCGAAGCCCAATACAACGGCAGCAAGGATCTTCCGAAGATGCTGGTTCACGCGGCGCGGCTCCATCAGAACAGGCCGTAATCCTTCACTTCGCTGTGATACCCCGTGAACGTCAGGGTGATCGTCACGGGCTGCTCGCTGATGTTGAGCCAGAACCACCCGTGCTCGCCGGCGAACGGCGCGACGAGGGATCCATGACCTTCCCTTCCGGACTGCTGCTCCTCGTACCGCACGAAGCCTTCGCCGGCGTTCGGCTCATGACCGTGGAAGTCGGTGTACACGTCGCCGCCCTCGGCCTTCCACGAGTACACGATGACCTGCGCGGCCTCCATCACGGCCTTGATCTCGGTCTGCTGCCCCGGCTCCAGCTTCACGGTCTTCGTCTCGGTTCGCGCGTCGACCGGCTTGATCTGCGCGACGGCGGGGTTCGGAAGCGGCAGCGGATCGCCCGGATCCGGAAGCTTCACTTCGCGGTACGTCTCGTTCCCACCGATCACGTCCTTCACCTGAAGCGTGCGCGCGGGAGCGTTCATCCCGGTGAGTCCCAGCGCCTTTCCGATGCCGGTGGGATCGATGGAGTACTCCGCAGGAAGCACGATCGTGACGAGAACGAGGGCGGCGACGACGACCGCGATGACGACGCTCTTCACAAGCTTCGCCGGCTGAGGCGGATCGATCTCGAACGGGCTCACGGGTCTGGACATTCGCGCTCTCGCCCACGCTGCGAAGGGAGCGCGGATACTACCCCGCCCCCGAAGGGGTCGCGATCAATCCCGCGTTTGGGGCAGAGCCCGATCACCCTGCAAACGGATGTGGCCCGTGCGCTGTCAGAGCGAAAGTGTGCGCGCCCGCCATGAGACCAGGGGGCTGAACATGCTGCTCGGAATGGTTATTTTCGGCCTCGCCATAGGCCTTTCGCTGGGGATGCTCGGAGCGCTGGTGCTCCGGGAGGTCCTCGTCACGGACGACGAGGACGACACGGAGACCGTCACTTCTTCTGCTTCACAGGACGTTCCCAGCCCTCGATAACGACCTGCCTCGCGCGCGCGAGGGTCAGCTTTCCGGCCGGCACCGCGCGCGTCACCGTCGAACCCGCGCCGACGGTCGCCCCCGCCCCAACCGTGATCGGCGCAACCAGCACGCTGTTCGACCCCGTGTGAGCGTTGTCCTCGATGACGGTGCGATGCTTGTTCGCACCGTCGTAGTTGGCCACGATGGTGCCCGCGCCGATGTTCACGCGGCCGCCGACCTCGGCATCGCCGACGTACGAGAGATGATTGGCCTTGGAGTCCACGCCGATCGTCGAATTCTTCACTTCGACGAAGTTGCCGATGTGCACGCCCTCGGCGAGCGTGGAAGTTGGCCGCACTCGCGAGAACGGGCCGATGAGACACTTCGGGCCGATGTCCGCGCTGTCGATCACGCAGTTGGCGAACACTTCGGTGTCGTCCCCGATCTTCGCGTTGCGGATGACGCAATTCGGGCCGATGCGGACGCGGTTGCCGAGCGAGACTTCGCCTTCGAACACGGCGTTGATGTCGATGAACACATCGCTCGCGTGCGTGAGCGTGCCGCGAACGTCGATGCGCGCCGGATCCGCGATGGTGACGCCGGCCAGCATGAGCTCGCGCGCCACCTGCGCGCGTCGCAGGCTTTCGATCTCGGCGAGCTGCACCTTGTCGTTGACACCGAGCACTTCCGCCACCGTCGGTGAAACGAGCGGGTTGACCTTCACTTTGTCCTTCACCGCCATCGCGACGATGTCGGTGAGGTAATACTCGCCCTGCGAGTTGTTGTTCTTGAGCTTGCCGAGCCACTTGCGCAACAGCTTCGCCGGCGCTGCGAGAATGCCGGTGTTGCACTCCCTGATCCGGAGTTGTGCCTTCGACGCGTCCTTCTGCTCGACGATCTTGAGCACCTGACCGCGCGCGTTGCGCACGATGCGGCCGTAACCCGTGGGATCGTCGACGATCATCGTCAACAGGCTCATCGCCTTCGGGCCGGCGAGCTTCACCAGCTCCTCGAGCGTGGAGCGGCGGATGAGAGGCACGTCTCCGTAGAGAACGAGCACCAGGCTGTCGTCTTCAAGCTGCGGCAGCGCCTGCATCACCGCATGCCCGGTGCCTAGCTGCTGCTCCTGAAGCGCCCAGGAGACCTTTTCGCTCTTCAGCGTTTCGCGGACGACATCCCCGCCGTGCCCGTAGACAACGCTGACTTCTGCAGGCTCCAGCGTCTGGGCAACGTCGATGACGTGCTTGAGGAGCGGCTTGCCGGCCAGAGGTTGCAGCACTTTGGGAAGCGGCGACTTCATCCGCTTCCCCTGCCCGGCTGCGAGGATCACTACGCTGAGTTGCATAGGGCCGGATTGTAGCGAGCCGGCCGCCCCGAAATCAGCCGCGGAGCTTCCGCAGCTTCTCGATCATCTTCAACTGCGCGGCCGCGCGGGCGAGCTCCGCGAGCGCCTCGGCCTGCGTGATGTCGCTCTCGCGGTTCTTGAGGGCTTCTTCCGCGCGCTGCTTGGCGGCCAGCGCGGCGGCCTCATCGATGTCCCTCGCACGCAGCGCCGTGTCCGCCAGCACCGTGACATGGCGGGGCTGCACTTCGAGCGCACCGCCGCCGACGAAGAACATCTGCTCCTCGCCGCCGGGCAGCTTCACACGCACCTCGCCCGCCTTCAGCAGCGTGAGGAGAGGCGCGTGACGAGGCGCGATGCCCAGCTCGCCCTGGGATGCGGGAGCGAACACCATCTCCGCCGGGCCGGAGAAAATCTCGCCCTCGGCGCTGACGATGTCGACCTGGATGGTGTGAGGAGCTTCAGCCATGTGTGCTTCCTACGGCCCGGGGCCGGAGTTCGTCGGCGCCCGGCACCGGCCGGGCGCTTCGAAACAGATACGCGGCGCGCGCCGTTCGCCGGCTGCGCGCCGCTTCGACTTACTGCAGCGTCTTCGCCTTCGCGATCGCTTCCTCGATGGAGCCGACCATGTAGAAGGCCTGCTCGGGCAGGTTGTCGTACTCGCCGCTGATGATGCCCTTGAAGCCGCGGATGGTGTCCTTGAGCGGGACGATCTTGCCGTCCTGGCCCGTGAACACCTTCGCGACGTTGAACGGCTGCGACAGGAAGCGCTCGACCTTGCGCGCGCGGAACACAGTGAGCTTGTCTTCGGCCGACAGCTCGTCCATGCCCAGGATCGCGATGATGTCCTGCAGCTCCTTGTAGCGCTGGAGCACGCCCTGCACGCCGCGCGCGACGTTGTAGTGCTCTTCGCCGACGATCAGCGGGTCGAGCTGGCGGCTCGTGGAGTCGAGCGGGTCCACCGCGGGGTAAATACCCTTCGCGGCGATCTGGCGCGAAAGCACGACCGTCGCGTCAAGGTGCGCGAACGTGGTGGCCGGCGACGGGTCCGTGAGGTCGTCCGCCGGAACGTACACGGCCTGGATCGACGTGATCGAGCCGGTCTTCGTGGAGGTGATGCGCTCCTGGAGCACGCCCATCTCTTCCGCCAGCGTCGGCTGGTAACCGACCGCCGAAGGCATACGGCCGAGGAGCGCCGACACCTCGGTGCCCGCCAGCGTGTAGCGATAGATGTTGTCGACGAAGAACAGCACGTCGCGGCCCTTCTTGCCGTCCTCGCGCACTTCGTCGCGGAAGTATTCGGCCATCGTGAGGCCCGAGAGCGCGACGCGCAGGCGGTTGCCCGGCGGCTCGTTCATCTGGCCGTACACCATCGCCACCTTCGAGTTCTCGAGGTTTTCCTTGTCGATAACGCCGGACTCGATCATCTCGTGATAGAAGTCGTTGCCTTCACGAGTGCGCTCGCCGACGCCCGCGAACACGGACAGACCGCTGTACTGCTTCGCGATGTTGTTGATGAGCTCGAGCATGTTCACGGTCTTGCCGACGCCGGCGCCGCCGAACAGGCCGACCTTGCCGCCCTTGGCGAACGGCACGAGGAGGTCGATAACCTTGATGCCCGTGACCAGGAGGTCGCCACCGCCCGCCTGCTCGTCGAACGACGGCGCGGGGCGGTGGATCGGCAGGGTTTCCTTCGCGTTCACGGGACCGCGGTTGTCCTGCGGCGCGCCGAGCACGTCCATGATGCGACCGAGCGTCGCCTTGCCGACCGGCACGTTGATCGGCTTGCCGGTGGTCTCCACTTCGAGCCCACGGCGCAGGCCTTCGGACGCACCCATCGCGATGGTGCGCACGACACCGTCGCCCAGCTGCTGCTGGACTTCGAGAGTGAGGTCCACATCCTTCAGTTTCAGCGCGTCGAAAACCTTCGGAATCGACTCGCGCGGAAACTGCACGTCGATGACCGCGCCGATGATCTGAGTGATCTTGCCCGTTGCCATGCCCTGTTCCTCTTAAACCTTAAACCGCGGCCGCGCCGCCGACGATCTCCGAAAGCTCCTTCGTGATCGCGGCCTGGCGGGCCTTGTTGTAGACCAATTGAAGCTCGTTGATGAGCTTGCCCGCGTTGTCGGTGGCGGCCTTCATGGCGACCATGCGCGCGGCCATCTCGGACGCGACGTTCTCGACAGCGGCGCGATACACCTGGGATTCGATGTAGCGCATCAGCAGCCCGTCGAGGATCTCCCTCGCGTCGGGCTCGTAGATGTAGTCCCAGTGCTCCTGCAGCTCGGAGTTGTCCACCGGCTCCACCGGCAGGAGCTGCGCGACGTTCGGCTTCTGCGTCATCGTGTTCACGAACGACGCACTCACCAGGAACAGCCGATCGATCTTGCCTTCGCGATACGCATCCAGCATGACCTTCACGGTCCCGATGAGATCCTTCACGTGCGGCCGGTCGCCAAGGCCCGAGACGTTCGCAAGGATCGGCAGGCCCAGGCGGCGGAAGAACGCCGTGCCCTTCGTACCGATGAGGCACATGCTCACGCTCGCGCCCTTCGACTGCCACTCACGCAGCAGCAGCAGCGTCTGCTTGAACGTGTTCGCGTTCAGGCCGCCGGCGAGACCGCGATCCGTCGAGATGACGATGACGCCGATCGACTTCGGCTCGCGCTCCTGCAGGAACGGGTGCCGATAGTCCGGATTCGCCTCGTTCAGGTGGCCGATGACCGCGCGGATCTTGTCCGCGTACGGACGAGCGAGCTTCATGCGGTCCTGCGCACGACGCATCTTGCTCGTGGCCACCATCTGCATGGCCTTCGTGATCTTCTGAGTGCTCTTCACACTCGCGATCTTCGTGCGGATTTCCTTTGTACCGGGCATGGAGCTCAGCGCCTCTTAGTACGTGCCCGTCTTCACGAACGCTTCGATGAGCGACTTGATCGCTTCCTCGTGCTTCTTCAGCACCGGGTCCGCGTTGATCGCGTCGAGCGTCGCCTTGTGGCTGGAGTTCGCGAAACCGCGCAGCGCGGCCTCGAAATCCACCACCTTGTTGAGCGGGACGGAGTCGAAGTAGCCGTTGTTCACCGCGTAGATCACGATCGCCATCTCGGCGACGGACAGAGGCGAGTACTGCTTCTGCTTCATCACCTCGGTGACGCGCTGGCCGCGCTCGAGCTGCTTGCGGGTGGCCTCGTCGAGGTCCGAAGCGAACTGCGAGAACGCCGCGAGCTCGCGGTACTGCGCAAGGGCAAGACGGATACCGCCGCCCAGGCGCTTGATGATGTCCGTCTGCGCGGCGCCACCGACGCGGGACACCGAGATACCGGCGTTCATGGCGGGGCGGATACCGGCGTTGAACAGGTCCGTCTCGAGGAAGATCTGGCCGTCGGTGATCGAGATGACGTTCGTCGGAACGAACGCGGTCACGTCACCCGCCTGGGTCTCGATGATCGGCAGTCCGGTGAGCGAGCCCGTCTTGCCCTTCACGCGACCGTTCGTGGCCTTCTCGACGTACTCCTCGTTCACGCGCGCGCTGCGCTCGAGCAGGCGGCTGTGGAGATAGAACACGTCGCCGGGGAACGCTTCGCGTCCCGGGGGACGACGCAGCAGCAGCGAGATCTGGCGATACGCGACGGCCTGCTTCGAGAGGTCGTCGTAGATGATCAGCGCGTCTTCGCCGTTGTCCATGAAGTACTCGCCCATCGTCACGCCCGAGTAGGCGGAGATGTACTGCATGGCGGCCGGCGTGGAGGCCGACGCGGCGACGATGATCGTGTGCTTCATCGCGCCGTGCTCTTCGAGCTTGCGCACGACGTTCGCGATGGTCGACGCCTTCTGGCCGATGGCGACGTACACGCACTTAATGCCGGAGGTCTTCTGGTTGATGATCGTGTCGACGGCGAGAGCGGTCTTGCCGGTCTGGCGGTCGCCGATGATGAGCTCGCGCTGGCCGCGGCCGATCGGGA